>Ga0114970_10000268_pt1 | contig 37883 bp, 30 predicted proteins | sample M_140205_XF_Meta_FD_87030 | JGI IMG/M metagenome (GOLD analysis project Ga0114970, IMG submission 87030) | Freshwater microbial communities from Lake Montjoie, Canada to study carbon cycling - M_140205_XF_MetaG | ecosystem: Environmental > Aquatic > Freshwater > Lake | place: Lake Montjoie... | reverse complement strand
ACGAAAGGCGAGTTTACTATGGATCCGTGCGAAAATCAGCCGTCACATGCGCATTCTGATGATCGCGCCGGAGCCGTTTTTCGAGCCCCGCGGCACCCCGTTTTCAGAGTTCCACCGTATCCGCGCGCTCACGGCGCTTGGCCATCAGGTCGATCTCGTTACCTACCCGTTCGGAGAGGACGTGTCGATGCCCGGGCTGCGGGTCATTCGCGCCCTGCGCCCGCCGTTCGTCACCCGCGTCAAGATCGGGCCGTCGGCCGCGAAGTTCCCGCTCGATGCGCTGCTCACGCTGACGGCGTTCCGGGTGGGGCTCACCGGGACCTACGACGCCATCCATTCGCACGAGGAAGGTGGCGTCATCGGCGTCGCCCTGTCGTGGGTGCTGCGCATCCCGCACCTCTACGACATGCACTCGAGTCTGCCGCAGCAGCTCACGAACTTTGCCTTTACCGGGTCGAGCGTGGCGCGCGGCGTCGTGCGCTGGTTCGAGAAGCTGATGATCAACCAGTCGAAGGTGGTGATCGTCATCTGTCCGGCACTGGAAGACACGGTGCGCGAAACGGCGCCGGCGGCGAACGTCGTGCTCATCGAGAACGCGCCAGGCTCGGCCGAGGATCACGCAACGCCGGAGCAGGCGGCGGCCATTCGCGCGCATCACGGGCTCGCGGCGGACACGCCGCTCGTGCTCTACACCGGCACCTTCGAAGCCTACCAGGGGCTCGACCTGCTGTTCGCGTCGATGGCGCATGTGAAGCGGGCGCTCCCCTCGGCCCGGTTGCTGCTGGCCGGCGGCAAGGCCGACCAGGTGGTGAAGGCCCGCGCTCAGGCGGCCGCGGCCGGCATTGGCGACGTCACGCTCTTCGCTGGTGAGCGTCCGGCCTCGGAGATTCCGTCGTATCTGCTGGCCTGCGACGCGCTGGTGTCGCCCCGCTCGCGCGGCACGAACACACCGCTGAAGATCTACCAGTACCTGCGCTCGGGCAAGGCGATCGTTGCCACCCGGCTGATGACCCATACGCAGGTGCTCGACGATGAGGTGTCGATCCTGACGGGGGTGTCGCCGCAGGAATACGGCGATGGCATCCTGACGGTGCTGAACGACCGGGCGCTGGCGGCGCGCGTCGGCGCAAACGCGCAACGGCTGGCCGAAACCAAGTACAGCTACGAGGCCTACCTCGACAAAACCAGACGCGCCTGCGCCGAGCTGTTCTCCTCGACCACACCGCTGTCTCCCGGCTCGCCGGTGAAGGACGTGGCGTGAGCGAGCGCCGCGACCACTACAGCTACACCTTCTACGCCGACGCCGCCAACGCGCAGTCGTTCGATGCGCGGCGCTTCGGCGGCCCGATCGGCGACCTCGTGGCGAAAGGACAGGCCGACGTCCTCGCCGACATGCTCGGCCCGGTACAGGGCCGGCGGATCATCGATGTCGGCACCGGCACCGGACGCGGCGCGTTCCTGCTGGCCTCCGCTGGTGCGCAGGTCGCCGGCATCGACGCGTCGGAACAGATGCTGGCGATTGCGCGTGAGCGCGCGGTGGCCACCGGCGCTCCCATCGACTTCCAGGTGGGCGATGCCCACCAGATCGCGTTCGGCGCCCGCTCGTTCGACCTCGCCGTGAGCCTGCGCGTGCTGATGCACACGCCGCGCTGGCGGCAGTGCATTGGCGAACTGTGCCGTGTCGCGAGTCACGGCGTGGTGCTCGACTATCCGTCCGCCACCAGCACGGCGCTGCTGCAGTCGATCGGTCGCCGGTTACTGCATCCGCTCGGCCGAAGCAGCGAACCGTACCGCGTCTTCACCGGCGGGCAGATCCGCCGCGAACTCGAGTCGCACGGCTTCCGTATTACGTCTATCCATCGCCAGTTCGTCCTGCCGATTGCCGTGCACAAGACGATCGGGTCGCGCGCGTTCACGGAAACCTCGGAGCGCTGGCTGGCGAAACTGGGCCTGCTGCGGCTGTTCGGTTCGCCCGTGACGGTCTATGCCGAACGTGGCTGAGCTCGTGACCGGCGCCACCGGCTTCACGGGCGGTCACCTCGCGCGCATGCTCGTCGGACGCGGGCACCAGGTGCGGGCACTGGTGCGCGACCGGAGCAAGGCGGCCGACCTCGAAGCCGCCGGCGTCGAGTTGGTCGAAGGCGACCTGCGCGACCCGCACGCGCTTGACCGCGCCGTCGCCGGCATCGACCGCGTGTATCACATCGCCGCCATGTACCGGCAGGCCGGGTTGCCGGCCGACACCTACCGCGCCGTGAACGCGCTCGCCGTGCGCGACATCATCGAGGCCTCGGCCCGCGCGGGCGTGAAGCGGGTGCTGCACTGCAGCACGGTGGGGGTGCACGGCGACGTCGAACATCCGCCGGCCAATGAGGACGCGCCGCTGAGGCCGGGCGACGTCTACCAGAATACGAAGCTGGAAGGCGAGCGCCTCGCGCGCGAGGCCGGTCAACGGCTCGGCATCGACGTGACCATCGCCCGCCCGACCGGCATCTACGGCCCCGGCGACCGCCGCCTGCTGAAGATGTTCCGCGGCGTGGCGCGCGGCCGATTCCCGATGCTCGGCCCTGGCACGATTTACTACCACCTCACCTACATCGACGATCTGTGCGAAGGGTTCCGGCTGTGCGCCGAGCATCCGGCCGGTGCCGGGCGTACCTACATCCTCGCCGGTGGGGAAGTGACAACGCTCAACGCACTCGTGGCGCTGGTGGCGGAGGTGGCCGGGGTGAAGCCGCCAGGCCTGCACCTGCCGGTGTGGCCGTTCTGGATAGCGGGGGCGGCGTGCGAAGCGCTGTGCGCGCCGCTCGGCATCGAGCCGCCGCTCTACCGCCGCCGGGTCGACTTCTACACGAAGAGCCGAGCATTCGATAGCGCACGTGCCCGCACCGAGCTGGGCTACGCGCCGCAGGTCGGCTTGCGCGAGGGTAGCCGGCGCACGCTCGACTGGTACCGCGCACAGGGATGGCTATGAGGCGTTCATGAGCACCCCGTCGTCGCCGGAGATTCCAAAGGCCCAGGAGCAGCTCTTCAACGCCGGCACCAGCGCCCGCCAGAAGTACGCCACGCTCGTCGTCGGGCGTCCGGGCCTCCGCGCGTTGCTCGCCTACGAGCTGATCATCACGCTCTCGCAGAGCCTGCCTGGCGCCCTCGGGCTCGCCCTGCGCAAGCTGCTCTATCCGAAGCTGCTCGGCGCGTGCGGCCGCAATGTCGTGTTCGGGCAGAACGTCGTGCTGCGGCACCCGCACAAGATCCACATCGCCGACAACGTCGTGGTCGACGACAACTGCCTGCTCGATGCGAAGGGCGAGTCGAACCGCGGCATCCGTATCGGCAGCGGCGTGTTCATCGGCCGCAACACCATCCTGTCGTGCAAGAACGGCGACATCGAGCTAGGCGACGGCGCGAACATCGGCTTCAACTGCGAGCTGTTCTCGGCGAGCAGCGTGCGCGTCGGTGCCGGCACGTTGCTGGCCGCCTACACCTACGTCATCGGCGGGGACCATGACTTCTCGGATCCGTCGAAGTCGATCCTCGAGCAGGGCCGGAAGTCCGACGGCGTCCAGATCGGCGCGGGCGCGTGGATCGGCGCGGGTGCGAAAGTGCTCGACGGCGTGTCGATTGGCGACAAGGCGATCATCGGCGCTGGTGCGGTCGTGACGCGCGATGTGCCGGCGCAGGCGGTGGCGCTCGGCATTCCCGCCAAAGTCGTTTCGAACCGGTAGAATCGCAGCGATGAGTTACAACACCGACCTCGAGGCGCGGATCGCGCGCAAGACGACGAAGGCGATCGTCGACTACGACATGATCCAGGACGGCGACCGGATCATGGTCGGGCTCTCGGGCGGCAAGGACAGCTGGGCGCTGATGCAGATCCTGCACGTGCTGCAGAAGAAGTCGCCCGTACGATTCACCGTCGTGGCCGTCAACGTCGATTCCGGCTACAAGGCCTTCAAGCACGACCTCATCGCAGAGACCTGCCGCGAGCGCGGCTGGGAACTGCGCATCGAGCACACCGACATCGGCGAGCTGATCGAGGACATCCTCGACGCCGACGACACGCCGTGTTCGCTCTGCGCGCGGCTGCGGCGCGGCGTGCTTTACCGCGTGGCCAAGGAAGTGGGGGCGTCGAAGATCGCGCTGGGCCACCACATGGACGACTTCATCGAGACGCTGCTGCTAAACCTGTTCTTCTCGGGTGCGCTGCGCGCGATGCCGCCGACGCTGGTGTCCGACGACAAGGCGCATGTGGTCATCCGTCCGCTCGCCTACGTCGGCGAAGACGAAGCTCGCCTGTACTGCAAGGAAGTGGCGCTGCCGATCATCGGCTGCTGCTGTCCGGCGTGCGGCGACCTGTCACTGCAGCGGCAGCGCATCAAGCGGCTGATCATGGACCTCGAGGTCGAGCATCCCGGCGTGAAGAACTCGATGCTCAAGGCGCTGTCGAACGTCGCGCCGCGCCACCTGCTCGACACGCGCCTGAATCCGCCTGCCGATCTCCGGGCGACCGTGCCGCTCGACGCCGTCGCGCCACCACCGCGCATCACGAACGGCGCCCGCGCCGGCCGCGGCGGCAAGCGGCTGCTCGTCATCCAGTCACCAGCACCGGAGGAATGATCCGTGCGCATCACCCGTCTCGTCGTGGCGGCTCTCGCCGTCCTGCTCGTCAGTCATCCGCTCCTCGCGCAGCAGCGTCCGCTCGTCACCGAAGATCCTGAACCGGTCGGGGCGGGGCGCCTCCTCATCGAGAGCGGGTTCGACCTGGCGCATGGGCAAAAGTACCCGGCGTCCGGACTCGAGGGGAATCTGCTGCGGCTGCCGACGCTCGGCATCAGCATCGGCATCAGCTCGATTGCCGAGTTGCAGATCGACGGCGGCCTCTACGATCGGCTCAGTATCACCAAGCGCAGCACGGCGCCGCTCTCGAGCCTGCTCAACGTCACCGGCACCGAGACGCACGACGTCAGCGACATCGTCGTCGGCACGAAGGTGCGGTTGGTCGGAGAAGGCACGTCGCATCCGTCGCTCGCCATTCGCTTTGCGACGAAGTTGCCGAACGCGAGCAACGAGGCCGGGCTCGGGCTCGACACCACCGACTTCTTCGCCTCGCTGCTCATCGCCAAGAACGTGCAGTCGGTGCGGGTGGTCGGCAACGGCGGCCTCGCCATCCTCGGCGACCCGACGTCGGGCAACCGGCAGAACGACGTGCTGACCTACGGCGTGTCGATCGCACGCGCGATGACGGAGAAGGCCGAGGTCGTGGCCGAAGTGAACGGCCGCCGCAGCATGCGCAGCGGCATCGCGTTCCCGGGCACCGAGAGCCGCTCCACGCTGCGCGTCGGCGGCCGGTTCACGCCGATGTCGTCGCTGCGGGTCGATGCGGGCATGCTGATTGGCCTGACGAACGACGGTCCCACCGTCGGCGCCACCGCCGGCTTTACGTGGGTCTTCAACGCCTTCCAGCTGCCGTAGTTGGGTGCTGTACGTAGTGTCCGGCTTTAGCCGGACCTCGAAGGTCCGCCTGAAGGCGGACACTACGAGGAGCGACTCGCTCTCGCTACGACACCACGTCCTGAATGCCCGCGATGAACCCGGCCTGGTCCCAGGCATCGATGTGAATCGACGCGCCCAACCGCACCACCACGAGCTTCCTCGACGGAATAATGCTGAGCGTCTGCCCCTCGTGGCCGATAGCGAAGCACGCGTCGGGCGCGATGCGCGACGCGGCCGCCGTGTCGCCGCCGATATCCGGATTGAGCTTCAGCCACCAGTGAGCGCCGTAGCGCCCGTCCGACTCCGGCGTCGGTGAGGTGCTGAACCGCACCCACGACTCTGGCAGGAGTGCCAGGCCATCCACACGACCGCCCGCCGCCCACAGCTGACCGAAGCGGGCCCAGTCACGCGCGGTCGCCAGCATGTAGGACGAGCAGACGAACGTTCCGGACGCGTCTGGCTCGAGCACCGCGCTCGACATGCCGAGCGGTTCGAACAGACGCGTGCGCGGGAACGTGTGGTACGCCTCGTCGCCGAGTGTGCGTCGCGCGATCAGCGACAGGATGTTCGATGTGCCGCTCGCATAGCTCCAGCGCGAACCCGCGCGGTGCTGCACGGGCAGACTCGCCGCGTAGCCGCCCATGTCGCTCGAGCGGTAGAGCATGTGCAGTACGTCCGACCACGGGTTGGCATAGACCTCCGAGAAGCGGAGGCCGCTGCGCATCCGCAGCAGATCCTCGAGCGTGATGGCGGCGCGCGGGTCGTCAGCCGTCCACGCCGGCAGCAACGCGCGAGAGTCGAGCGCCAGGCGTCCGTCGGCCACGAGCAGCCCGATGAGCGCGTTCAGCACGCTCTTCGCCATCGACCAGCCGGGCAGCGGCATGTCGGCGGTGATGCCGTCCGCGTAGCGCTCCGCGACGATCTGGCCGTCGTGCACGACCAGCACCGCATACGTCCGGCGCAGCCGCGTCGGATTCGGCTCGGTGAAGGCCTGCTCGACGAGTCGCTGTAACGCGTCGGGACCCGGTGCGTGGCTCCACGCAGAAGTGGGGCCTGCCTGAGCAGGAGACGATGAGGGGACGCGGGCGAGCGGCGCGTCGAGCGCCTGCAGCGTGGCGCCGAAGCCGGGGCGTTGAACGGCCGTGCGCGGATGTACACCGAGGATCGACGCGGTCACCTGCTGCGCGTGGCGATCGATGCGAGCGGTGAACGGACGCAGCAGCCAGTAGCCGTCGTCGTGGATCTGCGGCGCACGCTGCGGGTCGAGGTCGCGGCCGCTGCCGAATACCCCGGAGCAGAGCGCCTTGGCCTTGTAGCCGGCGCCGACGTCAAGGTAGACGCGGAGCTTGAAGAGCCCCCAGGCGGCCAGCAGGACGGCCGCGACCACGCCGCCGCTCCGGAGCGCGTCGTTCACTGCGCGCGTCCGCCGCTCAGAAGGTCAGCCGCAGCCCGACGTGCAGCGAGCGCGGCGGCTGGATGAACGTCGGTGTGCGGAACAGCGGTCCGCTGACGACGTATTCGTCGACCTCGTTGTTGCGGGTGAAGAGGTTGTAGGCGTCGACGATGGCGTCGATGCGTGTCGTGCCGACGGTCAGCCCCTTCTGCACGCGGAGGTCGAACGTCCCGGTGAACGTGTAGCGGCTGCCGGCGTTCGGGTACGACTGCACCGCTTCGACGCCCTGGTTCAGGTTCGGCACCACAACCATGCGCGAAAACGGCTGGCCGTCCTGGTAGCGCGCGATGCCGGCGACGGTGATGTCGGCCGGCAGCCGATACAGCGTCGTCCACTTGATGGTGAACGCACGGTCGGCGAAGAGGCGTCCGCGCGCGTAGCTGTTGCCGTTGGGCGTCGTGAAGATCTCACCCGGGATGTCCTGATCGTTCTCGAGCGGACCGTAGCCGCGATTGCCGCCGGAGCCGAGTGCCGCCGACGCCGTGGCGCCGAACAGCAGGAAGAGCCGCTGGCTGGTGTGCTCGAGGCTCATGCGGAGGCCGTAGACCTCGGCGGCCGGCTGCCCGGTGTTCGTGACGAGATATGAATCCTGGCCGAAGCTGGAGGGCAGGCGGTTGTAGATCGTGAGCGTCCGGTCGTCGGACGGGTTGATCAGATCCTTTGCCGCATCGGGAAGACCGATGGTCGTGTAGCTGGCGGCACCCACCGAGTTGCGCACGCCGAGCAGGTTCGCCTCGCGACGGGCGATGGCGGTGAGCGTGTAGCGCGTCTGCGGACTGCGTCGCTTCTCCCAGCCGATGACGAACTCGTCGGTGAAGGGCCGCTTCAGGTCGGGGGCGATGCCGCTGAAGCCGACGTTGCCGTTGATGCCTGGGCCGACTCGCGCCACCAGCGTATTCGGCGCGGCGGTTGAGACCACGCGCGCCGTTGGGGCGCCAGGGTCGCCGAAGGCCAGCCAGTTGTGCGTGAGCGCGTTCGCGCTGCGCGCCCAGCCGAGCGTGAGCGAGCGCCGGTCGCTGAACGCCAGACGCAGGTAGGCGTGCGGCAGCAGGCTGAGCCACGACACCGAGGTCGCGGCACCGTCGGCGCGGCCGCGCACCATCTCGGCCCGCAGGGCCGCATCCAGTGAGAGGCGCGGCGACAGCGTGATCAGGTCGCTGGCGAACGCGGAGATGGTGGTGGACGAACGGGACGGGTCGGCGGCGATGGCGTTATACGACCACACGCGTGCCGGCAGGCTGTTCACGGTTTCACGCACCGTGCCCGCGAAGGTGTTGGCCTGCGTGGTGGTGGCCAGGTCGGCGTTCACGCCGTACTCGAGGCGGTGGGCCGAGTCGGCCGAGTGCACCGGCGTCAGGCGGGCGCCGGCGGAGAGGCGGCGCGCCGTGCTGTCGGCCACGGTCTCCACGAGGTTCGTGACGGGACCATCGACGATGCGGTCGATGAAAAGCGTGGAGGGGCCAATCGTGTTGGTGCGGTTACGCTGCGTGAAGCCGCCGAACAGGCGCCACTGGGCCGTGTCGGTCGCCGTCGAGGCGTAGGTGGTCTGCAGGTGCACCGCGGTGCCGGTCGAGGCCGCCTTCGGATCGCGGAATAACTGCCACTGGTCGAGCGGTCTCTCCGTGCGCTGCGCCCAGCCAAGCACGCGCCACTCGCGGCCGGCCGACGGCGTGAACACGAGGTGGGCGAGGGCGGACGTCAGCGTGTTGTCGGTCGACGCGAGCTGCTCACGGCGGTAACTGGCGCCCCGTCCGACGCTGCCTGCTACCACGAGGGACGTGCGCGCCGAGAGCGGACCGCTGACGAGCGCCGAGCCGAGCAGCGCATTGTCCAGCCGGGCGACCGGCGGTGCCTGCGTCGTCAGCGCCTTGGCGGCGAGGCTCCCGCCCGAGCCGGTGCCCGTGATGGTGCGGAACCAGGCGGAACCGGCGCGACGCGGCTGCAGCGTCACCGCCAGCCCTGGCGTGTTGATGTCGGCCGGCATCAGGCCGGTGGTGACGGTCACGCCCTGCCAGAGCGAACTATCCGGGAAGAGCAGCGCCGAGCCGCTGCCGGCCGGATCCGAGATGTCGATATCACCGGCGCGGAACAGCGTCTGCGACCACGAGCCGAGGAAGCCGCCGATGCGCGTGTCGCCGCCGATGTTCATGCCGGCGCTGTTGAAGCGGTCGGAGATCAGCTCCGACTGTGTCGTTTCCAGGATGGCGTAGACCGAATCGCCCACGGGCAGATCGCGGATGACGTCGGCAGGAAAGACAGAGCCGACCTGCGGCGCATCGGTGTTGGTGGGAGACTGGGCGGCGGCCAACGCGGGACACGTCAGCGCCAGAAGCGCCGCCAAGGCGGCGCGAGGCATGAGTCGCATGCGCACAAGTCTAGTACAGGCTGCGCAGACCCGCGATTTCTTTACGTCGCCGCTCCGTGTCCCAGCCGAGCGCGTCGCCGACGACAACCGCTGCGGCGTCGAGCGCCGGCGCGTCCGGGCATCCGAGGGCGCCGAGCGTCGTGCGGCGTATCACCGCATCGGCCAGCGTGCACACCATCTCGGCGGTGGCCGCATGACGCAGCAGCGCGTCACCGTCGAGCGGCACGTGCGGCAGCGGCGTCGTGGCGGTGGCACACGCGACACGTGGCCGCTCAAGCCAATCGAACAGGCGGTTCACGATCCGTTCAGCGACGGCACGGGCGGTGGTGTACTTCGTGCCCGCCACACTGACGAGTCCGGTGAGTCCGGCGTTCTGGTGGTCGTACACCCGTTCGCCGCCGTCGAGCGTCGGCGGTTGGCCATCGCGCAGTGTGGCCGGCACCGTGCCGCGGTGCACCAGCGCCACGTCGTCGCGGGTCAGGCGCCAGGCCGGGAACGCCTGATTCAGCTCCGCGATGAAGGCGTCGAGGTGCGCCGGGGCAATGGTGAGATCGCCGGGCGCGCAGGTCGAGGGCGATTCCCAGGTGCCGAACAGCGCGCGTCCGCGCCACGGCACCAGGAAGAGATTGCGGCCAGACAGGCTGCGCCCCCCGATCGCGGCCGCCGGTCCTGGCCGCGTCGTGACCAGGTTCACCGCCTGCAGCACAGGGAGCGCCACCGCGGCGCCGAGCGGTTTCAGCAGGCGGTCGATGCCGCCGCCGGTCGCGTTGACGACGGTGCGAGCGGTGAGGTGGTGCTCGCGTCCGTCAATCTGGTCGACGACCGTGGCGCCGCTGATGCGGCGTCCGTCGAGGCGCAGTGACGTCGCTTCGGCGTAGTTGGCCAGCGCGGCGCCGTGTGCCGCAGCGGCAAGGGCCCAGGCCAGCGTGAGCCGGTCGGCCTCGACGGTGACGTAGTCGTACCAGACGGCGGCGCCCGTGATGTCGAGTGCACGCAGGTCCGGATAGGCCGTCTGTGCCGCCGCACGACCAAGCACGCGTCCGCCAGGCAGCGCATGCGTGGCCGGCACGCCGTCGTTGCGGTCGTGCGCCACCAGGCGGTCGAGCGCGAAGCCGCAGCGCATGGCGGTCTTGCCCTTGGTGAGCGAGCGGTAGAGGGGCAGCACGAACGGCAGCGGCTGCACCGCCCACGGCGCGATGCGGGCGAGCGTGCGCCGTTCACGCACCGACTCGCGGGCACGTGGCAGGTCGAGGGTCTGCAGGTAGCGCAGCCCGCCGTGGATCGTGCGCAGGTGGTTAAAGGAGGTGCCGCTGCCGAAGTCGGCGCACTCGACGAGCGCCACCGACAGCCCGCGCTGCGCCGCGTCGGCCGCGACGGTGAGGCCGTAGATGCCACCGCCGATGACCAGCAGGTCGAACGTCCGCGTCGTCAGGTCGTGAAGATTCCGGTGCAAGGGGTGCGGCATGGACGAAGGCACAGACAGCTCACGATATAGTATCCAGCGTGGCGACCGTCGAAGAAGTCCGCGCGTACTGGGAACAGCACATCCACGATCTCGAAATCACCACGCACCCGGTCGGGTCGCGGGGGTTCTTCGCGGATCTGGACCAATATCACTTCGAGAAGCTGCATCACCTGCTGCGACTCGTCGACTTCAACGGGTATCGCGGCAAGGCGGTGCTCGAGGTGGGGTGCGGCGCGGCGGTCGACCTCGCGCGGTTTGCGAAGGGCGGCGCGGTCTGCACCGGCGTCGACCTCGCGTCGTCGGCCATCGCCCTGGCGAAGGCCAACTTCGAGCAGCAGGGGCTGACCGGTGACCTGCGCGTCGCCAACGGCGAACAGTTGCCGTTCCCCGACCACTCGTTCGACTATGTCTTCGCGCACGGCGTCGTGCAGTACACCGCCAACCCGCAGGCGCTGGTGAACGAGGTGCGCCGGGTCCTCAAGCCGGGCGGCGAGGCGCTGTTCCAGGTCTACAACCGCATTTCCTGGCTCAATGCGTTGTCGAAGCTGATGAAGGTCGGCCTCGAACATGACGATGCGCCGGTGTTGCTGAAATACTCGATCGGCGAATTCAAGCAGCTCGTGTCCGGCTTCAGCCAGGTGCGCATCGTGCCGGAGCGGTTCCCGGTAAAGTCGCGCCTGCACGGCGGCTGGAAGGGGGCCATCTACAACGGTCTCTTCGTCGGCACCTTCAACCTGCTGCCGCGCGCCGTCGTCGAGCGCTTCGGCTGGCACCTGCTCGCGTTCTGCCGCAAATGATCCGCTTCGCCAAAGCGCACGCTTACGGAAACGACTTCCTCTACGTCCTCGGCTCGGAGGTGGAGGGCGTCGACTTTCCTGAACTCGCGTGCCAGATGTGCCACCGCACCACGGGCATCGGTGCCGACGGCCTCATCGTCTACGTGCCGACACCGGCTGGTGCGTCGATGACGCTGGTGAACTCGGACGGCAGCCGCGCCGAAGTCTCGGGGAACGGTGTGCGTGCGCTGGGCGCGCTGCTCGGGCTGCAGGCGCCCGACGGTCCGCTGCAGCTCACCATCCAGACCGAGGGTGGCATCAAGCAGCTGACGCGGCTCGAGCGGCATGGCAACTCCCAGCTGTTTCGTGCGGCGATGGGGCTGCCGGCCGGCATGCACCGGACGCAGCTCGAGGCGGGCGGCGAGACCGTGGACGGCGTTGTGCTGAACATCGGCAATCCGCAGTGCCTGCTGCTCGGGCCGATTCCGGATGACGAACGCTTCAACCGGCTGGGTGCGGCGCTCGAGCACCATCCGTATTTCCCGGAGGGGACGAACGTCGAGTTCGTGCACGTTGAATCGCCGGGGCAGATCCGCATTCGCATCTGGGAACGAGGCTGCGGTCCGACGTCGTCGTCTGGCACCGGCTCGTGCGCCTCGCTCATTGCCGCGGCGGCCTTTGGCGGTGCGAACCGCGACGCGCAGGTGATGGCTCCTGGCGGGACGCAGCGCGTGGAGTGGACGACCGAGAGTGTGTACCTCACCGGTCTGGCCGAAGTGCTGTGCCACGGCGAGTGGCTACGCACCCTGCCGCGCGGCTGAGTAGTGGTCGGTGAGAGGTCCGGCTAAAGCCGGACACGACGCGGGACGACTTGTATCTGTAGGGTCCGGCTTTAGCCGGACCGGCAGGCGGACCCGCGCGCAGAAACTGCGCGCCCGGCGTCAGCGGTGGCGACGGGCCGGCGGAGCCGAGACAGCCTCGATGGCCGCGGATGCTGCGGCCAGTGAAGCAGTTGCGGCGGTTGCCTTCGCCGGCACCTCGAGATACTCGCCCTTGTCGAAGCCTGCGCGCACTTCTTGCAGGCTGGTCTTCACGGTGTCGAGCGATGTGCGCGGCGCGGCGAGCAGCCGGGCCGGAACCTTACCCGTTTCAGCAGCGGCGAGTTTCGCCACAACCGCGTCCAGACTCTTCTGGGCCTGGTCGAGTCCGCGTTCCGCCGCGGAGCGGGCGGCCGCTTTGCCATCGGCGGCTTCGCGTGCGGCGTTCTGTGCGCGCTCGCGGCTGTCAAGGGCGCGGTCGAGAGCGAGGCGGAAGTCGCGTTGCGTCACCGCGTCATGCGCATGCGCCAAGGCCTGCTGCGCCGCCGTGAATTCGTTCGCCGCATACTTGTCGGCGCCGGCCGCCTGCGCCCCGTCGATGGCGCCCTGCGCCTGCTGCATTTCGTTGTTCGGTGGTTCACCCCCGCACCCGACCGTGAGGGAGAGCGCGAGGGCAAGGGCAGGCAGGGCACACGCGCGCAGCGACATCCCTCGGAGTATACGCGTACCGTTTTCGCTGTAGTACGATGAAAGGCCTGTCGCCCGACGATCGCCCGAGGGAAAAATTGCTTCGGAATGGGCCAACGGCGCTCGGCGACAACGAGCTCGTGGCGCTGGTGCTTGGCATCGGCACCAGGGGCGCCGATGCCTTGGGTGTAGCCAACGAGCTGCTGCGGCGCCGCGGTGGGGTGCATGGCTTGGCCCGCTCGTCGGCCGACGAGCTGTCGCAGGTGGGCGGCATCGGCCACGCTCGCGCTGCGCAACTGGTGGCGGCGGTGGAACTCGGACGCCGGGTGGCGGCACGCGGGCCGTCGGCGCGGGTGCAGTTACGCAGTCCGCACGATGCGGCGGCCTATCTGCTGCCGACCTTCGGCGCCCGCGCCGTGGAGCAGTTCGGCATCGTGCTGCTCGACAGCAAGCATCGCGTGCTGCGCACCACGGTCGTCGCGTCGGGCACGCTCAATTCGACCATCGTGCAGCCGCGGGACGTGTTCCGCGAGGCCATGCTCGGAGCGGCGGCCGCGATCGTGGTGTTTCACAACCACCCGTCTGGCGACCCGAGTCCGAGTCCTGACGATGTGGAACTGACGCGGCGGCTGCGGGCTGCCGGGGTGCTGATGGGTATCGAGGTTGTCGATCACATCGTGCTGGGCGACGCGCGGTACTGCAGTTTGAAGGAGATGGGGCAGCTCTAGTGTCACGTGTGTTGTATCTGGACGGCTTTTCCGGGATCTCCGGCGACATGTTCCTCGGCGCCTGCCTCGACGCGGGCCTGCCGCTAGACGCCCTCCGGACGGCGCTCGGGAGCCTGGCCGTGTCCGGATACACGATCGGCGCCGAGCCGGTGCTGCGCGCCGGGGTGTCGGCCACCCAGTTCGTCGTCCTCGAGGACGCCGCGGCCGCGCTCCCGCACGCTCACGAGCACACACACACCGGGCCCGACGGCACCGTCCATACCCACAGTCACGCGCACCACCCTGGGCATGCGCACCGCAGCCTGCCCGAGATTCGCACCCTCATCGGCGGCTCGGCGTTGTCGCCGGCTGGGAAGGCGCGGGCCGTCGCCATGTTCCAGCGACTGGCGGAGGCGGAAGCGCGTATCCACAGCATGCCGGTGGAGCAGGTGCACCTGCACGAGGTCGGCGAACTCGACTCGATCATCGACATCGTCGGGGCGGTGTTCGCGATGGAGTGGCTGGGGGCCGACCGCGTGGTTTGCTCGCCGCTGAACGTCGGCGGCGGCATGGTCCGCTCGGCGCACGGCCTCTTTCCGGTGCCGGCACCGGCCACGCTGGCGCTGCTCGGTGCGACGCCGGTCTACAGCGGCACCGTGCAGAAGGAACTGGTTACACCGACCGGGGCGCTCATCGCCACGACCTGGGCCGACGCGTTCGGGCCGCTGCCGGCGATGACGATCGAGGCGGTCGGCTACGGCGCGGGCAGCCGCGACAACCCGGACACGCCGAACGTGCTGCGTATCATCATCGGCCGGGCCGAGAACCAGCCGGCGGCCGAGCGGGTGGTGGTCATCGAGTGCGAGATCGACGACATGAATCCGCAGTTGTTCGGCGTGGCGATGGAGCGGCTGTACGCGGCCGGGGCGCTCGAGGTGTTCCTCATCCCGGTGCAGATGAAGAAGAGCCGTCCAGGCACGCTCCTGACGGTCATCGCCATGCCCGACCTTCGGCGTCCGCTGTCGGACATCATCTTCCGGGAGACGACCACCATCGGCGTGCGCTATCACGAGGTCGAGCGCGATATCCTCAAGCGTGAGATCATCGCGGTCGACACGGCGCTCGGCCAGGTGCGGTTCAAGCTGGCGTGGCGCGATGGCCGCGTGGTCAACGCGACACCGGAGTTCGAGGATTGCGCGGCGCTGGCCCGTACGCACGACCTGTCGGTGAAGGACGTCCAGGCACTGGCTCTCCAGGCCTACGGGGCGCGGGCGACCGCGCCTCCCACTGCACTCTGAGCGAGTCAACGTGAGCCGTTTCTACATCACCACGCCCATCTACTACATCAACGCCGAGCCGCATCTCGGTCACGCGTACACCACGATGGTGGCCGACGCGGCGGCCCGAGCGCACCGGTTGATGGGAGACGACGTGTTTTTCCTGACCGGCACCGACGAGCACGGGCAGAAGGTCGAGCGGGCGGCGCAGAAGGCCGGCGTGTCGACGCCCGCCTTTGCCGATACGGTGGCGCAGAAGTTCAAGGACCTGCTGCCCGAGCTGCAGGCGTCGAACGACGATTTCATCCGGACGACCGAGCCGCGGCACCGCGAGTCGGTGCAGGCCCTGTGGCGCCGCGTGCGCGACAACGGCTTCATCTACAAGGACAAGTACGAAGGCTGGTACTGCACGGTGGACGAAGTGTTCGTCCCGGACACGCAGTTGGTCGACGGCCGCTGCAACATCTGCGGCAACACGGTGGAGAAGCTCGCGGAAGAGAGCTACTTCTTCAAGCTGTCGGCGTTCCAGCAGCCGCTGCTCGACTACTACCGGAACCATCCCGAGTTCGTGACGCCGTCGGTGCGCCGCAACGAGATGCTGTCGTTCCTCGAGGCCGGACTCGACGACCTCAGCGTCAGCCGCACGTCGTTCACCTGGGGCATCCCGGTGCCAGACGACCCGGCGCACGTCATGTATGTCTGGTTCGACGCGCTCACGAACTACATGACCGCCGTTGGCTTCGGTTCGTCCGACCCGGTCGATGCCGCGCGCTTCGAGACGTTCTGGCCGGCCGACGTGCATCTCATCGGCAAGGAAATCGTGCGCCAGCACGCCATCTACTGGCCGGCGTTCCTGATGGCCGCGGGCCTGCCGCTGCCGCGCCAGATCGTCAGTCACGGCTGGTGGCTGATGGACGGCGCGAAGATGTCGAAATCGAAGGGGAACGTCGTGCGTCCGCACGACTACATCGAGCACTTCGGGCTCGATGCGTTCCGCTACTTCGTCTTCCGCGAGATGATGTTCGGGCAGGATGCGAGCTTCACCGACGACGCGATCCTGACGCGGTATAACGCCGACCTCGCCAACGACCTCGGCAATCTCGCCAGCCGCGTCGTCACGCTGCTGCATCGCACCTGCGGCGGGCGGGTGCCGACGCCTGACGCGCGGCTGCTCGAGCGCGAGGATGAACAGAAGGTGGTGGCCGCCGCCGCCGCATTGATCGGTCAGGTGAAGATGGCCGTCACCAGCTTCCAGTTCAGCGTCGCGCTGCGCGACATCTGGGATCTGGTCGGTGCGACGAACCGCTACATCGTGGCGCGCGAGCCGTGGCGGCTCGCGAAGGATGAGGATCGGCGCGCGGAACTTGAGACGTCGTTGTACGTCCCGGCCGACGCGTTGCGGGTGATTGCGGAACTGCTGCGCCCGTTCATGCCGACGACCGCTGAGCGCCTGCTCGCGATGCTCGGACAGGTGGCGGCACCAGCGTCATGGTTGACGCTGGAGACAGGCACGCTGATACCGGGCCGCACGCTCGGTGAGACCGTGCCGCTGTTCCCGCGGATGGAACTTACAGTGGAGGCTTTGCGACAGATGGCAGACGAGACGTCGAACACGCCGGAACAGCCGGCCGGCCTGGTGGCCGCCGAACCTGGCGCTGGTGAATCGGCCGCGGCACCCGCGGTTGCCGCCCCGGCCGCAGCGGCGCCGGCCCCGGCCGCGGAACTGATTTCCTACGACGACTTCATGAAGATCGATCTTCGTGTGGCGAAGGTGCTCGAAGCCGAGCGCGTGCCGAAGTCGAAGAAGCTGATGAAGCTGCTCGTCGACACGGGCGTGGACCAGCGGACGATCGTCGCCGGCATCGCCGAGGCCTACGAGGCCGAGGCGCTTGTCGGACGCACCATCGCCATCGTCTTCAACCTGAAGCCCGCAAAGCTGATGGGCATCGAATCGAACGGGATGGTGCTGGCCGGCAGCGCCGAGGGTGGCAAGCCCTTTCTGGTCGGCTTCGACGAGCCGCTGCCGCCCGGTTCGCGCGTCCGCTAGCGCGCCGGCGTGATGCAGGCCATCGCCGAATGCTACGTCCGTCTCGTGCTGGCCGTCGGCCAGCACGATGCGGCCTATGTCGATGCGTACTATGGACCGCCGGCGTGGCGCGACGAAGCGGCCGCCGCGCGGGTGCCGCTCGACGTCCTGCTCGAACGCGGCCAGCGACTGCGGGCCGACCTCGACGCTGAATCCGCAGCTGATGCCGATGGTCAGGCGCGCCTCGTGTGCCTGCGCGGACAGGTGCGCGCCGTCGTGGCGCGGATCGAACAACTCTCCGGTCGTCGCTTCTCGTTCGACGAGGAGTCGGCCGCGCTCTACGACGCGGTGGCGCCCACCCATCCTGAGTCGTACTTCGCCGACACGATCGCGCAGCTCGAGGCGCTGGTGCCAGGCCACGGTGCGCTCGCCGACCGGCTCGACCGATTCCGCCAGCAGTTCATCGTGCCGGCGCACCGCCTCGGAACGGTGTTCGACGCGGCCATCGCCGAGAGCCGGCGCCAGACGCGAGAGCGCATCGCGCTGCCCGCCAGCGAGCGGTTCGAGGTCGAGTTCGTCAGTGACAAACCCTGGGGTGGCTACAACTGGTACCAGGGCGACTACCGCAGCGTCATCCAGGTGAACACCGACTTGCCGGTGCACGTCGACCGCGTCGTCGATCTCGCGTCGCACGAGGGCTACCCCGGGCACCATCTGTTCAACCTGCTGATCGAGCAGCGCTTCGTGCAGGAGCGCGGCTGGATGGAGTTTACGGTCTACCCGCTGTTTTCGCCGGAGTCGCTGATTGCTGAAGGGACCGCCAACTTCGGCATCGAGGTGCTGTTCCCTGGCGACGCGAGGGCCCGCTTCGACCGCGACGTCGTCATGCCGCTCGCGGGGGCGCCACTGGCGCTGGCCGACGACTATGACGCCGTGATGCGCGTGTTCGCTCAACTGTCATATGCTGGCAACGAGGCCGCTCGGGCGTATCTGGACGGCACCATCGATCGAGCGGCGGCAGTCGCGTGGCTCATGCAGTACGCGCTGATGTCGCAGGCCAGGGCGGAGCAGCGGACGCGGTTCATGGACACCTATCGCAGCTACGTCATCAACTACAACCTCGGGCAGGACATCGTGCGTCGCTATGTCGAGGCACTCGGCGGTACCCCGGAACGGCCGGACCTCCGCTGGCAGCTGTTTCTTGCCCTTCTGCAGTCGCCGCGACTGCCGTCCGGACTCCGATGATCGATTCTCATTGCCATCTCGCCGACGACGCGTTCGCGGCAGACCTCACCGAGGTCATCGAACGCTCGAAGGGCGCCGGCATCGAACGCGTGCTCGTCATCCTCGAGGCGGCAAACGCCCAGGAAGAGGCGCAGGCGCAGAAGGTGCATGCGTTGTGGCCAGACGTGCGGGTGTCGGTCGGTGTCCATCCGCACCATGCCAAGCAGTTCGCCGGCAATGCGCTCGGCGCGGTCGATGCGGTGCGCACACAGATTGCCCGGTTGCCGTTCACCCGCGCCATTGGCGAGATCGGGCTCGACTATCACTACGACCTCTCGCCGGTGCCGGTGCAGCAGGCCGTCTTCCGCGCCCAGATTCGCCTGGCGCGCGAACTGATGCTGCCGGTGGTCATCCACACCCGCGAGGCCGACGCTGACACCATCGAGGCGTTGAAGAGTGCCGGCGGTGGGGAAGTGAAGGGCGTCTTCCACTGCTTCACCGGCGACGCCGACCTCGCGGAGGCGGCGCTCGACCTCGGATTCCACCTGTCGTTCTCGGGCATCCTGACGTTTCCGAAGGCACAGGAACTGCGGAACATCGCCCGCCAGGTGCCGCTCGATCGCCTGCTGATCGAGACCGATAGTCCGTACCTGACGCCGGCGCCGCATCGCGGCGAACGGAACGAGCCGATGCGCATGACGCACACCGCCAGCACGCTGGCCGCGCTCAAGGGAATTTCTGTGGACGAGCTCGACAAAGCCACGACGGCGAACTTCCACGCGCTGTTCCGCCCGTGATAGAGTTCTAACCTGAGCCACGTGGAAAAAACTCCGGTACTTTCGCAGATTTTCGAGCCGATCCGCGCCGATCTCGAACTGGTCGATCGAGAGTTCGTACGCCAGATCGAATCCCAGGTCGCCATCATCCCGACGATGGGCCGTTACATCCAGCAGGGTGGCGGCAAACGGGTGCGTCCGGCGGTCCTGCTGATGTCGGCGCGACTGCTCGGCTACACGGGCGAGCGGGCTATCCTCTTTGCCGCAGCGGTCGAGTTCATCCACTCCGCGACGCTGGTTCACGACGACATCATCGACGAGTCAGACCTGCGCCGCGGCCGTCCGGCCGTGCATGCGCGCTGGGGCAACGACGTCACGGTTCTGCTCGGCGACTACCTCTACATCAAGTCGATGTCGCTGGCCCTCACGCACGACACGCTCGACATCGTGCGCGTGCTCTGTGATGCCACGCTGAAGATGATCGAGGGCGAGATCTACCAGCTCACGAAGAACGGCGATGCCGCGATCACCGAGGACGAACACTTCGACATCATCCGCCGCAAGACCGCGTTCCTGTTCGGCGCCTCGTCGCAGATCGGCGGCATGCTCGGCGGAGCGAACACGGCACAGGAAGAGGCGCTGCAGCAGTACGGCTTCAACCTGGGGATTGCGTTCCAGGTGGTCGACGACCTGCTCGACTTCACCGGCGACTTCGAAGCGCTCGGCAAGCCGGTCGCGGCCGATCTCGTCGAAGGCAAGATGACGTTGCCGCTCATCCACCTGCTGCAGCAGCCCGGTCATCGTGGCGGCGAGATTGTGCGCGAGATCATCGAGAAGCGTGCGGCGACGAGCGAGCAGTGGCAGGAAGTGCTGGGCCTGCTGCGCGAACACCGGTCCATCGAGTACGCATCGCGGCGGGCGGTCGAATTCGCGGAGCTGGCGAAGAAGCAACTGCAGCTGTGCCCGCCAAGTTCCGAGCGCGAGGCGCTGCTCGCGCTGCCCGACTACGTTCTGTCCCGCGACCGATAGCCGCGGCACGGTCCTCCGTCGCCGTCGCGTCTTCGTGATGGGCGTGTCCGGACCGTCTTCACAATCCCGGGGTGTGACGCCGTTGTCGAGCCTCTCTCCTGAAGAACGCCTCCGCCAGCTTCGTGAGCAGGTCCGCCACCACGAAGAGCGCTACTACGTCCTCAACGATCCCGAAATCGCCGACGCCGAGTTCGACGTGCTGCTGAAGCAGCTCGACGCGCTCGAAGCCGAGCATCCCGACCTCGTCACCCCCGATTCGCCGACGCAGCGCGTGGCGGGGCGTCCGTCGGACAGCTTCCAGACGGTCGAGCACCTACAGCCGATGCTCAGCCTCGACAACACCTACTCGACCGAGGACCTGCGCGCGTTCGACGAACGTGTGCGCAAGGGCGCCCAACTCGGCGACGTTCAGGTGACCTACATCGCCGAGTTGAAGATCGACGGCCTGAGCATCGCGCTCACCTACCTGGACGGGGTTCTCGTGCGCGGTGCGACGCGCGGCGACGGCCAGCGCGGCGAAGACGTCAGCGTCAACGTCCGCACCATTCGCGCAGTGCCGCTGCGGCTGCGCCACGCTCCGGATGGTCGCGTCGAGGTGCGGGGCGAGGTCTACCTGTCGCGTGCGGCGTTCGAGAAGACTAACCGCGAGCGCGAAGCGGCGGGCGATCCGCTGTTCGCCAATCCGCGAAACGCGGCGGCCGGCGCGATGCGCAACCTCGATCCGTCGCAGGTGGCAAAGCGCGGCCTGCTGGCGTTCGTCTATCAACTCGTCACGGCGGGTGACGCTGCCAGCGACGGCGGTCTCGCCGCGCACGCGGCCGTGCTCGAGGCGCTACGTGCGTGGGGCCTGCCGGTTGAACCGCACTGGACCCGTTGCCAGGGGGTCGACGACGTGATTGCGTTCTGCGACGGCTGGGCCGAGCGTCGGCGGTCGCTGCCGTTCGACACCGACGGCGTCGTGATCAAGGTCGACGACCTGGCGCTACGTCAGCAGTTGGGCACCACCGCCAAATTCCCGCGCTGGGCCACGGCGTTCAAGTTCCCGGCCGAGCAGGCGACGACGGTACTGAAGCAGATTGCGGTGAACGTCGGGCGCACCGGCGCCGTGACGCCGTACGCGGTGCTCGAACCGGTGTTCCTCGCGGGCTCGACCATTTCGATGGCGACGCTGCACAACGCCGAGGACGTCGCACGTAAGGACCTGCGCGAGGGCGACCGCGTGCTCATTGAGAAGGGCGGCGACGTCATCCCGAAGGTGGTGAAAGCCATCCTGCCGCATGCGGACGACAGCGTTGCGTGGGTGATGCCCTCCACGTGTCCGTCGTGCGGCACCAGGCTCCGCCGCGACGACGCGGAAGTGGTGTGGCGCTGCCTGAACAGCTCGTGCCCGGCGCGTCTGCGCCGCAGCCTCGAGCACTTCACGTCGCGGTCGGCGATGAACATCGAAGGTCTGGGTGAATCGCTGCTGAACGAACTGGTGAGACAGGGCCTCATCACCGACGTCGCCGACATCTACGGGCTCGAGGCGACGCAGCTCGAGGAGCTGATCGTGGCGCCGACCGACCCGACGTCGGAGAAGGCGCGTCCGCGCAAGCTCGGCAAGGTCGGCCGCAACGTCGTCGAGCAGATCGAGCGGAGCCGGACGAACGATCTGTCGCGGCTGGTCTACGGGCTGGGGATTCGCCACGTCGGCGAGAAGGCGGCGGCCACGCTGGCGCGGTCGTTCCGCACGATGGACCGGTTACTCGACGCGCCGGTCGACATGTTGCAGAGCGTCCCGGACATCGGGCCGGTGGTTGCCCAATCGGTGCGCGACTTTGCCGAAGAGCCGCACAACCGCAGCCTGATCGCGCGTCTTGGCGCCGCCGGCGTCAACCTGGAGAGTCAGGCGCCGGAGTTGTCCAATGAGCCGGGTCCGCTGTCGGGCAAGGTGTTCGTGCTGACCGGGACGCTGGAGTCGATGAGCCGGGACGAGGCGCAGGCCAGGCTCGAGCAGCTGGGGGCGCGGGTGAGCGGGTCGGTGAGCAAGAAGACATCGTGCGTGGTCGCCGGGGCCGATGCCGGGAGCAAGCTCGAGAAGGCGCAGCAACTCGGCATCGAAACGCTGGATGAGCAGGGATTTCTGGCTCTTATAATGAAGCACCCGCGCTGATGTCGAGGCGATTTACGTTCGTCACCGTTGCCCTCACCGCCGTCGTCGCGTTCTTCGTGGGCGCGATTGCGGCGGGCGGTTTCCTGCGGCCGAGCGTCGGTGCGCAGCCCACCATCAGCGCGCCGCGCCGCGCCGCTGTCAAGACCGTCGGCTCGTCGATTGGGGCGACGCGCACCGCTGGCGCGCCGTTCGTGAACTTTGCCGACGTCGTCGAGCGGGTGAATGCGGCGGTGGTGAACATCGATGCCACCAGCGCTGCTCCGGCCGCTGACTCGCGGCGTCGCAACCGTCTCGGCCTGCCCGATTCCCCCGAGATGTTCGAGCGTTCGCGTGAAGCGCCGCGCCGCGGCTCTGGCAGCGGCTTTGTCGTCGATGCCGACGGCAGCATTCTCACCAACAACCACGTCATCGAGGGGGCCGAGCGCATCCTCGTGAAGCTGTCAGATGGCCGCTCGCTGCGTGCGCGTGTCGTCGGCGCCGACCCCGATACCGACATCGCGCTGCTGAAGGTCGACGGGCAGTCGAACCTGCCGGTGGCGCCGCTCGGCGATTCCTCGACGCTGCGCATGGGCGAATGGGTCTGCGCCATCGGCAACCCGCTCGGCTACGAGCACTCGGTGACGGTCGGCGTCATCAGCTACCTCGGACGGAAGCTGTTCGACTCGAGCCTCGACGACTACATCCAGACCGACGCCGCCATCAACTTCGGCAACAGCGGCGGTCCGCTGATCAACACGCGCGGTGAGGTGATTGGGATCAACGCCGCGATCAGTTCGCGCGCCAGCAACATCGGGTTCGCGGTGCCAATCAATAGCGCCACCGCCATCCTGCCGCAACTGCGCGCGCGCGGCCGCGTGTCGCGCGGCTACATCGGCGTGGCGCTGCGCGAGCTCGACCTGAACCTGCAGCGGTCGCTGCACCTCAATACGTCGGCAGGCGCCGTCGTGCAGGATGTCACCGATGGCTCGCCAGCGTCGCGTGCCGGCATCCGCCCCTACGACGTCATCGTCGGCTTCGAGGGGGTCGCGGTGGCGAACGATGATGAGCTGATTCACGAGATTGCGTCGCGGGCGCCTGGCACCACCGCACAGGTGCGCATCATCCGGGACGAGCGCGAGTTCAGTACCACCGTGAAGCTGTCCGAGCGGCCTGGCCGCGACGGCGATCCGAATGGACGAGACACGGCGGCGCCATCGGTCAGCCCGCTGGCACCAGGGCGCGACGGCCTGCTTGGCCTCACCGTACGCGATCTCGACCCGGCCGCATTCAACCGCCTGAAGCTGCCGCAGGCCACACGCGGTGTCCTCATCACACGCGTCGATCCGCTCAGTGCCGCCTACGATGCCGACCTGCAGCGCGGCACCGTGCTGATGGAGATCAACCGGAAGCCGATTGTCTCCCTTGCTGACTACACCCGCCTGTCGGCCGCCGTGCGGCCAGGCGACGTACTGACGCTGTACGTCTACATTCCAGATATTGCGCAGCGGCAGTTGAAGACCGTGCGCATCGACGACCGCTAGCAGCCCACATGCCCAAATTCCGAATCCTGGTGATTGACGACGAGGCGGCCATCCGCGACTCGCTGCGGATGACGCTCGAGTACGAAGGCTACGAGTGCATCCTGGCGGCCACCGGCCCTGAGGGGCTGACGCTGGCCGACCGCGAGCTGCCAGACCTCGTGCTGCTCGACGTGAAGATGCCCGGCATGGACGGCCTCGAGGTGCTTGAACGGCTGCGTGCCGCGCACGAGACGCTGCCGGTCATTGTCGTGTCGGGCCACGGCACCATCAGCACCGCCGTCGAGGCGACGAAGAAGGGGGCGTTCGACTTCATCGAGAAGCCGTTCGCCAGCGACCGCGTGCTCCTCAGCTTGCGCCATGCGCTCGACCAGCGGCAGTTGCGCGATGAGAACCGCACGCTGAAGCGCGCCGTCGAAGTGCGGCACCAGATGATCGGCGACAGCGCGGCGCTGCGCAGCGTGATGGCCGCCATCGGCAAAGCGGCGCCGACCAACGCCACCGTGCTCATCCAGGGTGAGAGCGGTGTCGGCAAGGAGTTGGTGGCGCGCACCATCCATCGCAACAGCTTGCGCAGCCGCGAGCGGTTCGTGCAGGTGAACTGCGCCGCCATCCCCGAGGAGCTGATCGAGTCGGAACTGTTCGGGCACGAGAAGGGGTCGTTCACCGGCGCCACCGAGAAGCAGACGGGGAAGTTCGAGCAGGCCGACCGCGGCACCATCTTCCTCGACGAAGTTGGCGACATGAGCGCGAAGACGCAGGCCAAGGTGCTGCGCGTGCTGCAGGAAGGCGAGGTCGAGCGGCTCGGCTCGTCGCGCACCATCAAGGTCGATGTGCGAGTGATTGCCGCGACGAACAAGAACCTCGAGGAGGAGATCGAGAAGGGCGGATTCCGCGAAGACCTCTACTTCCGTCTCGCGGTGATCCCGATTCAGGTGCCGCCGCTACGCGAGCGTCCGGAGGACATCCCGCAGTTGGTGCGGCACTACATGGACTACTTCAGCCGCGAGAACAACGCCCGTCCGCGCCGCGTCACTCAGGCGGCGCTCGAGGCGCTGCAGCGCTACCGGTGGAAGGGGAACATCCGCGAACTGCGCAACACCGTCGAGCGGATGTTGATCATGTCGTCGGCTGACGTCATCGATCTCGCGGACCTGCCTGGCACTGTGAGGAGTCCAGGCTCGGCGAGCACGGCTGGCCGCACCACCGTGGCCACGGCTCAAGCGCCTGGTGGCGGCGCGTCGAGGCTGGATGCGGCCGCAGGCGGAACGCTGCGCGAGTTCAAGGACACCGCCGAGCGTGCGTTCCTCGTCGCGAAACTGCGCGAAAACGCCTGGAACATCTCGAAGACGGCGGAGGTCATCGATACGCCGCGCAGCAACCTGTACAAGAAGCTCGAGCAGTACCAACTCTCGCAGGAGAGCGACGGGTAGGTCCGGCTGAAGCCGGACACTACCGCTGCATGTGCGACTGGCGTAGTGTCCGGCTTCAGCCGGACCGTCGCGACCTGCGCCGGCCGGAGTACAATCGGGCTGTTCGCAGTGAGCTAGACGATCGCCGGTTGGAGCTCGAGGCCGAAAGGCCGAGAGCGAAGGCGGGAGGAAAGTCCGAACTCCGCAGGGCAGTGCGCCGGGTAACCCCCGGTCAGGGCAACCTGAAGGAAAGTGGCACAGAAAATATACCGCCCTCCGTAGCTCGAGGCCGAAAGGCCGAGAGCGAAGGAGGGTAAGGGTGAAATGGTGCGGTAAGAGCGCACCGCGCCGGTGGCAACACAGGTGGCAGGCAAAACCCCGCACGGAGCAAGACCAAATAGGGAAGCGCCCGGCGAAAGCCGGACCGGACGGCCCGTCCGAGCTTCCGGGTAGGTTGCTTGATTCCGCCAGTGATGGCGGAGCTAGAGGAATGATCGTCATCCGCTTTCGATCGCGAAGGCGGGACAGAATTCGGCTTACCGGCTCGCTGCGAACACTTCCATGAAACGAACAGTCCCCACGCTCCTCACCGTTGGTCTGCTGTTCATCGGTGTGCTTGGCGCGCAGCAACTGCCGCCCGGCCAGATCCGTCCGCGTCCGGCTGAAGGGCGCGAACCCGAGTTTCCCCAGCCGAAGATCCGCGACTATCATCCGCGTTCGACGCTGGTCGTGCCCGAGCATCCTGTCCCGAAGGCCAGGTTTCCGGTCATCGACTTCCATCACCATCCGCCGCAGTCGATGACTGTGGACGATGTGAACCGGGTGGGTGACGCGATGGCGGGGCTGAACCTTGGGCTGATGGTCAACGCGAACTCCACGCCGAGCGCGCGTTTGAAGCCGGCGATGGACGCGATTGCCGCCAGCCGCTACAAGGGCAAGATGGTGATGTTCACCGGGCTCGACTTGCGCAACGTCGGGCCTGGATCGGGGCAGAAGATCGCCGCGCAACTCGACGCCGACGTGAAGGCGGGCGCCCTCGGCGTCGGCGAGATCATGAAGAGCTTCGGGCTCACCATCAAGAAGGCCGACGGCACGCGCCTGAAGATCGACGACCCTGAACTCGACCCGGTCTGGCAGACCGCCGCTCGCCTGAAGATCCCGGTCTTCATGCACACGGCCGATCCGTCCGAATTCTTCCAGCCGCTCGACTTCAACAACGAGCGCTGGCTGGAACTGGCGCTCTACCCGGACCGCCGCTACCAGGACCGATCGCGCTTCCCGAGCTTCGAGGAGTTGATGGCCGAGCGCGACCACCTGATCGCCCGCCACCCGAACGTCACCTGGGTGCTTGCGCACATGGGCTGGCACGCGCAGGACCTGGCGCGGCTCGGCAAGATGTTCGATGCCAACCCGAACCTCTACGGTGAACTCGGCGCGGTGCTCTACGACATCGGCCGCCAGCCGCGCTTCGCGCACGACTTCTTCGTGAAGTACCAGGACCGGATCATCTTCGGCAAGGACAGCTACCAGCCGGACGAGTATCCGTACTACTGGCGGGTGTTCGAGACAAACGACGAATACTTCGACTATTACCGCGACTACCACGCCTTCTGGAAGATGTACGGCATCGGCCTGCCGGACGCGGTGTTGAAGAAGATCTATTACGCCAATGCGTTGCGCATCACGCCCAACTTACCGCGCACCGGTTTCCCGGCCAACTAGCGGCCAGGTTCGCAACCTACAGTAGGTGATCGGCATGAGTCGCTACCTCGTCACTGGCGGCGCCGGGTTCATCGGGTCGCATCTCGTCGAAGAACTGGTCCGGCGCGGCGAGCGGGTCCGCGTGCTCGACAACCTGAGCACCGGCAAGCTGCGCAACCTCGCGCACATTCCGGGTGTGGAGTTCCAGGAAGGCGACCTCGTCGACCCCGCCGCCTGCGCGCGGGCCACGGAAGGGGTCGAGTACGTCCTGCACCAGGCGGCCATCCCGTCGGTGCCGCGCTCGGTGAAGGACCCGGTCACATCGAACCGGTCGAACATCGACGGCACCCTCAACATCCTCGTGGCGGCCCGCGACGCCGGCGTCAAGCGCCTGGTCTATGCCGGCTCGTCCTCGGCCTACGGCGACACGCCGACGCAGCCCAAGCACGAGGAGATGCCGACCAATCCGCTGTCGCCCTACGCCCTGCAGAAGCTGGTCGGCGAGCAGTACGGCCAGATGTTCACCCGGCTCTACGGGCTCGAGACGGTCACCATCCGCTACTTCAATGTGTTCGGGCCGCGGCAGGACCCGGGGTCGCCCTACTCGGGCGTCATCTCGCTGTTCTCGACGGCGGTGCTCGAGGGGCGCCAGCCGACGATCTACGGCGATGGCGGCCAGACGCGCGACTTCACCTACATCGCCAACGTCGTCGACGGCGTGCTCCGCGCGTGCCACGCGCCGGAGGTGGCCGGCGAGGTGATCAACGTCGCGACCGGCGGGCGCATTTCGCTGAATGATCTGCTGCAGGTCATGAACGGGCTGGTTGGCACCGCGCTGTCGCCGCTCTATTGTGACGCCCGCCAGGGCGACGTGCGCGATTCGCAGGCCGATATCACCAAGGCCCGCACGCGGCTTGGCTACACGCCGCTCGTCTCGCTCGAAGAGGGCCTGCGCCGGACGCTGGAGTGGGCCAGGAGCGAGTCGTCGGTCGGCTCCCGCCGCTGACCGCTCGCCGCAATGCGGCACGATGGCAGGGGCGCCCCGCGAGGGCGCCCTTTCGCTGTACGAACACGACCGGGTACAGTTAGAGCGTGGATCCCGTATCTGAGCCGAGTCCTGACGCCGCCCGTTCGAGCACCGCGCCGTTGAACGCCGAAATCGAACGCGAGGTGGCGCGCCGCCGCACCTTCGCGATCATCTCCCATCCCGACGCGGGCAAGACGACGCTCACCGAGAAACTGCTGCTGTATGCCGGCGCCATCGAACTGGCCGGCGCCGTGCGCGCACGAGCCGGCCGTCGCTCCGCGACGTCCGACTGGATGGAGATGGAGCAGCAGCGCGGCATCTCCATCACCTCCGCCGCCCTCGAGTTCGAACTGCAGGGCAAGCGACTGTCGATCATCGACACGCCTGGCCACAACGACTTCAGTGAGGACACCTATCGCGCGCTGATTGCCGCCGATGGTGTGGTGATGGTGATCGACGCGGCGAACGGCGTCGAGCCGCAGACCCGCAAGCTGTTCGAGGTCTGCCGCCGCCATCGCCTGCCGATCCTGACGTTCGTGAACAAGTTCGACCGGCCCGCCAAGGATCCGCTCGAACTGATCGACGACATCGAGAGCACGCTGGGGATTGCGGCGGCACCGGCCAACTGGCCGATTGGCGATGCGCAGCGCTTCCGCGGTGTCTACGACCTGCGCACCAGCACTCTGCTGCGTTACGAGCGCGAGGCCCAGGGGCAGTATCGAGCGCCGGTCGACGTCTCGTCGATCGACGGTCCCGGGGCGCGGGAGATCATCGGCGACGACCTCTACGCGCAGTTTCGCGAGTCGCTCCAGGTGATTCGCGAGGCCGGCACGCCGTTCGACCTCGAGGAGTACCGCGCCGGGTTGCAGACGCCGGTGTTCTTCGGCAGCGCGCTCACCAACTTCGGCCTCGAGCCGTTCCTGCAGGCGCTGGTCGACTTTGCGCCGCCGCCGCAGCCGCATGCGAGCGACGTCGGCACGGTGAGCCCGACCGACGATCGCTTCTCCGGCTTCGTCTTCAAGATTCAGGCGAACATGGACCCGCGGCATCGCGATCGCATCGCGTTCGTCCGCGTCTGCTCGGGCCGCTTCGAGAAAGACATGGTGCTGTCCAACAGTCGGCTCGGCAAGGCGCTGCGCGCCTCGCGCGCCTACCGCTTCTTCGGACGCGACCGCGAGACGATCGACGTCGCCTATGCCGGCGACATCATCGGCCTCGTCAACCCGGGACAACTCGGCATCGGCGACACGGTGCATGCGGGTCCGCCGCTGCGCTTCCCGGAACTGCCGCGATTCCCCGCCGAGCACTTCGGCCGGGTGCGCCTCAAGGACACCCGCTACAAGCAGTTCGATGAAGGGTTGCAGCAGCTGGAAGAAGAAGGGCTGATGCAGGTCTTCTATATGTCGGCCGGCAAGCGTGAGCCGATCATCGGCGTGGTTGGGTCACTGCAGTACGACGTCATCGCCAGCCGGCTGCGCAGCGAATACGGCGTGGCGGCCGACGTCGAGCCGTTGAACTACGTGGCGGCGCGCTGGTTCGGCAGCAGCGGCACGGCGCGCCCAGGCGGGTCGAGCGTCGTCGCTGTCGACCGGCTCGATCGACCGGTCATCCTGTTTGAGACGGAGTGGGAGCTGAACTATTTCCAGCGCAACAACCCGACGGTGGAGTTGCACGCCGAATCGCCGCCGATCGGCTCGGGCAAGCCCGCTCGCGCCTGAGGTCTAGCGCGGCGCCGATTCGGTGCGGTCGGCGCGCTCAGCTCGGCTTTCGCGCACGCGCCGGTAGATCCACGAGGTCAGCAGCGGCGTCAGGATAGCTGTGACGATCACCGACGCCGTCACCTGTATCGTGGCTGCCGCAGCAAGCGCCGCATAGGCGGGGTCGGCGAGCGCCACGGCCTGTGGCACGGCGGCAGAGTTGCCGGCTGTACTCGACGCTGCCGCGCCCGCCACGCCGCTCCCCCCAAGCAGTCGATCGACCGCAATGCAGGTCAGGCCCGTGACGACGATGACGGTGAGGCCGAGCGCGAGTCCCGGCAGGCCTGCCGTCAGCACGGAGGCGAAGTTGATGGTCTGACCCAGCGTGAACGCCATGAACGGCACGATGACCGGCTCGTGCGAGCCGAAGAACTGGCGGAGGTCGTCATCGAGATTGCCGAGGATGGCGCCGACGACGATCGGCGCGACGACCGACACCATCGTCAACCACGGGATGACCGCCAGACCCGCACCGACGAAGATCAGCATCGTCAGGAACGGACCGGTCTCGATGCTCTGCGGCACGTAGGTCCCCGCATCGTCCTTGTCGCCCATCACGCTGGTGAGGGCGAGGAACATGCCGCCATTGGTGTCGCTCATCGCGACCATCACCGCCAGCGTGCTCACGCCGAGCAGTTCGCCACCGAAGATCTTCTCGACGGCCAGCGCGCACACGGTAGCGGTACCCACCTTCGCGAGCAGCAGGCCGAAGCCGCGCACCATCATGCGCGGCGCCGCTCGCAGCGTCATCTTCGTGCCGACGGTGAAGAGGTACATGCCGAGCAAGGTCGGGTAGCCGACACCGGTGAGCGCCTGGGTGAAGCCGCCGATCTTCAGGAGGTTCGGCGCGAAGGTATTGATGACCATGCCGAGGAAGAGCGGCACGACCATCATCCCGCCTGGTACGCGAGTGACACTCTGATAGATGCGCATGAACGCGACCCGATTCGTGTGTGCGCACGGTCGGGCTGACCGCGCCGGACCGGAGTGTACTCGTCGCTGCCGGCCCGAGCGCCACATTCCTGTCGCCCAAAGCGCGAGAGCACGACGCTTCTGCCGGGAGTCGTCGGTCCCGACTGGCGGCTGTGGCCTTCAGCTTGCTCTGTCCACTGTCGACCCTATGACTCGCATCCCCTCAGTTCTCCGAACCGCCTCGCTCGCCGTGCCGCTCATGGCCACGCTATGTCTCGCGCTCGGCGGCCTCACGCCGGTGCGTGCGGCGGCGGAGCCGACAACCTGGAGTCCGGCGAAAGCCGCCGACTATCTCGACAGCCGGGCCATGTGGTGGAGCAGCTGGAACGGTGCCGCTCGGTGCTGCGGTTGGCCGCATGAGCGATGCGGCCACGGCCTACGCCGTCCTCTCGCTCACCTACGCCGACAGCACTGCTGGAGTGCATCGTGCCGAATGAGCCGACGCCGCCGGCCGTGGCCGGTTTCGGACGTGTCGCGGGTCTGAGACGGGTCGCTGTAGTGCCCGGCTTCAGCCGGGCCCAGACGTCCGCCTGAAGGCGGACACAACGGGAAACGCGTTAGCGCGCCGCTGGGGTGCCAGGCGTTTGCGCGGTGGCGAACCGTACGGACACCGTCGTTGCGAGGCGTACGCGCTCGTCACCCTGACGCCCTGGTTCGAACGTCCACCCGCGCACGGCCGCCACGGCGGCATCGTCGACTCCGTACTGCGTGTCGACCGAGCGCACTACCTCGACAGTCGACACCGCGCCGTCCGGTTCAACCGTGACGCGCAGCACCACTGTGCCCTGGATGCCGCGGGCAAACGCCTCGGACGGATAGTGCGCGGCCACCCGGCTGGTAACGCGTGGCGGCGTAATAAGCGGGCCGTCAGCGGCTGCGGCGGCTGGGACGCCGTCCGGGCTGGTCTCGCCCGTGGAGCCGGCGACTCCGCGTAACCGATCGACCAACCCGGTGAGTTCGGTCTGGTCGCCGCGCATCAGCGCGCCGGCCGCGTTTCGCAGGTCCGGCCACAGCCCGAACGCGTTGAGTGCGTAGTAGGCGATGCCGACGAACACGGCCCAGCGCACGAGCGAGCCGAGGCAGCCGGCATTGGCGACCACGGCGGCTGGCGCCGGCTGCATCGTGCCGCGTCGTACGGCGCGGCGCACGGCCTGCGGGGTTGGCAGGGCTCCCGGGCCGCCCGACGCCGCCCCAACTGCGGCGCCAACCTGCGAGCCACCATGCTCGAGGTCGGTCATCTGGCTGAGCCGCGAGTAGACCGAGTCGTCCACAAAGACCGCACTGCCGCAGCGCTTGCAGAACGAACGCGTCGGTTCGCAGCGTGCGCCGCATGAACTGCAGCGGAGTAAGGCGGTCTCGAGTTCCATGGGGTTCGCCTACTTCGATTCGGGACGCAGGGTGACTTGCACGTAGCGCTTCAGGTCGAGGTAGTCGCGTGCCGCCTGCCGCAGCGCCGAGGTCGTGAGCTGTCCGTAGAGCGCGCGCGGATTGAAGACGCCGGCGACGTCCTCGCCGTTCTCCACGCTGGTCATCATCTCGTTGAGGAGATCGATGTTCTCCTGGAATCCGGTTTCCAGGTCGCGGTCGAGCGCCGCCCGCACACCCGCGAGGTGATCCGGCGACGGTCCCTCGGTGGTGAACTCACGAATCACCTGCCACGCGGCGTCGGTCAGTTCCTTCACGCGCGACGGGTCGCAACTGAAGCCGATGGACACCTGATACTCCTGCGTCGGGAACTTGCGGAAGGTCGGCTCGACCGTCACCCCGTAGGTGCCGCCGAGTTCCTCACGCAACCGGCGATGCAGGTTGCCGCCCACCATCTCGCTCACGGTCTTGATCAGCAGGCGGTTCGTTGGCGTGTTCTGGAACGCACCGGTAAAGACGATAGCCACCTGGCTGCGCGGGTCGACACCCGCCACGACCTGCTTCTCGACCACGGTCGTAGGCGGACGGATGCCGCGGTCGATGGCGGCTTCCGTGCGCCGCAGTGCCGGCAGACTCGCGAGGTAGCGCTCCACCAGCGGCTTCAGCGCCTCGAGATCGATGCTGCCGACGAAGACGAAGGTGAAGTCGCTCGCATCGGCGAAGCGGTTCTTGTAGAACGCCATCGACCGTTCGAGGCTCATCTGGTCGACCGCGGCGGCGGTGAGCGGACGCGCCCGCGGATGGTCGTTCGTCAGCGCCGAGATGAGGGCCTGGCGGAACGCGGCCTCAGGCCGTGCCCCTTGGTTCGCGAGCATCGGCCGCAACCGCGTCTTCAGCGCTTCGAACTGCGCGGCGTCCGCGCGCGGCGCCGTGAAGGTGAGGTAGATCAGCTGGAACATCTTCTCGATGTCGGCCTTGGCCGCGCCGCCGCGAAGACCCTCGTCGGTGTCGCCGATGTCGGCGGCCACCGCCGTGTTCGTGCCCGCCAGCACCTTCGGCAGATCGATCCGCGAGAAGGCGCCAATACCGCCCTCGGCGACGACCTGCTCGGCCGTCTCCGCCGGAACCAGATCCTGATCGCTGGCGAGGGAGGTGCCGCCCGGGCTGATGGCGCGGAACAGGACTTCGTCTTCCTTGATCGGCGTCGGCTTCACCAGCACCCGGGCGCCGTTCGAGAGCTGCCACTCCGTCACACCAATCGCCTCGCGCGTCGTCGTGCGCACGATGCGCCCAGGCGTCGGCAACGGCGACAGCAGCGGCTGGGTGTTCACGCGGTCGACGTACGGGGCAATGGTGGCGCTGCGGATGGCGCTGATGGCGGCCGAGAGACGGGGCTGCGCCGGCAGCGACAAACCGACGCGCTCGGGCGCGGTAATCGCGACGACACGGTCACCCTCGGGAATCCAGGTCTTGGCGAGCGCGTTGATCTCGGTCAGCGAGATCCTCGGCAGGAACTGCTGCGCCATCGCCTGCTCGTAGACGATGCCCGGGACCGGTTCGTCCTGGACGACGTGCCGGACGAGTTCGTCGGCAAGGGGCCCAGACGGCGTCTTGTCCTTGTCGAGCAAGGCCGCGTCGAGATAGCGGATGAAGTCGAGCTTCTCGCGATCGAGTTCCGTCTGGGTGAAGCCGTGGCGAATGACCCGCTCCACCTCGGTAAAGAGGGCGGACAGGCCGCGTTCGGCGCCGCCGTCAGGCACCAGCCCGACCACCGTTGTGGCCACGGCGGAGCGCACGATCAGGCCGCGCGAGGTTTCGGCTGCGAGGAACGGCGGGTCCTGGCCGTGCGCCACTTCGTCCATGCGGTTCGAGAGCAAGCGGCTGAAGAGTCGCTCCACCATCTGCTGCCGGTAGGTGCCGACCGTGCGCTGGTCCTCGGCCAGCTTCACGCTGTAGACGCTCACGGTGGTGCCGCGCGATTCGCGGTCGGCCACCAGCGAGTACAGCGTGTCACTGTGCGGCGGTACGGTGAAGAGCGGGCGCGGACGCGAGGTGAGGCGGGCCGGAATACGGGCGAAGTGCGCAATGACCATACGCTCGACCAGCGCCGGGTCGAAGTCGCCGACGGCGACCACCGCCATCAGGTCTGGGCGGTACCAGTCGGCGTAGAACTGCTTCAGGCGGGCCGGGCTGACGTTCTGCAGGATCTCGGGTCGGCCGATGGGGGAGCGGTCGGCGTAGCGGGCGCCCTTCAGAAGGACCGGCATCTGCTGGTCGCGGACGCGGGTCTCGGCGCCGAGACCGAGACGCCATTCTTCCAGCACCACACCGCGTTCTTTCTCGATCTCGTCGGTCGCGAAGGTGACGTTGTGCGCCCAGTCTTCCATGATCAGCATCGACCGATCGATGACGTTGAGATTCTCGGTCGGGATCTGTAACTGGTAGACCGTTTCATCGAAGCCGGTGTGCGCGTTCACGTGCGCGCCGAAGCGCATGCCGAGGCTCTGGATAAAGGCGGGGATATTCTGGCCGGGGAAGTTGGTCGTGCCGTTGAAGGCCATGTGCTCGACGAAGTGAGCCAGGCCTCGCTGGTCGTCGTCTTCGAGCACGGAACCGGCGTTCACCACCAGACGCAGCTCGGCGCGGCCTTTCGGCGTGCCGTTGCCGCGGACGTAGTATTGAAGGCCGTTGGGCAATCGGCCGGTGCGGACTTCTGGCGTGACCGCGATGACCTCGCCTGGCGGCGCCTGTGCCGCGCGTTCCGCCGGTGTTTGCGCGGCGGCGACGCTAGCCGAGAGGGCCATCGCGAGAAGCGTATGGAACAGGTGACGCGCAGATGTACGCATGGGCAGCTTCAGCCTACAACGAGTCCGGGAACAGCCGCGATAATTGATGGCTGTCAGGCGTAGTGTCCGGCCTGTCGTAGTGTCCGGTCTGTCGTAGTGTCCGGCTTTAGCCGGACCCGGATCGGTCGTCGCGACCGGACAACGCCCGTTGTCATCTTTTCCGGCCCGCCCTGCCGGCCAAATCCGCCCCGCTCGCCCTGTGTCCCCTAACCCGTCATCACGCAGCGGCTTGCGGCGTCGCCGCGGATCGGCCGTCGCCGGCCTGCTGCTTGCCCTTGTGTTGGTCGACCCGGGGCGACGACCTGAACCCACCGCGGGGCCCGACCTCCCACGCGCTGGGACGTCGCGCCCGGGTCCTCATCCAAGGAGGATTCGAATGCTGCGTACTGCTGTTTCGCTTCTCGCGCTGCTGGCTTGCCTGGCGGCGCACCCCTTCGCCCAGCAGGCCGAGCCGGCGGCGAAGGCCGAGGCCCGTTCGACAAAGGCCGACGCCCGCTCGGCCAAGCCGGCGATGGTGGTCAACGTCAACTCGGCGAGCGCCGCCGAACTCGAGCAACTGCCCGGCATCGGCCCCAAGGTCGCCGCGCGCATCGTCGACTACCGGACCAAGAAAGGGCCGTACCGGAAGCTCGAGGAGTTGATGAACGTGCAGGGGATCGGCGAGAAGAGCTTCCTCAAGCTCCGGTCGCAGCTCTCCATCGGCGGCGCCTCCGCGCCGACGTCACAGCAGCAGTAGGGCGTGATGGCGGCGTTCTCCCTCATCGAACTGCTGTTCGTGCTTGGTGTCGCCGCCACCCTCACGTCGGTGGCCGTGCCGCAACTGTCGGCCTCGCTCGACGAGGTGCACTCCGCCGGTGCGGCGCGGCACATCGCCGCTCGACTCCAGCAAGCGCGGGTGCGGGCGCTGACGCGCGCCCGCGCCACGGCGCTGCGCATCCGCGCTGACGGCCGTGGATACGCCATCACCGTCTACGAGGATGGGAACGGGAACGGGGTGCTCGCCGCCGATATCGTGAGCGGTATCGACGCACCAGTCGGTCCTCCCGAGCGATTGCCGGAGCTGTATTCCGGCGTCGACTTCGGCGCGTTGCCAGGCATCCCTGGCGCGGAGGGGAGCTCGGCGCCTGGCAGCGACCCGATCCGGCTCGGGTCGGCGGACAGCGTCACCTTCACGCCGCTCGGCACGGCCACACCGGGCAGTCTCTACCTGCGCGGTCGCGGGAGCACCCAGTACGTCGTGCGCATCTACGGCGAGACCGGGCGCACCCGCATTCTGCGGTACAGCTCGCTCACGCAACGCTGGTGGTCGCGATGAATCCGCCCCGCGAGCGGCGCCGGCATCCGCGCCTGACGCCGTTCGAGTGGCGGGGCGGCCTTCGCGGTCGAATCAGGCCCGGGCACGACGTGCTCGTGATCGACCTGTCGGAGGGGGGGGCACTCGTCGAGACCAGCAGGCGCCTGACGCCAGGCGCTAGCGCGGAAATACAGCTCGACGCGCCTGACGGACGTCACACGACGCGAGCGTCTGTGGTGCGGAGCTACGTGTGTGCGCTGCTTGCCGACCTCGTGTTGTTCCGCAGCGCGCTCATCCTCGAACGGCCGGTGCCGTGGTTGCGCGAGGATGCGCGGGAGCCGCGGTCGCTGCACGAAGTCGGCTGATTCGCTTCTATTCCGCGACCCACTTGTCGAGGCGGCCAGCGTAGAGGTTCGCCAGGTACACCGTCTTCTCGTCCGGGCAGGCAAGCTGGTGGATCGAGTCGATGGTGCCTGGTACCTTCCCCGAGCGGCCGAAGGCGCCGAGGAGCGTGCCGGTGAGGTCCATCTTGTAGACCTTGCCCACGCTGCCGACGAACATCACCTGGTTCGGGCCGTTGGTGAGGCACAGCGACCAGGGAGCGGTCGGCAGGTTCCACACCGCCTTGCGGTTCCCCTCGGTATCGAACGTCTGGATGCGGCTGTTGCCGCGGTCCGCGACGTAGACCACGTCGCTGTTGTCCACGACGAGGCTGTGGGGTGTGTTGAAGTTCCCGGGTTGCGCACCGCGCGCGCCCCAGTCCTTCACGAAGTTTCCGTCCTTGTCGAACTTTGCGACGCGCGAGTTGCCGTAGCCATCCGAGACGAAGCTGCTGCCGTCGCGGCTCCAGCCGATGTCCGTCTGCTGGTAGAAGTTCGCCGGGCCAGGGGCCGCGTGCTCGATGACGTGCGTCAGCCAGGTCCACGGCTCCGGGTTGGTGCCGAGCGTGCTGACCGTGCGGCCGTCCTTGTCGAAGTGGAACAGCATGTTGTCGGCGGCATCGATGTACCAGAGATCGCCTTGGCGATCGAAGCGCAGCGTGTGTGCCCCCTCGAACATGTTCGAGCCTTCACCCCACGTGCGGATGAAGGTGCCGTCGGCCTTGAACTCGAGCACCGGGTGGTAGCCGCGGTTGAGGGCGACGATGTTGCCGTTGGGCGCCACGGCCACGCCGCTCAGGCGCCCGAGCACCGAGTAGGCGGGGTAGTGGAAAAAGTTCTCCACGAGATGGAACGGCAGCGCCGGGATGGCCGGCGCTGCTGGGGCCTGAGCGCGTGTGACACTGACAGCGCACGCTGCGACGACGACGGCGCAGATCCCGGACACAAAGACGCGTGGCTTCAACGATTGTGTTCCTTGTGCCAAGGACAGGGCACTCGTACGAAGCGCCTACCACGGATACCACGGTGAACAACGCCAACGAGGCCGCTGCATCGAAGACGACCTTGGGGGCGCCGGTTCCTTGACGAAGCGAAACCTTGGTGATCTTCGCGGCGGACGCGACATGGTAGTTGTGATGCCCCTGGTTGATGTGATGGGTCGCTCGCTTCGGAAGCGTGACCGCCAACTGGTTAGCGGTGGTTATCGCTAATTTCACCTCGGTTGCGTCTCCGCTTGGCCCGCTCTCGATTGTGACTTCGGCATCCGGCCCAATCTCATCCCTCGATAGGGTCTCGGTAGAGTCTGCGGCCACCGAGTAGATGAAAAGCAGCGAGCCGTCTCCGAAGGCGCCATCCGCGAAATT
>Ga0114970_10000267_pt1 | contig 37929 bp, 34 predicted proteins | sample M_140205_XF_Meta_FD_87030 | JGI IMG/M metagenome (GOLD analysis project Ga0114970, IMG submission 87030) | Freshwater microbial communities from Lake Montjoie, Canada to study carbon cycling - M_140205_XF_MetaG | ecosystem: Environmental > Aquatic > Freshwater > Lake | place: Lake Montjoie... | reverse complement strand
GATGTCATTTTTACAAATAGTATCTTTATATACTGTAAAATCTGCTTTAGGAATATCTGAAAATGTAATGGGACTATAAGAACTAGTACTAACTTTGCATGGATTTGTTGCAACTATTTTTATATGAAAAGTGTTAGAATTTCCGTACAAATCAGTATATCCACAGCTAGTATGATTAAATGTCCATATTACAGTATCTAGTGGCGTATAATTATATACAACAGGGCTAGAACCATCATTGCTCGTAACTGTATAATAGGTGCCTGGAGGATTAGGGACATGCGTTATGGGGTTAGTTGTTACCACAGTAAATCTTATATCTTCTGGAGGGCATAGTCCTGTTGTGCCACTAGTACCAATACTAACATAAGGATTTGTTCCATTAAAAACTTGGTAAGTTTTAGTATTAGTGCATTTATTTTTCCCTACTACAGTTACTGTCAAATTGAAAAACCCAAGCGTTAGATAAGTATTGGTATCACTGGTGAATGCAGCACTTAATGTATCTTTTCTGCCATTATCCCAATCAATAAAATATATGGAATCTGTAGATGATGTAGAAGATGAGGGGCCAATTTCTAATAAAAAACTGCCTAAAGTACAATTTGTGAATGCAACTGTGGAGTTGAGATCCTTAATAGTCCCATCAGGTTTTTCTTTTATGTGAATTGTTTTTGTAAGAGAATCTTTGCATCCGAATGAAGTGGTTGCAATCAATTTGGTACTATAAGAACTCATACCATTCCCAACCGCATTTGTATAAGCATGTGTGGGATTTGTGGCAGTTGATGAAGTTGGGTTTCCAGCCGATGCATCCGAAAAATTCCAAGAGTATGATAGTCCAGTTCCAGTGCTTGAATTTGAATACGACACAACAGAATTCGAACAACTGCTATCAGGTGAAAATGTAAATGCCACCGCAGGCAATGGCATGATTATAATAGTTTTTGTTAGCGAATCGGAACAGCCATTGCTATTTGTTACCACCAATTTCACAGTCATGTTTGTTGGGCTGGCACTTGCATTGCTAAAGCTTTGAGTCACATTTTGTCCATTGCTTGTTGCCCCATTTCCATATTTCCAGCTATAAGAAGTCAAGCCAGAAGTGGTTGCTTTAAATGAATCAACTACTCCGCTGCACACACTGTCCTGATACATGGTAAATGCAGTATTGGGCTTTGCACTTATTTGTATGCTATCCAACACAGAATCTTTACATGCACCAATTGTACGAACCAGTTTTACATAGAATTTTCCGCTTGCACCATAGGTATGATCTATACTTCCCGAAACGGAAACAATGCTGTCTTTGGCATCTCCAAAATAGAGCCTGTATGAATTTACGGTAACGGTATCACTGAATGAAATTGTAACCTTACTACCTACGCAGCCTGTGGCAGGAACAGTAAAGGTAGGCGTACCACTACAAGCCTCAACGGTGTTCAACCCGAGTAGTAAAACTACGACCAGACTAAGAATTTGTATTAAACGTTTGATTGACAAGAGGTTTAAATAATTTGCAAGCAAAATAAGGCAATAACTGCCAAATAAAAAATACCTTTTTCGTGGTATGTTTTTGTGGGGATTCAGGATTCGGGATGCCGGATTCAGGGCCATACGGCAACATAGATTGTAACGTTTTAGAAGCAATTATATTATATAGGATCTGGGGGGATTTCGAATTACGAATTAGGTCAAACTTGCATTTATCGAAATTTGTAATTTGCCATTCGTACTTAATCTGGCGTAAGCAACCCCGAATCCTGAATCCTGAATCCCTATTCCTGTTCCACCGTCAGCAAAACTTCTTCTATAATACTTCTGTCATTGCATAAGCGAGGCACTTTATGTTGCCCGCCCAGCTTGCCTTTGCTCTTAAGCCATTGGTGGAAAGTTCCATTCGCAAGCATCTGAACTTTGGGCATTTGCATGGCCATATTCTTATATCTTTTGGCTTCGTAATCGCTGTTTAATGATTGTAAATTCTCATCAAGTAACTTACAAAATTTATCATAATCATTCGGCTCTTTTTCAAATTCAATTAACCATTGGTGTGTGGGTTTTTCTGTTCCTTCAAAATATATAGGAGCAGCAGTATAATCTCTCACAGCCGCTTCAGTATGCAATGATGCAAAAGCTATAGCACGATCGGCATTGTCAATCATCAGCTCTTCGCCAAATGCATTTATATAATGTCGGGTCCGTCCTGTTATAGTAAACTTATAGGGTTTTGTAGAAGTAAATCTAATCGTATCGCCTACCAAATATCGCCACAAACCCGAGTTGGTTGATATAATAAGTGCATATTCTTTATTTAGCTCAACCTCATGCAGCAGATGGGTTTTCGGATGATCGGTTCCATAATATTCCATGGGCATAAACTCATAGAATATTCCATAGTCAGTCATTAGTAATAAATCGTTTTTCTTGAGGTCGTTTTGCAATCCAAAAAATCCTTCACTGGCATTATATGTTTCCATAAAATTGATAGGTTTTTTGGCCGTAAGCTCTTTAAACCTACTTCTATACGGCGTAAAACTAACGCCACCGTGAACATATAATTCCAGATTAGGCCACACATCAGTAAGGTCAGATTTGCCAGTTAGCTCAAATATTTTTTCTACCAGAACCAACGTCCATGTAGGCACTCCAGAGATATTGGTCACATCATCTTTAATAGTTGCCCTCGCCATTTTATCGATTTTATCTTCCCAATCAGAAAGCAAAGCAACTGACAAATCGGGGGTGCGAATAAAGTGCACCCAGAAAGGTAAGTTCATCATGAGCACGGCACTTAGGTCGCCATAAAAAGAATTGCCGCCCATATTATTTACTTGGTGACTTCCACCCATCACCAATCCTTTGCCTGAAAACACTTTGGTATCGGGCACTTGCGAACAATATATAGAAAGCAAATCACGGGCAGCCTTCAGATGACAGTCTTCTACAGATTCATAACTCACGGGTATATATTTGCTCTTGTCGTTCGTAGTTCCACTCGATTTAGCAAACCATTTTATTTCGCCCGGCCACAATATATTTTGTTCGCCCTTGACCATTCGTTCTATCCAAGGAGAAATTTTCTCGTAGTTGCTAATCGGAACTCGGCTTTTAAATTGTTCAATATTTTGAATAGAGCGATAGCCGTGCAGTTGGCCCCAATCCGTATTCTTGGCCTCATCTACCAAATGGTGGAACAGTGCATGTTGCCCTGGATGCGGATCTTCCATCATGGCAGCCACTTGGTCACTCCGCTTACGCAGGTACCAGCTATAGAAAGTATTGAATACAGACACGGTGCTACAAAACTATGATAGATGCGGCGTTAATACAACTATTATATTTTAACCGCATAGCACACATTGAAAAAAGCTATGTGTCCAATGTTGTTTTCATTTCGCCAGCAACTCAATAATAAAACTACAATCTTTTCCCGGCTCATTTTCCACTATAATATTTCCACCATTCGATTTTATTAAATCAAATGTGAGTGAGAGTCTTAGTCCAGTAATTTAATTGGCGGTTTTAGTGTTATAGAAAGGTTCGAATATATGTTTTAATTCTGATGGCTTTATACCATATCCATTATCTTTGATACTAATATATATCGTATTGTTTTCTGCATATATATAGTATAATTTAGGGTGGCAAGTTATCGCAAAAGAATTAAATATGAAAGGTATTATACCAATTGCTATCACCCAAAACGCATTCGCCTTATATTTGCTGCATGAAATTACTCGAAGGAAAAACAGCCCTCATTACGGGAGGCAGCCGTGGCATAGGGAAAGGCCTAGCTGAAGCATTTGCACAACAGGGTGCAGCAGTAGCTTTTACTTTTTTGAGCTCCGTAGAAAAAGCCCAAGCATTTGAAGCAGAATTATTGGCTATGGGAATAAAAGCCAAAGGCTACCAAAGCAATGCAGCCAAATTTGACCAAGCAGAAAAACTGGTGGAAGCAGTGATGGCCGATTTTGGCTCACTCGATGTTTTGATTAACAATGCAGGTATCACGCGTGACACGCTGCTGATGCGTATGACCGAGCAGCAATGGGACGAGGTGATGGAGACCAATCTTAAATCTACTTTCAATCTCACCAAAGCTGCTACCAAATATATGATGAAAGCCCGCAGCGGAAGTATTATAAACATGACCTCGATAGTTGGTATTACTGGCAATGCAGGGCAATCGAATTATGCAGCATCCAAAGCAGGTATGATAGGTTTTACCAAATCTATCGCCAAAGAGCTCGGCTCACGAAACATACGTTGCAATGCCGTTGCCCCTGGTTTTATTGAAACAGAAATGACAGGCCATCTAAGTGATGAAGTAAAAGCGCAATGGCTGCAAACTATACCCTTGAAACGTGGAGGTTTGCCAATAGATGTGGCCAATGCTTGTATATTTTTAGCATCAGATATGTCATCATATATAACCGGACAAACTATTAATGTGTGTGGCGGGATGGCGATGTAAAAGGAATTTACGATTTTGAATTTGCGATTTAATATATTACTTCATAAATCGTTTCCGCCGCGGCGGACTTGTTCATAAATCTGATCGTTAACAAAATATTTCAAAAACCGTACTATATAAAAACCGCAGTGAACATCTCCACCCCATATCCTGTTTGGTATCTACTATTGTGCATCGCTGGCGCTGCTGCGGCTTCGTGGTGGCTGTACCGCAAAAATAAAATACCTTTCGAAGATTCTCAAAAATGGCAATTATATATATTGTCAGGATTCAGATTTTTAGCGGTAACTATTATATTTTTGTTATTGTTCAATCCATTATTAAATACAGAGAATAGCCATAAAGAAAAACCATTAATTGTTGTTGCGGTTGATAATTCACAAAGTGTGATGGCTAACAAAGATTCCGCATTTTACCGAACAACTTTTGCCGATAATATCAAAAAAATAGAAGCGCAATTGGGAGATAATTTCGAAGTGAAATATCTTACCTATGGCGAAAAAATAACGGATGGAAACAATATCACATTTGCCGAAAAGCAAAGTGATTATAGCACGCTAATTTCTGGAATTTATTCACGCTATGAAAACAATAATATTGGGGCTTTAATTTTGGCGGGTGATGGTTTATATAATAAAGGCGTGAACCCTGTTTATGAAGCTAAATCATTTAAGTTCCCCGTTTTTACAGTTGCCTTGGGAGATACCAACCACCAACGCGATATACGAATTAAAAAAGTAAAACATAATGAGATTGCGTATTTGGGAAATACATTTCCAGTAAATATTGCCATAGTGGGCGATGGTTGCAATGGCGAACAAGCAAAAGTTTCTATCATATATAAAGGCAACGAAATTTTTAATAAAAACATTATAATAGACGGGCAAAATTTTACCGCAGATATTCCCGCAGTTTTAGATGCCAAAGAATCGGGATTGCAGCATTATACAATTAATGTAACACGACTCAGTAATGAAATAAGTTATATAAACAACACTTATCAATTTGCAGTGGAAGTGCTTGATGGCAAACAAAAAATTCTATTGGCAGCACTCTCTCCGCATCCAGATTTGGGGGCTTTGAAAAAATCTATTGAGAGCAATAAAAATTATGAAGCCAAAATAGTTTTCGTGAACGAGCTTGCTAAAATAACTGATTTAAAACAATATAATTTGGTAGTGATGCACCAATTACCTGGCACTACAAATTCAGTACAAAATATATTAAACAACCTGCGTCAGATGCAGATTCCCACACTGTTTATCGGTGGCACACAAAGCAATTGGCAAGTATTGTCATCATACTTATCTGGATTAAGAATTAGCAGTTCGCCAGCAAATGAGAATGATGCAATTCCTATTGTTAATGGAAGTTTTAGTTTGTTTTCATTAAGTGAAAATTTAAAAAGCAAACTGGCAAATTTCCCACCATTAAAATCACCTTTTGGAAATTATAACAATACAGGTTTTGAAGTTTTGGCAAACCAGCAAGTAGGTTATGTAAAAACCAATAATCCATTAATTGCATTGAGCAAAGGCAATACATGGCGAGTAGGGGTAATCTGTGGAGAAGGTATATGGCGTTGGCATTTGGCTGATTTCAGCCAGAACAAAAACTATGATGTTTTTGATGAAATCATAAATAAAACAGTACAATATTTAGGTGTAAAAAGTGACCTCAGAAGATTCCGTTTGGTGAATTTTAAAACTACCTATTTAGAAAATGAGCCACTACAATTGGATGCAGAAGTATATAACCCCAGTTACGAATTAGATAATAAAAATGATGTAGAATTTACCATCAATACCACCGATGAAAAACTATATAAATATACTTTTTCTAAAACCGCAAACGCATATACTTTAAATGCAGGAATCCTGGCTCCAGGAATATATACTTATATCGCCAAAACCATGGTAGACGGTAAACAAGAGACAATCAATGGAATATTTTCTATTCTCCCGCTGCAAAATGAATTGGGCGAAACCGTAGCCGATCACAACTTATTGGGGCAACTCGCACAGAACACTGGAGGCAACATGTTCTATCCCAAAGAACTTGACAAACTTGTAAAGCAACTCAAAGCAAGCGAGGTAATAAAACCTATTATATATACCGAACGCGAAACCACCGATTTAATTAATCTGAAATGGTTGTTTATTATCATACTTCTGTTTATGTCGGTAGAGTGGCTTGTGAGGAAGATAAATGGGGTGGTTTAGTAGTTAGTAGTCAGTGCCATTCGGCACCAATCAGGTACTGTGGAGATTTGGCAACTTTACCCACGTCGCTGAAGGCAAAGTTGTCAAATCTTTCATGAGGCATTTATATTTCACGTTAACTTTTGGAAAGTTTAAAACTTTCCAAAAGTTGCGGCACCAATAGCCGCCGCCGTATGGTACTGATTACTGTCTACTGACCACTGTCTACTATTTTACCACCCCGGAAAATCCCTCAAGAAATTGTTCTTTTGTTTCTCGGTCGATTCTCTGATACGAATATCTGGAGACTTTACTTTGGGTCCTTCTTTAATAATAACTTCATTGAATTTAGCCTCACTGCTCAAGCCTCCTAATGAACCTTTACTATAATACAAATAATACCAAGTGCCTTTATTGGTGAGCAAATACATATTCATAATATCGCCCTGTTTTTTCTTTTCAATCGATATTTTTATTTTCACAAATTTGTTGAGTAGTTTTTTATTGATTGCTGTTAATCCAGCTTCTCCATCATATACATATCTTTTGCTTTTGCTATGCCAGTCCAATTTAAGATTACCAAAAACCAATGCTTTCTCAAATTCATTTGCAATTAAAAACTTCCCGTCTTCAGTATTTTTTTTCTGCCATTTCTCTAAGGTCTTATCATCTAAAAATTCAGCAGCACACTTCTTGGCAAAATCGTTGGAATACCTAACTGTCTTGGCCCTTTCGTTGTCTGCTTCAAAATTATCGAACATATTATTTAGTGCTGACTTTGGGAATGGAAAATCCATCAATAACATGGTCTCAAAATTTACGCTAGCAGAATCACCCATCGCCACATTGCAATTTCCTGCAGCTTCAATTTTAATATCGCTCATCTTAAAGTTAAAATTAAATCTCCCTTCTGCATAGGCTTCATTGCTGTTTTCTTTAATTAAGAAATAAGGGCCGCGAAGTGACTTCTTTTGGTAACGTGCGGAGTCGGTAATTACAAACTGACGATTCTCTTCATCATAAAACAATACACCATGTGCACGCATTATTTCTACATCGCCAAAATATCTTTTCCTGCACGAGAAACCTGCATATACATGGGGCGAATCTGCATTGTAAGCAATACCTGTATATAAGTCGGCTTTATATTGATTTTTGGGTGTGCTGAATGACAATATAACGGAATCGGGATTAATGCGTTTGGTGAACTGGTATGGCTCTGTTCTAAGTGCCCACAGCTCATGTATAGGTCTTATAAATCCATCAAACTCTAAGAACAATGCATTCGATAATAAGTTAATATTTCCTTTGAATCCGAACTTAGGACCAACCAAAAAACTATCCCTATCATTAATGGGGCAAGTACCTACTATGCGACCCCGTTGGTTGTCGGTAATTTTTTCGAAATGTATTACTTGTTTATGCCGTTTCGAATCTACATAATCATAAAAACCTCCGCCTTCCATTTTGTATTTACCGCGGATTTGTATTTCGCAATCATATAGTTTATGATATTCGCTCACACTATCGCACGTAAGTTTTGAGTTATCCAAACGACGCATATATGCTTCCGATTCTATGATAACATTTTGTTTGTCGGGATATACTTTACCATCGCATACATTGATAAAAGGAACTTCCTTTATATCTAATATATTATCCTTCATTGTATATGTTGCTTTGCCGGCGGTGAACTTGAGAGAATCTTGCCCGTGTTTTGTAGATATAAAATGCGGGTCGAAAGTGCCAGGAGGTTTTACAAGCGTAATTCTACGTGGGTCGATTTCCCATTTAAAATCATTCAAGTTTGTACGATATTCATTAATAGGGAAAAAAGTATTTTCTCCCTCGTTGTTCGATTTGAAATCACCATAGCGTTTATCAAAATCAACAAACGAATTTACATTGTTCGAAAAAAATGCAATTTTGGTTGTATCATCTCCTTTTATTTTAAAGTCAGATACTACTGCATTCACTGTTATAGGATGGAAGTCGAATACATCGGATGCGAGTATTGCCTTGTCAAATTCTAGTCGGCCACGTCCTTCTAAAGTAACCGGTGTTAAAGTAATAGTACCATACATGTTTGCTTTGTCCTTGAAAACATTTAACGGTGTTTCACGATTGCTCACATCCATTTGATCTTCTTTTGCTTTCCAGTGCATATATACATCGGTGCCTTTCACATCGGGCACACTGGAAGTACGTGCAATATTATACTCTTCGAACATGCCGTTGGTGGAATCGAGGAACATAAAATACCTAGCCGAGTATCCTACAGATGAAAGATATTCTACCTTGCCTGTGCCTATAAATCCTTCATTGCTTAATGCCACTTGTCCAAAGTTTTTACCCTTGCCTCCATACATCGAGAAACCTTCGGGCGGGTTTTGACGAATAAACCCCAGTGAATAATCTTTTTGCACGGTGAGGGTGTCATTAAAGTCAGGCACAATTCCTCCTGATGCAAACAGCCCGGAAAGTTTAATATCTTCCAACTTAAAATTATCCAAACTTCTGATAGTAAAAGGATCTGTTTTAAAATAGAATTCTTCTCTATTATATACTCCGCCAAAAATTTCTGGTTTATCATAATATACCATGGCACCGCGGTCGCTCACAAACATGGGGTATTCAGGATAATCTTTAAGTCCTGATTTGTTGTTTTCTTTATCTATATATAAAGTACCATATATATTTTGTAGCACCGTTTTTACCAATACATATTTTTCTGGATTTTCACGCGAGGGGCATACAAATCGCATAGAATCCACATTGTCCAGTTTAATTAAAAAGTTATTATAATCGAAGTAAAAGTTTTTGCCATAAAAATCAAACCGCCCGGCGTGCATCCTGCCACCAAAAGCCATGTTCCTGTTTTTTCGTACTGTAAATTGTTGAGAATTGGGAACCACATATACACTTTGCGAATCGGAGAATTGCAATCCTTTTACACCTTCTAATACCAAGTCGTTGTTCAGCAAGTTTATCATCCCGTTTGGCTTGCTCGAAATTAAAGATTGCATACCTATTACATCAAAATCAGCCAGTTTTTCATGCGCCAAAAAATACTCAGAGGTTTTGGGCAATACGGTTACTTGGTCTTTATCTTTGTCATATAATATAAACCCTTTATCATTCATCAAAATAAGCAAACCTGTAACATATTCCGTTTTGTTATTCATATATTGGGCAAACTCGGCAGGAGTGAATATTTGGGGGCTTGCATATCCGTCTTTCTTTCTTTTTAATACAAAAGTTCGCATCCGTTCAATAGGGTTATATTCTAAAATCCCTTGCAAAGCATCATAGCGTTGGTCTCTAAAGTAATTGCCCGATTCAAACTTGGCAGTACCAGAGGGGTTAATCATACTAAAAGCATAAAAAGGCAAATCGATGGTCCAAAAAATCGCGTCGCAAGTAATTTCCATGCGGTGATATGAATCTTTGAAAGGAGTAAGCCCAAATCCTTTATCACTGCGCGTGACCGACAACTCCCGCGTTTTTTCGCTAAAGTTACATCCCGCTGAAAGGTGAAAAACAGAATCCATTTTATCGGTAACTGAATCACGCATATATAAACTTATCATTGCATTATCAGTAATAATTCCTGCTGGTTTTATTACAAATTCTTTTTTGGCAAATGCACGACCGGTTAATTTGTTTTTATAATATATATCTATATGTGCCCTTACCGAATCGTTGCCATTGGCTTGTATGCCCTGCCCTTGATGTAAAAAACCTCCTGATAAATCGATATTAGGAAATATGTTTTTTATAAACAATGTTTTTTCATACGAATTAAATTTAGGGAAAAAAGTTCCTGCACCGCGCGTTACATTTCCTTTGTCTTCAAAATTTCCATATAATGTTTGTGCAAAAAAATAGGTGTTTTTATAACTTACTGAATCTGCTTTAAAATCGGAACGCACGGTGTTGATAGTATAGTTGTTTAGTTGTACAAAAACCTTGGTGGTGTCCAAGCCCGTCCTGCGCCAGTCTACACGGCCCTTTTTGCCAGTCCATTCATTTTTATAAGGCAAATAAGTGCCCGATGTTTTTCTAATAAATATGGTATCGGCATCGGTAACGGAGCAGGTGATATCTACACTTTTTAATTTTAAAACAGGGAAACGTTTAAATTGTAAATCATAACTTTCAGCATTGGTACTCCACTCATGTTTGTCATCGGCAAACAACGTTCTTTTGGTAAAAAAGTTGAGCGAGAAGTTTAAAAAATTGGGGAGCTTGTCGGGGTCATTTTCCAAAGTTTGTATATAATATCCCTGCCATTTGTCAAGCCCGGTTTCTTCAGTCGGCGTAATTAAAAAGTAATTAATAATTTTTATATACGGCCAGAAAAAATCTTCCTGTGTTTTGCCTGACATGATCATGGTGTTGCACGTTTTAACCAATAGTCGTTTTTGCAGGGTGGTGATTATGTTCTTTTTCCAGCTTTTAATAAACTTTTCTGCATCATTATTCAATTTGCTATTGGCGGCTTCGCCAATATACTTTTCAAAATCATCAATAAATTTTACGGTATCTACATTGAAGAAAGTGATTTGAGAAAAACCACGGAATCCCAATAAAATAAAGGCAATAAGCCAAATGTATTTTTTCATTTAAAAGTATAAAAAGTGATATCTTATATAATAACGTAAAACCTAAATTTTTATTATAGTTTGTTTTTTACCAGCACCATCGCGGTCCATTCGTTCTCCGTTATTTTTTGCTTCAAAGTTAGGCCATGTGCCAAGGCAGCGTTCAACAAATCGTCCACATCCTTTTCGTAAAAACCACTCATAAATAATAAGCCATCCAGCTCAATCAATTCGGCCATTTCAGCCATTGTTGCTGTTAATATATTCTTATTGATATTAGCCAAAACAAAACTAAAAATATTCCCTGTTGCTTTGCTGATATCACCTTGCTCAAAAACTATATTTTTTATTTTATTCAGTTCTGCATTTTCATATAAGTTTTCAGCAGCCCAATCGTCAATATCTACGGCGAATACTTCTCGTGCACCCAGCACAGAGGCCATCACAGAGAGCACCCCGGTACCACAACCGTAATCAAATATATATTTGCTTGTGAAATTTTCGGTCAGCATTAATTGCAATATCAGCCGTGTAGTTTCATGGTGCCCAGTGCCAAAACTCATCTTGGGCTGGATGGTCAACTGATGCATAAAATCTGGCCGTTCAGCGTGGAATGGTGTTCTTATATAAATATCTTTGTTGATGCAAATAGGTTCGTATGATGCTTCCCATTCGGCATTCCAGTTGCGTTGTGCGATGGTTTTCTCGCTCACATTTTTTAATGCTATTTCGTAGTCATGAAGCAAGTCTTCAAACTTTACCCGTTCAAATGTTTGTTCTGGAATAAAAGCGGAGAAACTATCATCATGCTCCACAAATCCTTCAAACCCATCGGCAGCCAACTCAGATATCAGCATATCCTTGGTATCGCCCACAGCTGGAATATTAAACTCTAAATAATGTTCATTCATCAAGGGCAAATTTGGTTAAAAAAGTTGGTTATAGCAAGTATATAATTAGCTACATTTAAAAGGAATATATAAATCATATTTTAGTAGGACTGGCATTTAAATATTTTTACCAAGAAACCAAGGAGTAGCCACGTGTGCTGGCCTATGCAAGAAGGAAAACTATTTGAGCGAAGGGCTACCCTATGTGTGCAGGGCTAGTTTTTTCCTTCGGCAAGGGGGGTGCTCCGTAGTGTTTCTGGTACAAATGCTTAAAGCCTTGATTTTTTTTTGGTCACTTTCTTTTGCCTTGATGCAAAAGAAAGTGACAGCGACTAACAAAGGAAAGTGCTGAAAAGTATTTTAATTATAAAAGAATTCTATTATCCATTTACCCAAAATATACTGTTAATTTGTAACGTGTCTGCCGTACTCGAATTATTCCACCACTACCTAGATAACAGTTCCAACTGGTTATATCATTTGCTGCAACCCATGCAGCAAGTGGCATTAAAAGTGGCAGCTCCCGTTTATATAAATCCAAATTTTGATTTGAAGGGTGGGAAACTCCCGATGCGAAATAATCTGATTGCAAACCCATCAGGACTTTTGGGAAATATCAAGTACAAGCAAAATATAAAACATATAAAAAGGTGGATGGTTGAAAATGCAAGCGAATTTGATATCGTTCATGCACATTTTTCGATGGTGGGTTGGGAGTATATGGATGTGTGCAAACAGCTCAATAAAAAACTGATGGTATCATTTTATGGTTTCGATTATGAATACCTCCCACATGTAGAACCTATATGGCAAATCCGCTACCAGCATATGTTTGCCAAAGCTGATGTGTTTATATGCGAAGGTCCGCATGGAAAAGAAACTTTGCTCAAAAAAGGATGCCCTGCAGAAAAAATATATATTATACCCTTGGGGGTGGATGTGCCTAGTACCAAACCCGAAAAACATAAACTTGTGAATGAACTGAACTTAATTCAGATAGCAAACTTTAAAGAGAAAAAGGGACAAATAGATACCTTGGTTGCTTTTGCCGCTGCTTTGGATACTTGCCCCAATATGCACCTCACAATGGTGGGCGATGGAGCGAAAATAAATGAATGCCGCGAATTTGCAGAGTTCGACAATATACAGGAAGAAGTTACTTTTATTCCACACTTACCTTTTGAAAAATTACCCGAATTATTATATAATAATCAAGTACTGATACAACCCAGCAAACATACTAGCGACTATGACTGCGAAGGTGGTGCACCCGTAGTTTTGCTGGATGCAATGGCCAATGGATTGCCTATTATATCAACCAAACATTGTGATATTCCGCACTTGGTAAAAGATGGAGAGACAGGATTGTTGTCATTAGAAAATGATGTACTATATTTACAGAAACATATAGAACAGTTTTATAATATGGACGGCGATCATTATAATACTTTTTCGCAGAATTGTTATACGCATACCAAACAAAATTTCGACCATATAACCTGCTCCCTAAAACTGGAGAATTTATATATAAAACTATGCATATAATTGTTGCTGCATATAACCGCCCACAGGCATTATATAATATGCTACAATCTTTGGTGAAGGCTACAAAGCAAGAAAATATAGCGCTCACCATCAGCATCGATTTTTCAGATAAGCAATCAGAAGTATATACTGTTGTGAATAATTTTGAATGGAAATTCGGCACTAAAAGTATTATACAAACTGAAACCCATTTAGGTTTAAAAAAACATATATTAAATCTTATTTCTGAAATAGAGAAAAGTGATACCCCTACTTTAATATTGGAAGATGATTTATATATCACAGCCAACTATCACCAACATATAACAGAGGCAAACAATTACTATCATAGCGACAAAAATATTTGCGGTTTATCATTATATCATCAACCCTACCAACAACTTACGGAACTCCCTTTCTGGCCAATGTTTGACGGAAGCGATGTATACTTTATGCAGTATCCATCTTCTTCAGGATTTGTATTATTTCCTTGGGCTGCAAAAGAATTTTTGAACTGGACAGAAAATAAAACTGACGACTATTTATCTGCTTTGCCAATAGCAGAAAAAATTGCAGCATGGCCACAAAATTCGTGGAAAAAATGGTTATGCGGATGGATGGTGGAACAAAATAAATATATGGTTTATCCGAGAGCTTCATTCGCCACCAACACAGGTGCAGCAGGCGAACACCATCGCAAAAACAGCAACCAGTTCCAATCAAATTTATGGACAGGTTTTGAGGGGAATGCACGGTTCAAAAACTTTGCAGAGAGCATGGCCATATATGATAGTTATATGGAACATATACCAATAGGAACTATAAGTTTTGATATATACGGAAAGAAAAAGCCACAACATATTTTCACTGAAAAAGTAATCACATCTCAAGATATTCCCCACCCCGAAAAAACATTTGCCCTTGATTTCAAACCCCCAGAGCTCAACTATATCAATGGTTTGGAAGGAACAGGTTTAAACTTAGTGAAATCTGCAAACAAGAATATATATAATATAGTTCCCCAACATTTGGTCAATTATTTTATACCGCAGAGTTCGCCCGGGTTGTGGTTGCGAAATTGGGTGAAAAATAAAATTTAACACCTCGCCTCCTTCTTCTTCCTCCCAATCTTCCCTGCAGCTTTCACTTTATTTATATAATCTTTCGCACTAGGAACCTTGCATGCAGTAAGGCCCACATCAACCGTTACAGGTCCTATTTTTTCAGCAGTGGCAATCGCTTTGTCGGTTAACGCACTTATATAACAACCGCAGGCTATCACAAATCCATTCATGGTATAACAAACACGGTAAGGAGCTTTATGGATTTCTTTGGCAACGCGGTTCAGTATTTTATCAAGCAATTGTACATTTAATTCTGCATCGGGTTTGATAGCTACCACACTTGATAACGTGGCCCATCCAGATGATGCTATTTTGGGATCGGGAGAATCAATCCATTCCATTCCTAGCATCCATCCATAAAAACTTTCGGCAGCAATCCAGGCAACAGTATATTCGCTGATCATGGACCAATTCGCCTTTTCTACCCAGTGTTGAAGGTCTTCTTTGGTTATCTTTTTTTCGTCGGCAATTAGTCCGGCAAAATACATGGCATCGGCATTGCCGCTATTATATAATTGTATGGAGAGCTGGTAGTCTTTTTTTATTTTCTTTTGTATAGGTTTCATGTCCCCAATCTTCACGCCCCAAAAAGGTTCTTTTGCACCATGGTTCGCCCAGGTTTTTTTGGTTTGGGCAGTGCCGAGCCTTTCCAATTCCTTCATTACTTCTTTATAGGTCATATATCATATATATTTTGTTGTGCAAATTAAAAGAATTTATTTTAAGGAATCATCATATTGTTACTGCCCGTGGTTGTGGTGAGCGAAGTCGACCCACAAACTATAAGGACGAGCACAAAAAAACCCGCAACTTCCGTTACGGGTTTACAAATTCATAATAATATTTTAAGCCAACTGGTTATCCAATTTGCCCGCCAAAATATTTTTAGGCACTGCCCCCACTTGCTTGTCCACCAACTGCCCGCCTTTAAATATAAGCAGCGTAGGAATACTACGGATACCATATTCTTGCGATACGCCCGGGTTAAAGTCCACATTCATTTTTCCTATTACGGCCTTGCCTTCATATTCTTTTGAAAGTTCTTCTACTATTGGGCCCACCATGCGGCAGGGGCCACACCACTCTGCCCAAAAATCGACCAATACAGGTTTGTCTGATTTCATTACAACTTCTTGCCAGTTGCTGTCTGTTATTTCTATTGCCATTTTTTTATATAATTTTATTCGGTTACAAATGTAGATTCATTTTACGCTTTTACTTTCTGATAAATTTGCACAGCAGCCACAAGTATGTGCTAAAACTAACATCAGCCTGACTTTAGTCAAATGTCAACAACTTATACCAACAACAGACTCGCGGGTTTGTTTGTATACTTTTACAGAAACCAAAAATTATGATTCAAGTAAACGAAACTTTCAACCATCACTTTTCTTATACCCAAGAGCAGGTACATTATTTGCCGGAGTATAGAGCGGTAACAACCCGCTGCAAATAGATGAGGAGTATGCGAAAAACAGCGTGGTTAGGCAATGTTGCTTAACCGTAAGCAGTTTGTTTAATTTTAAATTAAGGTTTTGTCCATTCGCTAGAGGGTTTCTTATTTAAGAAAGCTGTAACATCAATTATTCGAGGTTTCAATATTCGGTCGTTTTTGGTCGCATAATCTACAATAGGTGATACAATAGGAAAGGTACAGCAGCTAATAGTAGTAGAGCCCTATTCTTTCTTTTTCCTAAACATCATACCCACCGCAGCCAACAAACCAGCAAGCAAAGAGAACGAAGAAATCATAGCTATTTGCTCGCCCGTATTCCAAGTTTTGGGGTCGAACACAAATTCGATTTTATGCTTTCCGCCACCAGGAATTTTCAATCCTCTCAATATATAGTTTGCCCTGAAAATTGGGGCATCCTTTCCGTCGATAGTTGCTTTCCATCCCTCACTATAATATACTTCTGAAAATATAGCCAATTGTTCTGTTGCATTGTTGCTTTCATAGATCAATTTATCGGGTTCGTATGAAACTAATTTAATGTTGTTTGATGAATCTGAAACAGGAGTAATAGTGCCCAAAGCATCTTTGAAATGTTCATCAACAACAGCTGTAGTTTTGGGGTCAAAATTATAAATAAGTTTAAGAAGTGCTGTGGGGTTTCCTGCAGAATCATCATATATAATTCCGCTGCGAGGAGACGTTGGTTGCCCGTCTTGCCCAATTCCAGATTTTGATACGAGTTTCAACTCAAATTCCGTTTTTCCTTTGGGTATAGTAAATGGAGAGAAGTGAGCTGAGCCAAAAGTAACATCATCTGTACTATATAGTTTATTCCCTACTAATGGTTTTCCATTTACCCTAATTGCTGAATCTTTATTTATAATAGTTATCTCAAATACACGACCTATTTTATTAAGTTCGTCATCTGCGTTTTTTGCCCATTCGGTTTTGTTTACAAACCAAGCATTGCCTAAAGCAAATTTATTATATACCGGTTGTGGGTTTTGTGTAATTAAATACTGGCAGTTAAGCATATTTAATGTTGTATTTACTTCAAATGCATCGTCTGGATTGGGAACACTATTAAACACATCCCATTGGTTGTTCATTGAATAGTCTTTAAGTTCTTGGTAACGGCGAAGCTTGGCACCATGGTAACCGCCAATATTATGATGATAAAAAGATGATTTTGCATCATTAAATGGCGACTCCCTAAAGTCAAGAACTCTAAAATATTTGCCTGCTAATCTTTCCTTAATTAAATATTCATCGGCTGCCGATTTTACAAAGTCATCAGCGCTTTCTTTTTTCTTAGGAACAAACTCTTTGTAGTTCATATAACGCCAGTCCACCATGCACAAATCAATAAAAAATACACCTGCTAATACAAGTGGTACAATTTGTTTTTTTAATGTGCCTTTCATAAATAACCAAAGGGCTCCAAAAGCCAACCCTATAAACACCAGCGAACGAAACGCATCTGCTCGAACCAGTGATTCGCGGTCATCCATTATAGCTGATAGAAACTTGGGGTCATTGTTGAAGTTTTGTTTGTCGCCAGCTGCTGAGAAATCTAAAAACAAGCCTGGCATTACAATAAATATTGCGCAAATTCCGCCTATAATAGAAACACTATATATGAGTGCTTTTCTCAATTTGGCTTTGTCAATTTTTCCTTCTAATATTTCTTTTACTGCGAGTATCGCCAGTATCGGAAAAGCCATTTGAGCGATCACCATCGTCATTGTCACCGCTCGAAACTTATTATATAGTGGGAAATAATCGAACATAAATTCTGTTAAACCCATTAAGTTTTTACCCATGCTCAGCAAGAATGCAAATATAGACACCCCAAACAATGCCCACTTAATAGGCGTCTTCACTACAAACATGCCCAAGGTGAAAAGAAACACGATGGCTGCACCAAAATATATTGGTCCGCTGGTCATGGGTTGTGGACCAAAATAAGCTGGCATTTTTTGGGTTTTGTCGCCGGTAAGTTTATATATTTCTGAACCTTTGCTTAATACTCTGCTGCTGCCACCTCCATACACATCCGATATTAAAACCGTCATGGGTTCAAGTTTTCCATTGCTCCATTGTGTTGCATAATCTATATCCAATCCATCAGTGGCCACGCCGCCTACATTTTTGGTAAGCTCCGATTTGCCTCGGATGGTTTCCTTTCCATATTCATTCGTTACCATCAAATTGGTAATATTCATTCCCACAGCAACCGCTGCACCCAACCCACACCACATCAATCCTTTAAATAAAGTAGGTATGCGTTTTTCTTTAAATGCAACAATAAGTTCAGCCGCACCCCAAAACAAAATGAGGATACCTGTATAATAAGTTATCTGTACGTGATTAGCAAACAATTCGCCCGCAAGCCCAAGGGCTGTGAGCACGGCGGCCCAAAGATATTTCCCGCGGAAACCAAGATTAATCCCTGCTAGCAAAAATGGAGCAAAGGCAACCGCCAAAACTTTGGTGCCATGCCCCGCTTGTATATTAATAAAGTTATAACTAGAAAAAGCATAAGCTATGGCCCCCGCAAAAGCCAGCCAACTGCTCATCCCAAAAGTGAGCATGAGTATATAAAAACCTACAAACATGAGGAACAATTCACCCGCTGGATGAGGCAAGCCCAAACGGAGTATTTTATTAATATATGCACTATAATTATTTTCGCTCTGTGCCCCAATTTGGTAAGTAGGCATTCCTGAGAACATTGAATTAGTCCACAAAGGTTGATGGCCTGCATTCTGAATTGTCTCTAGCGTTTCTTCATAGCTACCACGCCACTGCATGGTATCATGCTGGTTGAGAGCTTTGCCCTGAAACTCAGGCCAAAAATAAACAACAGTAACTAACAAGAATATGCCCAAGGCAATAAGGTGTGGTGTAATTTTTTTCCAATCTAATTTCATATATCTTTTTATTTGAAGCCGTCAAAATTAAGGGTTATAAGGGAAATTTTTATGGGGTTGCTGAAATTAACGTACCCCTTTTCATCCCTTATAATTTATAATTCGCTTTGCCGTATGGCCATTAAAAATTAATTTTGTCTATAAACTATTTCCGTTTCGCTATGCTTCTCTCTATTATATTAATATATTTTAGCGGGTATTGAATTATATATTCTTCTCAAGCAGTATTAATTATTATAGTTGAGATTTTAAATCGACAAAAAAACTATATATTAAAGAATGGCAAGTATTGGAATTGGTTTACTTATTATATCTCGTTTTTATTACATTAGAAAGAGACAAGTGGCTCGGATTTAAAGGCACTAAATTAGATATTATAAACATATTAGAGCATATACTTTTTGCCTTATTGGTGCACTCGCAGGTGTATTTTTTGTTGGAATTAATTAAGTTTTTTCAAAACAAAAATATATATAAATTAGTATTAGTTTTTATATTGTTTAATATCATAGGAATTATGAACGAATTATATCAAAATGTGTTGTCGAACCGTGAGCGGTTTGAGATGGTATATGATTCGTGGCAAGATTTACTGGTAATTTTTTAGCTGGAAGCATCAGTTTGCTTATTTTATATGTTTCAAGAATGAAAAAATAATATATTATCGCAACAATATCCTTATTCCTACATAAAATCAAACGCCTTACCTTTGCCCTCAATTATGAGTGAAGAAATATTTAAAAAAGTAGTATCACATAGCAAAGAATATGGCTTTGTTTTCCCAAGTAGTGAAATATATGATGGCCTTGGGGCAGTATATGATTATGGACAAAATGGTGTAGAATTAAAAAACAATATTCGCCAATATTGGTGGCGCAGTATGGTGCAATTGCACGAGAATATTGTGGGCTTGGATTCTGCTATTTTTATGCACCCAAAAATATGGAAAGCCAGCGGACATATAGACGGTTTCAGCGACCCGATGGTGGACAATAAAGACAGCAAAAAACGCTACCGTGCTGATAATTTGTTGGAGGACCAGATTGAAAAGTATATAAAGAATGGTAAAACAAATAAAGCCGAGGAGCTGCAAAATGAACTGGACAAAGCCATCACAGATAACAATCTGGATGCATTAAAAGAATTAATTATAACCCACGAAATTGCTTGCCCAGTAAGCGGTACACGAAACTGGACGGATGTACGCCAATTCAATTTAATGTATAAAACACAAATGGGTGCGTTGGCCGAAGATGCAGAAGATGTATACCTACGCCCAGAAACAGCCCAAGGCATTTTTGTGAATTTTTTGAATGTGCAAAAAACCGGGAGAATGAAAATCCCGTTCGGTATTGCACAAACAGGAAAAGCGTTTAGAAACGAAGTAGTAGCTCGTGGATTTATTATGCGGATGCGTGAATTTGAGCAAATGGAAATGCAGTTTTTTGTGAGGCCGGGCACCGAGATGGAATGGTATCATAAATGGAAAGAAAGCCGCTTGCAATGGCACTTGGCTTTGGGCACCAATCCTGACCGTTACCGTTTTCACGAACATGTGAAACTTGCACATTATGCAAATGCTGCAGTTGATATAGAATACAAATTCCCGATTGGTTTTAAAGAGGTAGAAGGCATACACAGTCGCACCGATTTTGACCTTGGCCAACACCAACAATTCAGTGGCAAAAAACTACAATACTTCGACCCGGAAATTAACCAAAACTATGTCCCTTATGTAATAGAAACTTCTATAGGTTTGGATAGAATGTTTTTAGTGCAAATGTGTGAAGCATTTAAAGAAGAACAAGTACAAAATGGAGAGCAAACTGAAACCAGAACAGTGCTTGCTTTGCCACCAGCTTTGGCTCCGATAAAATTAGCGGTATTGCCCCTCGTGAAAAAAGATGGCCTGCCCGAACTGGCTCGCAAAATTATGGATAATTTTAAGTTTGAATTCAATTGCCACTACGAAGAAAAAGACAGTATTGGCAAACGCTACCGCAGGCATGATGCACTGGGCACTCCCCTCTGTATTACTGTTGACCACGACTCACTCGAAGATGAATCTGTAACCATTCGTCACCGTGATACCATGCAACAGGAACGTGTGAAAATTGCAGCACTGAAAGATATTATAATACCACAGATAAGTATGAATGAATTGCTGAAGAAGTTATCCTAAGATTTATCTTTTGTTTTTCTATTGAAATGCTTATCTTTGTTTTCAAAATCATAAAGAAATGTTACAGCTAATTAATGACAATAAAGGAAATCCCACAGGGGTATTTATACCCATCTCCGAATGGAATGCTCTCAAGGAACAATTCCCCTTGCCAGAACCTTGGGATGAGTCAGTTCCGCAATGGCAAAAGGATATTTTGGATGAACGAGAAAGGACATCTGGCCCCAGCAAAAGGATAAAATGGGAAGATGTAAAGGGAATGCTAACTTTCAAGGATAAGTAAAGTATGGGATTATTATAGAACAGCCTGTTTATTCTGAAATAAACGCTGCTGTTTCTTATTATGACGAACTACAATCAGAATTAGGTAAGGATTTTTTTGATAATCTTTCCGCTTCTATAGAAATACTCAAGAGTAATCCTTTTTTTCAAGTAAGATATAAAAAATACCGCTTTTTACCGCTAAAAAGGTTCCCTTTTATTATCGTTTTTGAAATAGATCAACCGAAAAAAGTCGTAATTGTATGGTCTGTTTTTCATTCCTCACAAAGCCCACTAAAACTACCAAAATGAAACCTATTGCTTTGATGGCTTCTTCGGAAATTTCCTAAACCAACTACTTATTTTCATATCAAGCACACCAAAAAATGCTTCTTTGAAAATTCCTGAGCTCATTTTTGATTGACCTAGGGTGCGATCATAAAATATGATAGATACTTCTTCTAGGTTAAATCCAATTTTCCAAGCGGTAAATTTCATTTCTATCTGGAAAGCATAGCCCTTAAATTTGATTTTGTCAAGCTCTATCGTTCTTAATACTTCTGCTGTGTAACATACAAATCCAGCGGTAGTGTCCCGCACTTTTAAGCCTGTTATCCAACGCACATATGCAGAAGCATAATAACTCATCAGCACACGGCCAATAGGCCAATTCACCACATTAATTCCTGTTTTATAACGAGAACCAACTGCTATGTCTGCCCCATTTAAACAGGCTTCATGCAGGCGTATTAAGTCTTCGGGGCTGTGACTAAAGTCGCAGTCCATTTCAAATATATATTGATACCCTGTTTCGAGAGCCCATTTAAACCCTGCAATATATGCAGTACCCAAACCCTGTTTTCCTTTGCGTTGCATAATGTGAAGCTTTGGAGGAAATTCGTTTTGTAATTCGATTACTTTTTCTGCAGTGCCATCAGGGCCCCCATCGTCCACTATCAAAATATGAAATCCACCGGGCAAAGAAAAGACCTTGCGAATCATGGTTTCCACATTTTCTATTTCGTTATAGGTCGGTATGATAACTAACTTGTCCAACAATGTTGTAATTTTGGCGGCAAATATAACACCACCCGTATTGAAAAAGGCTTTGTTTTTAGACCGCGATGGAATAATAAACCGTGAACTCGGAGATTATGTTACACATCCCGACCAATTTATTCTGAACCCCGGTATTGCTAAGGCTATTAAATACGCCAATGATAGCGGCTGTTTAGTAATTGTAATTACTAATCAGGGCGGCATTGCCAAAGGATTATATACCGAAGAAATATTAGAGCAGATTCATGAAAAAATGAAACAGCTCTTACAAATTGAAGGTGCAAAAATTGATGCCATATACTATTGCCCCCACCATCCTGATATTTTTGGTCAATGTCTCTGCCGCAAACCCGGAAGTTTGTTAATTGAAAAAGCTATTAAACATTATAATATAAATTCTGCAGAAAGTATCATGATTGGGGACCGAGATAGGGACCTTGAAGCTGCTGCCAATTGCGGGATTAAAGGAGTTTTAATTGAAGATAATGATACTTTCAATTTGTTAGAATTATTACAAACTAATGGCTTTCTATAATATATAATAAATAATAAAATCACACCTCATCAAATCATTAAATAACTATACTTTTGTAGCATGATAAAAAATCTTTCTGTCCTCATTTTATTCTCGTTAAATTATATAATATGTTTTTCGCAAAGCAATGACTCTATTACCATTGCTCATATATATCATGCCGCCCTCACTAAAGGGCAATGCTATGAAAACCTTGGTCAACTTTGTGCTAAAGTCGGTGGTCGACTAAGCGGGTCGCCACAGGCAAACAAAGCGGTGGAATTAATGGAACATCTCATGAAAGAACAGCATGGTTTCGATTCAGTATGGCTGCAACCTGTAATGGTGCCACACTGGGTAAGGGGCAAAAAAGAAAGTGCTGCTGTTTTTCATCCACATCTGGGTTATATGAAATTAAATATAATAGCACTGGGTGGAAGTGTCGCAACACCTGAAGGTGGCCTGAAAGCAGAAATAGTTATGGTAGACAGTGTGGCTGATTTAGCCAAGCTTGGCGAAGAAAAAATCAAAGGGAAAATTGTTTTTTTTAACCGCCCAATGGATCCTGCAAAAATATTTACTTTCGAAGCATACGGCGGGGCGGTTGACCAACGTTGGGCTGGACCATCAATAGCTGCAAAGTATGGAGCTGTTGGAACAATATGTCGAAGCATGGAAGTGGGCCTAAGCGACCACCCGCATACGGGAGCCATGCGTTACGATTCTTTATATAATAAAATCCCTTGTGCGGCTATCAGTACTAATGATGCGGAAAAGTTAAGCAAGTGGCTACGCACTTCCCCAAATATAAAATTACATATGCAAATGCATTGCGAAACTTTGCCTGACGTATTAAGCTATAACGTTGTGGGAGAAATAAAAGGCACAGAAAAACCACAAGAGATGATAATAGTTGGCGGACACCTAGATAGCTGGGACAATGGCGACGGCGCACAAGATGATGGTGCGGGCTGTGTGCAAAGTATGGAAGTAGCAAATATATATAAACATTTAAACTTAAAACCAAAACGTACCATCAGGGTTGTATTGTTCATGAATGAAGAAAATGGCTTGCGGGGTGGCCGAAAATACGCAGAACTTGCAAAAGAAAATAAAGAAAAACATATAGCAGCGATCGAAACAGATGAAGGTGGTTTTACACCGCGAGGTTTTAATGCTACTTGTGATAGCAGCCAATGGAAAGTATTATATAGTTGGGCTCACCTTTTCAAACCTTATTGGGTAAATGAATGGCAGACCGGCGGCGGCGGCGCAGACATTGGCCCACTGCGAGATCAAGGTGTTGCACTCATCGGTTTTATCCCCGACCCACAACGTTATTTCGATTTTCACCATACGGATATTGACCAGTTTAAATATGTAAACAAACGCGAACTTGAACTTGGTTCTGCTACTATAAGTTCTTTAATTTGGTTGTTAAGTGAATATGGTTTTTAATTATAATATATAATAGTGTCGGCTGAAGAAAATTCTTATCCAAAAATATACTCTGTTCGCTGGTTTGAAAACGGGCATATTGTATTATGGCTTTTCAAAGATTTGTGCTGGGTTACTACTTTTAAAACAGGTGGTATTATTATGATGGTTCCAACTTTGTTATTGGGAATATATATAACTTTTTTAAGCAAGAAAAGTCTCTCAGAATTATATCACAATCTTGCAGTTTGCTTTTGGATTGCTGCCAACTCCATGTGGATGTGCTCTGAGTTTTTTGAGTTTGAGGATATTGGGAAGCCTATTGCTACAGGATTATTTGCTTGTGGTATTATCATACTTATTATATATTATATATTTCTTCGAAGAAAGAAGTAAATATAAAATTGGCGAATTAAAAATTATTTTTTTGTCTCTTTTTTAGGAATAAATTATATCTTATACTTTTATTTGTTTGGTAAATAGGCGTTTGTATAAATAATAAATAATAAGCATTAGTATTGCATTTTAAATTTTAACAACTAACATGAAAAAACTAATCTCCTTAAAATTATCAGTGTTAACATTAGTGGTATTATTCTCCACTTCGGTTTCCACATCTGCTTATTACATAATAAGCAAAGACCAAAAGCGTGCAGGCTATCTCAAGCTTACTGAAACGCATGACAATATTAACAGCGTGCATAAGTTGATATGTGAGACACCAGGACAAACTAAATGCGATTGGGTTATACTCCCTCCTGCTGGCGAATCACAGGGTAATGGCATAATTATTCCGTATCCAGACATTGAAGTACTGGTAATTAGTCGCATAGACTCCGGTGTGCTATCAGGCTCTTTTAGTTGTTCTAGCGAGCAATTTGTAGTATATACTTCAAATCTAACCGGCGGTTTCGAAATAATCGTTTATAGCACACTGGAGGCTACTCAATTAGGTCTAATTCATTAATTTATAAATACTATGAAAAATATTAAAAAAGTGATTTTGCTTTCAATGTTGGTAAGCATTTTAAGCCCTTCTTTTGGCTACATTATAATTAACCGCTTCAATGGTGGAAAAAATGGTTTTGCAACAGTCACAGAAAACCAAACCACTGATCCAGTATCAGGATTAGTCCTATATAGACTTACATGTTTAGACGAAGGTTCTAATATCTGTCGTTTTGTTATATACACACCGTCGATTGCCTTTACTTCCCAACGTATTTCTGAACTTGAACAAATCGTCGCAAGCAATATTCAATCAGGTTTATTATCAGGCACTATTATTTTGCCTGATGCGGTAGTAACATTTGTTATAAATGGTCTCAGCACTGAAATCAAGATTTATACATTGACAGAAGCTCAAACAGCGGGTCTTATTCCTTAATGGCAAACCGCTTCAGATTAATAAGGTTTGTCTTAGTTGGTTTTTTTTTAGCCTTTTTTGGGCTTCGTGCTTTTTGTCAAAGTGGCACATATATTTCAGAAACAAGATTTAACCTAAACATTAAATATTCTCAAGGGTCTGCTGCAAATTCCGTATCTTGTTTTAATTCAAAGTACTTTCTTTTCTATTATGACAGCATAATGGAAGAAGATCTAGCATTCAAGAATCTAAATCTAAAAAAAGTATATCCAAATTCGAGTTCAGCCATTGATGTTCAACTCGTTTATCCTGATAGCATAAGCCTACAAAGTAAAAGTTTTGGCCGCATAAATGCACTTTTTATTTCACGAAATAGCAAATACTTAATCGTTTCTCATTTTCGAGTTCAGGTTTTATTTGTTAGCAGAAATAACAAATATATATTCAAGAAAGTATTGTCTGTTGGTCATTATGTAGAAAGCATGGAAGAGTTAAACAATTCTACTGCTGTACTTTACACTTGCTACAACTACCATCCTCTCGACCAAATGCATACCACAAGCATAAGCACACTGGATTTACGAAGCGGGGTAATAACAAATACTATTCATCCCAAAATAAGTGGAATTGAATTTAGTCATTTAATTCACCATTGGATAACTATAACAAAAAATACAATAGCTTTTTGCGACCCGCTAAAATTTCAAGTCAATTTTTATAATTCTAAATTGTCTAACTTCAAGTCTTATAATTTAGAGCCACCGAAATGGATGAATTGTAATCTTGATACTTTACTAAGTACATTCAATATCTTAAGTGCTAAAAGCTCCATTTCTAAAATTCTAAGTAAAGATGATAGTATTTGTAGGATTGAGAAGATTTACTGGTTGAACCAACGTAAATTACTTATCTCTTATAAGTTATTGGGTGAAAAACAAACTACGCGACATCTTTTAATATACGACTACAATAGGAATAAAGTAATAAAGGATAGCAAAATCGATATTGGAGATTTCTTTTATATGAGGGACTCCTTGCTGAACAGACAAAGGCCATTTCCTGAAATTACATATTCTTCAAGTTTATATTTTAAGAAAAATGCGGTATTTATGTTTAGCCAATATTATCTTCCTGTAAAATTAGAATATATTTCAGGAAAGCCGGGGATGGAAGCACGCAAAAAATATCTAAAAACAAATGGAATGCAATGGACTTTGATAAAATTAAGACTTTCTTTTTTATAATACTAATTTGTCTAATATCAGCTAATATTACAAGTGGGCAAGGATACCTTTATAACGATGATTTGGAGTTGTTTGAGTTGAGCGAATTTGGAAACAATTCTGCTGTTATGATAGTAAACAATACCAACTGTTTGCAGTGTGTTGTGCAATTACGTGATGCTTTAATGGACTTAAAAAAAGGTATAAAACAACTTAAAGTATTTTTAATCATTCAGACTGATACAGGAGATACATTTATTCCCTTTTGGGCTTTCGATAAAGGCTTTGACAAAGTGCTATTTTTATATCAAAAAAAATGGGATTTAACTTTATTAGGAAATATCAATAGAGAACTATCTATTAATATGCAAGACCACACGCCCATTTTGTTTTACAGAAAAACCGATAACTGTCAGATTTGGGACTATCAAAAGCTTCAGCACCTAGGTTTTAAACCTTCATTTCGCCTAGATTAATTACTATATATATGCACTAGGTTGCTAGTAAGTACTGCACTATATTCCCTTAACTGCCTTGTTGCCGGACTCTTCAAAGGAAGCCCATCGGTACCAAATTGCGAACCACAAAAAGGAGTCCATACGCCACCAACATATTTGCCACATTTCATAAAAAAACCAGAAGAATCTACCACCACTTTTGAAGAACTATCTAATGGGTGATAACTGCAGTTCAAATCAAAAGCTTTATACTCTCCGGCTATATTTTTAAACACCGCAATACCCCTCACACCCACATTGTCCAGCACAACCCAACCTCCGGGGTTTTGTAATTTAATATATTGATTAATGGTAATATTAAGGTAGGTATCAACTTGCACATAAGGAATTGCATCGTCTTTTGTGCTTTTACTGCATGCAAATACCAATACAAAAAAAGATATATATAATAGTTTTTGCATCTTATTCTTCTATCCAATATTCTCGTCCCCGCAAATCTATATAGCCTATTTGCTCATTGGGTAAGGTAACTATAGCCAATCCTTTTACAAATGGTTTGCATCCTGCATATTTGAAGCCCGTAATCTGGCGGCCTCGAGCATTTACATATCCCCAGTATTCTCCTTTACGAGCTATCAGTATTTTACCATCAAAATCTTTTATGCCATCATAGGTAAAAGGGACTGTTACTCTTCCTGTAATATCTATAATACCATATGCACTATCGTTTTTTGCCAAAAAATGGTTCGCATCCAATACGAGCATATCACTATATTTAAACGGTACCAATATTTTATTCTTCTTATCTATAACACCCCACAAACCATTTTTCATCAGGGCAAACCTGTTTTCAATAGAGCTTGGCTTAAAGTTTTCGTACATAAACGGTATATTATACGACACGCTATCTGCACGCCCATATTTCCCGCCTACGTTTTCTAAACCTGTTATATCTTCTTCTACATGTCCAAAATCTTCATATTCTTCACAATCAGGTTCGCCGCCAAACATTTTATCGTAAACCTCTCCATTTTGGTCAATCCATTTACATATTCCATTTTCTCGTACCATGCCATACAGCCCGTCAAAAGGAAATACTTCAGTAAACCTAGGCATGATTAATACTTTCCCCGCCGTATCGCTGTAACCCCAAAGGTTACCGATTCGATAGGGCACAAAAATTTTTGAGGATTGCTGGGCATAAGCCTGCATGCCGAAGCAAATCAGTGTAATAGTTCCCAGAAATCTTGTTTTAAATTTATTGTGCATCAATTTGTTTTTGAGCATGTTGTTTTAAAAACCTGTCCTTTTTCATTTACAATATTATAAACACTTTTGCCGCAAAACAAATTTATGGCCAAATTCTTACCCTCCCTTCCCCCAATTATACGCCGCTCAGAATTTTTATTGCCGTTTATAACAAATAATTGCAGAAATTTGCAAACAATATTTCAATTCGAAACGTCTACATCTCAAAGAAAAACTGAATGAGTTACGAAATAGAGCCAGGCAAATACCTTTCAAAAATTCAAACCCCTCACGATTTGAGGCAGTTCAAAGAGAAAGAACTGGTAAAAGTTTGCAGCGATTTGAGACAGTTTATTATCGACAATGTTTCCATTAACGGAGGTCATTTTGGTGCCAGTTTGGGCGTGGTTGAATTAACTGTTGCCCTGCATTATATTTTTGATACGCCCTACGACCAATTGGTTTGGGATGTCGGCCATCAAGCTTACGGGCATAAAATACTTACTGGCCGACGTGATGAGTTCCACACTAACCGTATTTACCAAGGACTAAGTGGTTTCCCAAAACGGAGCGAAAGCGAATATGATACTTTCGGAGTGGGCCACTCTTCTACTTCAATATCTGCTGCTTTGGGAATGGCAGTAGCCTCCAAATTAAAAGGTGAGCACGATCGCCACCATATTGCCGTAATTGGCGATGGTGCTATGACAGCAGGCATGGCTTTCGAAGGACTGAACCATGCTGGTGTTGAGAACGCAAATCTGCTAGTGGTGCTCAATGATAATTGTATGAGCATTGACCCTAACGTTGGTGCTTTAAAAGATTATCTAACTGATATTACAGCAAGCGGAACTTATAATAAAGTAAAGGATGAATTGTGGAATTTAGCCGGGCATATTGATAAACTCGGACCCAATGCCCAAAAATTTGCAAGCAAATTACGCAAAAGTGTAAAAGCTCTTCTGCTTAAGCACAGCAATCTTTTTGAGAGTCTTAATTTCCGTTACTTTGGTCCTGTGGATGGCCACGATGTGCATCACTTGGTAGAAGTAATGCGTGACTTGAAAAAAATTCCCGGTCCAAAATTATTGCATGTGCTAACTGTTAAAGGAAAAGGATTTCCATTAGCAGAAAAAGATCAAACCAAGTGGCATGCTCCCGGCTTGTTCGATAAAATATCGGGAGAGATATATAAAAAAACTTATGATACGCCGCAGCCGCCAAAATATCAAGATGTATTCGGACACACCTTGGTGGAGCTTGCTGAAATGAATGATAAAATTGTGGGCGTTACCCCTGCCATGCCTAGTGGTAGCTCCATGAATATAATGATGAAAGCCATGCCTAATCGTGCTTTTGATGTGGGCATTGCTGAACAGCATGCTGTTACTTTTTCAGCAGGATTAGCAACGCAAGGGATGTTGCCTTTTTGTAATATATATAGTTCGTTTATGCAGCGTGCCTACGACCAAGTGGTGCATGATGTAGCTATACAAAAACTAAATGTGGTTTTCTGCCTCGACCGAGCAGGCATTGCTGGTGCTGACGGACCTACACATCATGGAGCATTAGATATTGCATATATGCGATGCGTGCCCAATATGATTGTGTCCTCACCAATGAATGAAGAAGAATTACGCAACCTCATGTACACTGCTCAGTTGGGAAAATTCGAAGGTCCGTTCACTATCCGCTACCCTCGTGGCAATGGTGTAATGGCCGACTGGCGTAAACCTTTTACTGAAATTGAAATTGGCAAAGGACGCAAATTAAAAGAGGGAACCGATGCTGCTATTATATCATTGGGACATATAGGAAACTATGTTACAAAAGCCATAGAAAAACTAGAACAGCATGGGCATTCAGTGGCTCACTATGATATACGCTTTGTAAAACCCTTGGACGAAGAATTGCTGCATGAAATATTTGCAAAACACGATAAAGTAATTACAGTGGAAGATGGCACCGTTAAAGGGGGAATGGGGAGTGCGATATTAGAATTTATGGCCGAACATAACTATCATGCACAAGTCCATATTATGGGCATGCCAGACAAGGTGATAGAGCATGGAGAACAAGATGAATTATATAATGAATGCGGCTATGATACTAATGCGATAATAAGTGCAGCAATGCGTATAATGGTTAATGCATAATTTATTGATTTTATATAATACTTTGTTTAAATGAAAAAATTTTGTCTTTTCATATTATATATGTTTTTCTCTGTAAATATCTTTGCATAAGATACGGGTATATATAAAATTCGGATTCTAAAAAAGAATTGGTTTATAAATGGCTACGATTTACAGCGGGTGGCCTTACTACCTGAGGTTAGTAAACCAAACATAACTTCTGAAGATTTGATGAATATACTGCATAAAACTAACTTTTCTGGAATAGGTGCACCACCGCTGCAAAACATTGAGAAAACCAATATTGACAGAGAATACAATTATGTTCCAATGCAGCAGTGCAACGCTGTTGCGCATTCTGCTATTTTCAAAAGAAATACAAATACTTTTTCTTGCCCAATCTAGAATTGCGACTTGGAATAAGGTTCAATTCATATACAATTCCTGCTGTTGTTATAAAAAAAATACAGGGCTATTATCACCGGTTTCACCCTATTGGTAAAGATCTAAATTTAGATTGTGAATTCAACTTGTTTGCTAAACTCAATATGGGCTATAATTACAGAAATATATAGATATCAAACTAATCAAATCTGTTTATATAGGAACTTCATTAGGTATCCGATACAAAATTAACAAAGAAAAAGTAATATATAAGAAAAAAAGTAATCCTTTTGGGTTGTATTTTTTGTTTTTAAAAATAGATATATTATAGTTTATACATCTTCTTTTTGCTTCGTATCCAGTATTTTGTCCCTCCTTAATACAGACTCTATTATAGAAGTTATTACCGAGACAATCACACTAAACAGAAAAGCCCACCAAAGACTTTCTACTTTAAAGTTCTCATATAAATAAGAGGCTATATATATAATAAATGCATTCAGAAAGAGTAGAAATATACCCATAGTGAGTATAGTAATGGGCAGCGTTAGCAATATCAATAAGGGTTTTAAAACCGCATTTAAAAAGCCCAAAACACAGGCTAACAACAAAGCTTCTTCAAACCCTCCCTTTAATTTTACATGCGGATCCAAAAAGTACACTGCAAATATTACAGCTACCGCTGAAACCAATAATCTAATAAAAAAATTCTTCATATTATAGATTAATTTTATTTACCCTATTTTGGTGTCTGCCTCCTTCAAATGGAGTATCGATAAATTTTTGAATCATCTGTTTTGTTTTGTCAATATCTACAAATCTTGACGGGATTCCTATAATATTCGCATCATTGTGTTGGCGTGAAAGGCTTGCCAATTCTATTTCCCAGCACAATGCTGCTCTTACATCGGCATGCTTATTAGCAGTAATACATACACCATTACCGCTACCACAAATAAGGATGCCAAAGTTATATATTTTCTTTGCCACAGCACCTGCCAATGGGTGGGCAAAATCTGGGTAATCGCACGACTCATTTGAGAAAGGCCCAAAATCCTTTACTTCGTGCCCCTTTTCTTTTAGCCAAACTATTAATACTTTTTTGTAATCAAAGCCTGCATGGTCGCCACCTATAGCTATATTCATATTTTTATATCACTCCTTTTTTTGCTCCAATTATATATTTTCAGAGGTGAGCAATACTGCAAAAGTAAAACATAATATGATAAGAAATGTTTGATTTAGTTGTTTTGAAATTAAGCCTTGTTCGAAAACATGGTCTCCAATACTTCATATACATTTTTCAAAGTTTTTTCTTTTTCAATTTGCGGATTTATTTCTGCTATTTCAAAACCGCAGAGCTTGGTTGTATTCCACAAATTATATAATATTTCTCCAGCCTGTTCTTTAGTTAAACCCTTAGCAACAGGTGTTCCCGTGCCTGGCACCAGTTCGCTATCCAAACTATCTATATCAAACGAAACATATAATAAATCATAATCACTAAAATAAAGCAATATCTCATTATATAGTTGCTCAATATTTGCCTTCTTTATATCGTCCGGACTATAATATTTTATTTTTTCTGTGCGTATATATTCCCATTCCTCGTTTTCCAAATCTCTGATTCCTACAAAAACAATGTCTTGCGGTGAAATAGAATTGGTTTCTAACCCATTCTGCATTTTAAGCTTTTCCCACCATGCAACTTCTATATCGCTTGGCTTGTTTTTATCATATATATTATTGTCAATACCCAAACTAATTGCAACAGGCATTCCATGCATATTGCCACTAGGCGTAGTATAGGGCGTGTGTATATCGGCATGGGCATCTATCCATATCACACCCAGTTTTTTATCTGGGTTTTGGTTTCTAATTGCTGCAATAGAGGTTGCTGCATTGCTATGGTCGCCACTGAGTATAAAGGGGAAATTGCCTGTTTTAATAATCTCTGAAATTCTTGCTCTGGCTTCTAGTTGGTGTTTTCCTATTATATCAACATACTGAGCATAATTGTATGATGTACCGGGGCGGGAATAAGTTTCTGCCACCTCTATTTTAGTAATAGGCAGGGAGCTGAAAAAGTTTTGGTGATGCCTATCATAATCTAGCAGCGCAACAGGGCCTAATGCTGCTCCCTGCTTGGCTGGATTGGCACCCAAATCGCTCAAGAGTTGAACTATATAAATCGGTCTTCGGCTTTTCATGTATGCGTGCAAATATAGGGGAGTAAAAATTAAAGTTTTTATGGCGTTGATTTACTGCTATTTATGTTTGTAGAGCCGTGCTTTTAGTAAAACGATACAACCTAATCCGTTGTTTTTGGGTTTAAGTAGTTGGATATAAAAACAAAGTCTTATATTTGTAAAACAAAAATTCAAATCGCCGATGTATAAAGGCATTTATTTGTTACTCTGGGTTGTGTGCCTTGTGGGTTGCCGCAAAGCCAAACCCGATTTGGACAATCCAGATGAGGCGGAAGTTTGTGTTGATTTGCCAGTGTCTTATAACACCATGCCCGCACAGTTTAGTAGGGAGCAGGCAAAATTTGATCCTTACTATCCTGAAATATTATATTATACAAAAACTTCATATTTTTCTGGTTTAGACATGGCTCGCCATGCACCGATTGGGCAGCCATTCAAACAATTAATATCATATAATCTTAGAACAAATGTGTTTTCTGTAGTTTTGTACAGCTATAGCAAACCTCTCGCTGACTCTCTTTCTAAAGGCATCAAGGCTGATTTTGGGTTTCATACATTTGTACCAGGCCCTAATGACTGGATTCTTTTTGTAGACAATAGAAGAAATATTTGCAAGATAAAAAAAGACGGTACCGTGATGCGGAAAATAAGAGAAATGGCAAGCGGCCCATCTTGGAGCAAAGACGGAACGCAGATTTTATTTTACGACCAAACCACGCAAAAAAACACCATTATGGATTTGGATGGCAGTACCAAGTCGGTATTAAAAGTAGGCAGTGGCAATCTTTCTTTTACAGGAGTTGATGGTGTGCTAATGGGGCTTAACAAGAGCAATAACCAAATATTCCAATACAATGCCGATTATCAAAAAAAGACAAATACTTCATCGGCAGACCCTACTTCTGAGTTTAGCGATATAGGCCTTTTGCCCATTGGGTATGAAGCTATCATGTCAACCAAAGATTGGATTCTAAAAATAAATTTGACCGATTCTACCGTAAAAGAATATCTTCGCCCTAACTGCGTAAGCGGTTCCTATGAAATGCCCAATGTGTCACCCGACGGAAACCGCGTAGTGTTTACCAAAAAAACTAGAACCCCGTTGGATGGTAGTTGGGTGCAACAGAAACACGATATATACATCATGGACATTCGTTGTTGGCATGCAAAAAAACTGGAGCTCCCCTAACCCCCTTCCGAAATCCATCCGCCCTTTTTCTAATTCCTAATCCCCAACACCCATTTCCCCATTAACTTTGCCCCCATGTTCAAAAAGGCGGGTTATTTAAGGTCTCCATTATTTTATGTGGCCTTCTTTTTAATTTTCTTTGCTCTCACCGAGGCTATCATTTTGTTTTTCGACAAACAAAATTTTGAGGGTATCAAACGTGTTTTTTCGATTGTTGGGTTGCTCGTTATTATTGTTTTCGATTATTGGCTGCGTGAAGTAAAGCTTGCAAGCATCACCCGTTTGTTTATGCAAATAGTGATAACCATACCGCTCGCCGTAAAGTTTTTGTATCCTTATAGCACCGAATTTTATGATAAAATTATATTGGACAAAACATTTTACGAATCAACTATTATTATAAGCCAGGCCCAATATAAACCTGAATATCTCGTATTTGTGTGGGATTGTAAAGCCTGCAGAAGCCTACCCGCAAAAGCATTAAACAGCCGTTTAACCAAAATTGATTTTGCTTTTAACACTGCAAATATTTTAACGTTTAAAGAAAGTTTTAAACCTGATTATTTTGAAAAACTAAAATATAAATACATCATAAAAGACTCCTCCTTTTTGTCTGGCGAAATCGAGATTAATAAAAACCCTGAGCTTGCTACGGCTCCGTATTTAATTGGTAAAACAAAATATAATTATCACGTGTTTAAAATTATATACGACAGCAATAACGAGCCTTATTTGTTGCAGGCTATCAATTTTGAAACCGATAAAGTTACAACGCGTAAGGCCATAGAGCAACTAAGCACCGATTTACAAAAGAATTAAACTCTTCACCTTTTTATATATATTTTTGCACCCAATCAATGAACCAATATAACATTACTTTTTTATTCGCTGACAAAACGTTGCAGCCACTAACCTTATTAGCAGATAAGGGAGAAAACATCTTGGATGTTACAATGGAACACAATGTAAAATTGCAACACAATTGCGGAGGCGTTTGCGGTTGCACCACCTGCCATGTATATATCAAATCGGGAATGGAGAACCTGAGCGAGATGGAAGAAAACGAAGAGGACAGAATTGACATGGCTGAGAATTTAACTCTTGAAAGTAGATTGGCTTGTCAATGCGAAATACATGGCGACATTACCCTGCTTATCCCCGACCAAACTAGTTTTGTCGGACACTAATAAATAAACTAAAAGTGAAAAACTAAAAGTGAAAAGTGACATCACTTTTAGTTTTTCACTGTTCACTTTTAACTTAAAAAAAAATGAGCTTTCAACTACCAATATATTGGAACGACTATGAGGATATTGCCATGGCACTCTGTGAAAAATTTGGCGATGATTTTGGAGAGTCAAAAATATACCGTATCCGTTTCACGGAACTAATGGAATGGGTATTAGAAATTCCAAATTTTAAAGGCGCTAAAGAAGAATGTACCGAGGGGCACCTAGAAATGATTCAGAGCACCTGGGTGTATGAATGGCGTGACAATCAAAAATAATTTTACCTGTAATATTATTATATATAATGCCCATGAATAAAATAGCAGTATTTCCCGGCAGCTTCGACCCCGTTACCTTGGGACATTATAATATTGTGAAAAGAGCTGCCGTTTTATTTGACAAAATAATTGTTGCTATTGGCAGTAATCCAGATAAAAAAAACCTTTTCACTATTGAGCAACGATTATTGTTTTTGCAACAATCATTTGCAGAAATAGACAATGTTATGGTAGATAGTTATAGAGGGCTTACTATAGATTACTGCAAAAAAGTGGATGCAAAATATATATTACGTGGTTTAAGAAACAATTCTGATTTTGATTTTGAAAAAAGTATTGCTCAGATGAACCAAGATATTGAGCCTGAAATTGAAACTGTTTTTTTAGTTTGTCCACCACATTTAACCGCAATCAGCTCAAGCATTGTGCGCGATATTTATAAAAACGGTGGCCACATCCAACAATTTATACCTCCATCCGTAAATATATAGCCCTCTATTAGCATCAAGATGGAACAAATGAAAGAAAGTCTTTCTGTTTTATGTGATAAGATCGAGCATCTTAAAGAAAAAATGCGTCAGACTTTTCACCGCGATAAAGAAATTGCGCTCGAATTGAAAAATAATTCTTGCAGGGCTTTAGAAGATTTACAAAGCGGTAAAGTGTTCGATGATGACATGGCAGCCGAAAATCTTCGCGACTCGCTTGAAGACGTTTTGAAAGTATTAGGGATGGCGGCTTTATTTATTTTGCCCGGAGGAAGCATTGGTTTAATTGCTATACGCAAATTATTACAAACCGACCTTGCTGCAAAAGCACATGTAGAGAAGTTGCTCACCCTTTCAGTTGAAGAGCCTACTATCTAAATAAATCACACCAGTTTTTTATCATCTGGATACCGTGCTCTGTCATACAGCTTTCTGGATGAAACTGTAAGCCCCACACTGGTAAATGACTGTGCGATATAGCCATTGCTTCTCCTTCTGCTGATTTTGCAGTCATATCAAAAACCGATTCTTCAATGTTTTTTAATACCAATGAATGGTAACGACCAGCCAAAAACCGTGTTGGAATATTTGAAAACATGAGATGGCCTGTGTGAGTTATTGGGGTTTGTTTTCCATGAAATGGTTTGCTTCCGTGCTCTAACATTAAACCGTAGTGTTCTCCTATCGCTTGCATGCCTAAACATATTCCAAGTATGGGAACTTTTTCAATTACCAAAGCCAACATTTGCATCAAGTTTCCCGATTGTAATGGGGTTCCAGGCCCTGGAGAGATTACTATGCCTTGATAATTGGTAAAGAATAAATTTGATGGAGCAATATCGTTTCGAACCACTGTCACTTCGCAACCTTGTGCCTCAAAGTAATCCAGCAAAATATAAGTAAATGAATCAAAATTGTCAATCAACAATAGTTGCGGTTTGTTGCCGCTCATTGCTCAATAGCTTTCATGATTTCGTCTCTCAATTGATTCAGAAGTTTAACCCGTTTTACTTCCCCAGTTCTGTATATAATAAAACATTGCGGCAGTGCTGTGATGTT
>Ga0114970_10000266_pt1 | contig 37930 bp, 29 predicted proteins | sample M_140205_XF_Meta_FD_87030 | JGI IMG/M metagenome (GOLD analysis project Ga0114970, IMG submission 87030) | Freshwater microbial communities from Lake Montjoie, Canada to study carbon cycling - M_140205_XF_MetaG | ecosystem: Environmental > Aquatic > Freshwater > Lake | place: Lake Montjoie... | reverse complement strand
GCCGGACGTCACGGAGAACCCTCTAGTTGTTCTTCTCGATCGCGGACGCGAGCACCACGCCGTCCGTTTGCTTGCTGCCCGTCACCTCCACCTTCACGCCGTTTGCGAGGGTGGAGCAGCTGATGCCGTCGAACTTCGTGGCGCTGGACGTCTTGACCTTGGTGCTCCCGAGCATGAACGTCTTCTCCTGGCACGTTCCGCTAACTGCCGTGACCGTACCGCTGGTCTTGCTCGCGCCGCTCGCCTTGCTCGTGCCGGTGGTCGTCGTCGTGCCTCCGCGCTTCTCGACTTCCTTCGCGACGATCGAGCCGTCCGTCTGCCGGACGCCCTCCACCTTCACCTGGTCGCCGGGTTTCAGCGTCGAACAGGTGACGTCGTCGAACGTCGTGCCTGCGGTCGTGGTGACCTTCGTGGTGCCGACGTAGAAGGTGATGGTCGGGCAGCTCGTGGTCGGCGTGCCCGTGACCGTGCCCACGATCTCCGCTTCCTTCGCGTCGTCGTCCCCGTCGTCGCCGGAATCCGAGCCGCCGTTGCCATTGCCACTGCCATTGCCACTGCCACTGCCACTGCCACTGCCACTGCCGTTGCCCGTGGTGGTGCTGGTGTTCTGCACGATGACCACCGTGGCAGTCAGGGGTGTGCCCTTCACGGCGCGCACATGCACCCGCAGGCCGACCGCGAGGTCGTTCGGCTTCAGCGTCGTGCCCCCCTTGGTGATGCTGGCCGCCGCCGGGACGAGCACCGCGGTGTTGTCGCGGCCGACGACGATGGTGCCGCCGGCGGAGGTCATGCCGGTGACGGCGGTGATGACCCCTTCCACCTCCACCTTGTCACTCGACTCCTGCTTCATGTCTTCGACCTGTGCGCTGCTGCCCTCGAGCCGGACGGTGAGGCGCAGTTGATCGTTGAGGCCGACGCCGGGCAGCGGCACCACGGCGTTGATGCCCGCGCCGGTGATGGACAGGGTGAGGTCGCCAGGCGGCACGTTCTGCAGCGTGAAGGTCCCGTCGTCACTGATGACGCTGATGGAGGTGCCGGTCACCGACACGGTGATGCGGCCTACGCTGCCGAGCGTGGCGAAGCCGGACGGGGCCGCCAGCGCCGAGGCCGATCCCGTCACCACCGTGCCGCTGATACTGGCCCCACCGACTACCGGGGCCGGCGTGCTCACGGCCTGCGGGGTGGACGCGGACGGCGCGACAGGGGAACCGCTGTTCGCTTTCGAACAAGCCGCGGCCGACACGGCGATGGCGGCCGCCATCGCAATCATTGGGAATCCGAGCATCCTGCGCATCATCGGGGGGCTCCTCACAACATTGGTCGTGCGATCACGAAAACCGACCGGGACACTGGGTGCCAGTGCCCGCTCGGTGTGTGCTCAGCAAGATCAATGCCCGCGCGCTGGCGGGGGAGGGGCCGCCGCTGGCGTTCGGATTCGACACAGTGCAGTGTGGCGGTTACACACCTGCCGGACGGTACCGGAAGGCCGCTTGGTAGATGACCGGTCCGCCACCCGTGCAGAGCAGGCCCGCGGTCAGGAAGCACTGCGGCGTCCCGAAAACTGTGTGAAGACGATCGGCTCGACTCGAGCAAATCCTTCCACGGTTGCAGGGTTGCTCCACGGAGTGCCGGCAACGGGGTCCACGCGGTTCAAAGTAGCACCACCCGAAGCTCGAGCGCCTTCTTACGCGCAATTGCATGAGGTTTCGTTCGATCTTCGCGCAGCGCCCAGGCGCGTTGCACAGTTTTCCAGCCGAGCACCCGATATGCATCGTGAAGGGGTGTGCTATGTTTTTCGTGGATTCGCTGCGGGAGCCCCCCAGCCCGACGGAAGTCGGTAGTCCCGTCGCTTGATGGCGACGTTCGATAGCCCCTGTAGGGGGCGCTCACGCATGGCCCGTACGGCCATGGAGGTGGTCATGTCTGCTGCACCCAAGGACGACGGCTCGTTCTCCGAGCGCGTCTCCTCGTCGTATCGCCAGCTGTCGCTCGCGGCATCCCACCTGAACATCGTCTCGGACGAACTCGGCAAGTCGATCTCCGTGCTCGACGCCGCGCTCAAGAAGCTGAACCTCGGCATCTCCACCTGGTCACGACTGGACCGCTGGGAGGATGCGTTCGGCAACTACTCGAGCCGCTATCTTGGCTACGCCAAGGTGAACAACCGCTGGGGCATCGCGCTGCGCACCGTGGCCGGCAACAACAACCAGCCTGAAGACGCGGCGGTCGAGGAGTGGCTGTTCAACGACGCCCCTCGCGCGCTGCGCATCGAGGCGGTGGAGAAGCTGCCCGACCTCTTCGACAACCTGATCAAGGAAGCCGACGTCGCCATCCGCAAGGTCAAGGCGCAGACTCTGAGCGCCCGGCAACTGGCCGCCGCACTCGGTGAAGCGACCGGCGGCGCCGAGCGCAAGTAGGGCCCTCCTTCGCCAAGGCTGCGGAGGGCCAGCCGTCTACGGAGGGCAGGGCTGCGGAATCTCCACGTCATTCCTCCCGTACCGATGTATCGTGTCGCCGGGTTTCTGGAGGATGAAATGAACGGATCACCACGCCGTCTGTTGTTCGCGCCGCTCGCTCTGGCCGCCGCGTGGCTGGTCGGCGCTGCGCCAGCCGTGTTCGCGCAGTCGCCGGCCGCGCCGACCTTCACGCACGATGTTGCGCCCATCCTCCAGCGCGCCTGCCAGAACTGCCACCGGCCAGGATCCATCGCGCCGATGTCGTTGCTCACCTACGAAGAGGCGCGCCCGTGGGCGCGTTCCATCAAGTCGCGGGTGTCGCAGCGGCAAATGCCGCCGTGGCACGTCGACAAGGCGATTGGCATCCGCAAGTTCAAGGACGACCCGTCGCTGAGCGACGCCGAGGTGGCGACCCTCGTGAACTGGGTCGACGCCGGCGCTCCGCGCGGCAATGCGGCCGACATGCCGAAGCCGCGGGTCTTCGAGGACACCGACAAGTGGCACATCGGCAAGCCCGACCTGATCGTGGCGTTGCCGGCCGAGAACACCATCGAGGCGCAGAGCGCCGACTGGTGGGCCGACTTCTACAGCGACAGCGGCCTCACCGAGGACCGCTACATCAAGGCGGTCGAGGCCAAGCCCGGACCTGGCGCGTCGCGCGTCGTCCACCACGCGGTGATGTACCTGGTCGATCCCGACAACAACAACCCGATGGGCGGTGTGCTCAACGAGTACGCGGTCGGCAAGAACGGCGACGTCTATCCCGACGGCGCGGGTCGCCTGATGAAGGCCGGCTCGAAGGTGCGTTTCAATATCCACTACCACGCCATCGGCGAGACCATCAAGGACCGCACGAGCATCGGCATCGTCTTCTACCCGAAGGGCTACGTGCCGACGCACCAGATGCAGACGGTGCTGGCGCCGAACCAGGACGACCTCGACATTCCAGCGGGCGCCGACAACGTGCGCAGCGATGCCTACTTCAAGCTGGATCGGCCGGCGCGGCTCACCGCCTTCATGCCGCACATGCACAACCGCGGTAAGCGGCAGTGCCTCGAGGCGATCTACCCGAACATGGTGGTCGAGCAGTTCAACTGCGTGAACTACGACTTCCAGTGGCAGATCGTCTATAACTACGCCGACGATGTGGCGCCACTGCTGCCGGCCGGCACGATCATCCACGTCACCAGTTGGCACGACAACTCCGCTGGCAACCGCAATAATCCCGACCCGCGTAACTGGGTCGGCTTCGGCAACCGCACCACGGACGACATGGCGCGGCACTGGCTCACCTTCTATTACATGTCCGACGCCGAGTTCCAGACCGAGGTGAACGAGCGGACGTCGTTGAAGCGCGGGACGGCCAACCAGCAATGACGAGACTGCAGGAGCGCGCCCTTCCCGCCGGTCGCATCGCCGCGATGGGCTTCGTCTTCGCAATGGTCCTGTCGCTGGCGCTCTCGCCCACCGCCGACGCGCAGCAGATGCGCTACACGTCGGGCCAGAACGTCGTGCCGGTGTTCGAGGGGTGGGAGCGCAACGCCGACGGCAGCTTCATGATGGTGTTCGGTTACATGAACCGGAACTACGAAGAGGAAGTCGACGTGCCCGTGGGGGCCGACAACCGCTTCGAGCCGCTCGACGCCGATGAGGGGCAACCGGCGCACTTCTATCCGCGCCGCCAGCAGTTCATGTTCAAGGTGCGCGTGCCGAAGGACTGGGGGCAGAAGGACCTGGTGTGGACGCTCACCTCGCACGGCAAGACCGAGAAGGCGTTCGCCACGCTGACGCCGTTCTGGGAGATCGACAGCAAGGTTTATCAGCAGAACCGCGGCGGTCCTGGCGAACTGAACGAGCCCGACATGGCGCCGACGGTGTCGCTCGTCGGCCCGGCCCAGCGCACGGTGACGGTGGGTGAGCCGGTGTCGCTCGACGTGCAGGTGACCGACGACGGCTTGCCGACGTTCAAGCCGTCGCGCAGCGGCAGTGGCAGCGTCACGGCAGCGGCGCCGACGCCGATCACGCCGACGCGCCAGAATCCGCTCACGCAAGCCGTGGTTCGGCTCGATCGCAGCGTGCGGCTCGGGGTCACCTGGGTGGTGCATCGCCGGAGTGCCACGGGCGCGGTCACGTTCGCGCCGCAGCGGGTGGCCGTGGCCGAGGGCGGCCATGCGACGACGACGGTGACGTTCGCCGCGCCGGGTACTTACACGTTGCGCGGCTACGCGGACGACGGCGTGCTGCTGGCGACGACCGATGTTGTGTTCACGGTGAAGTAGTCCGCACGTAATCCTGAAGCTGACGCTCCGCTACCGTGCGGCGGACGGCACGGAGCAGACCCGTACGGTGAAGCGCAAGGACGCGCGCTTGGTGCCGCGCGGCACCCAGCGCGCCGTCACGACGGACGAGTCCGGCTGAAGCCGGACACTACAACTGCACGCGTGACGCCACGTAGTGTCCGGCTTCAGCCGGACCTAATGCGTCGACGTCGCCGCCGGCGTCACCTTCTCGCCCTTGGCGATCCGCTCTACCAGCTTCTGCGCAATCGGCAGGCTGACGCCGCAACTCGGGTCGTTGATGCGGCACGCGGCCAGCGTTAATTCGCAGCCGCAGGTGCAGTTCTCGGCGTTCAGCGCCTTCAGTGCCTCGGTCCGCTTCTCGGGCGTCAGCGAGGTCAGGTCGATGCCTGGAATCTCCTTCGCCTGCGCCGCCTTGGTGAGCAGCGCCTTGGTTTCGTCCTCGACCCGTTCCACCTTCGCGTTCTTGAGTGCTCCGGACAGATAGCGCGTCTCGATCTCGGTCCGTTCCGGGTCGAGCATGCCGACGTGGCGCATCTGGATCTTCCCTTCGGTGTCGAGGACGAAGGTGGTGGGGAGCGCGGCCACGCCCTTGAAGATTTGGCGGAGTTCCGTCGTCGCCATCACGATCGGGTAGTTCATCTTCTGCTCGGTCGCGAACGCCTTCACCTGCGCCGGCGCCACTTCATCTTCGGAGATACCGAGGACGACCAGCTTGTCTCGATACTTGTCCTGCAACTTCACGAGGTCCGGGATCTCGGCGCGACACGGCGGGCACCAGGTCGCCCAGAAGTTGACGAGCACCACTTTGCCCTTCAGGTCGGCCAGCGAGATGGTCTTGCCGTCGATATCGCGGACGGTGAAGGCCGGCACGTCGACCGGCTCCTTGAGCAATTGGATGAGCGGAGCCTCGTCCGTGGCTGCGGCCGGCCCGCTGTCGGCGGCAGGCGGCGGCGGGCTGCTGGAGCAACCGGCAACGAACACGAGACCGGCCAGCGCCAGACTCCGCACGAGGGGACCATAAAAGTAGGTCGTCATCACCCGCGTATCGTAGCAGGGGCGGCGCAGCCGACGGTAAAATCAGCTGCCGCTCAATTGATCAGGTGTCCGGCGCAACCGGACCCGAGGTTCTCCACATGAGACGATGGATTGCAGGCCTGCTGATGGCAGGTCTCGTGGGGTGTGTGCCGACCGCATTCGCGCAGACCGCCCGGACGTTCAAGACTCGCCTGTCGCCCGTTCCGGTTGCGGCCTACAACGTCAACGTTGTCGGCACGGGCACTGTCACGGCGACGCTCACCGGCACCACATTGGTCATCGCCGGCACCTACGAGGGGCTGGCCAGCAACGCCACGCAGGCGAAGGTGTTCAAGAGCAACAAGCCTGGCATCCGAGGCGAGGCGCTGCTCGACCTGAAGGTGAGCGGGGGAACCACCGGCACGATCGCGGGTCAGTTCACGCTCACACCCGCACAGGTGCAGGAACTGGCGGCCAGCCGCTACTACGTACAGCTTCACAGTGAAAAGGCGGCCGAGGGGAACCTCTGGGGCTGGCTCATGCCGCAGGAGAAGCGTTGATGACACGCGTGACACGCTATTTCGGAGTGCTGACCGCGGCGCTGGCCGGTTCCGCGATCGCGATCGTGGCCGGACAGCAGGCCCCGGCGCCGGCGCCCTTCACGGCGGCGCAGGCCGCAGCGGGCCGAGCCACCTACCAGGCGAACTGCGCGAGCTGCCACGTCGCCGATCTTGGCGGCCGCAATGAAGCGCCGCAGCTGGCCGGCGGCGACTTCATGAATACCTGGCGCAGCCGCACGACCTCGGACCTGTTCGACTACATGTCGTCGACCATGCCGCCTGGCGGTCCCTCGCTCGCGCCAGACCAGTACGCCAGCGTCGTGGCCTACATCCTCCAGCAGAACGGCGCGCAGCCCGGCGGCAGCGCGTTCAGCGGCACACAGGCCACCCGCATCGGCACGGTCGCGACAGGGCAGCGTCCGACCGCGGCGCAGACGGCCGCGCAAACGGCGGCTGCCGGTGGCGGCCGCGGTGCGGGTGACGGCGCTGGCGCCGGTGGCGGCCGCGGCGGGGCCGCCCGCGTGCAGCAAGCGCGCGGCGTGACGGTGGCTGGCGACGTGAAGAACTACGTGCCGGTGACCGACGAGATGCTGAAGACGCCGCCGGCCGGCGACTGGCTGATGGCGCGTCGCACCTACTCGGGGCAGAGCTACAGCCCGCTGAACGAGATCACGACCGCGAACGTGAAGGACCTGAAGCTCGCGTGGGTCTGGAACATGAACGAAGGCGGCGCCAACCAGACGATGCCGCTCGTGCACAACGGCGTGATGTACCTGTGGAACACCGCCAACGTCATCCAGGCGCTCGACGCGAAGAGCGGCGAGCTGATCTGGGAGAACGAGGTCGGTCCGATGGAGCACATCGGCTTCGGCTCGATGCGCAACATCGCCATCTACGGCGACAAGATCATTGCCGCCACCACCGACGCGCGCATCGTCGCGCTCAGCGCCATCAACGGCAAGAAGGCGTGGGACGTCACGATCGCCGATCGCGCCAAGGGCTACTCGAACACGAGCGGCCCGATCGTCGCGAAGGGGAAGGTCATTCAGGGTCTGCAGGGGTGCACGCGCTACGGCACCGACCGCTGCTTTATCAGCGCCTACGACGTGAACACCGGCGCACAGCTCTGGAAGTTCAACACGATGGCGCACAACGGTGAGCCGGGCGGCGACACGTGGGGCACGCTCGAGGACAACTTCCGCCAGGGCGGCGAAACCTGGATCGTCGGCAGCGCCGACCTCGACCTGAACCTCACCTACTGGGGCATTGCCCAGGCGAAGCCGTGGATGCCGGCCAGCCGCGGCACGTCGGTGTTCGACAAGGGGCTCTACTCGGCCTCGACCGTGGCGCTCGACATCGACACCGGCAAGCTGGCGTGGCACTACCAGCACGTGCCCGGTGAATCGTTCGACCTCGACGAGGTGTTCGAGCGCGTCCTGGTGGACAACGGTCCGGACAAGTTCGTATTCACGATCGGCAAGTCGGGCATCCTGTGGAAGCTCGATCGCCGCAACGGCAAGTTCCTCGGTGCGAAGGAGACGATCTTCCAGAATGTCTACGACCGCATCGATCCGCAGACCGGACTCGTCACCTATCGCAACGACATCATCGAGCAGAAGGTGCAGCAGTGGATTCAGTCGTGCCCGAGCACCGAAGGCGGGCACAACTGGCAGGCGATGAGCTATCACCAGCCGACCAACGCGCTGATCATCCCGCTGCAGCAGTCGTGCATGGAAATCTCTGGGCGACCGACGGAACTGCGCGACGGCGCCGGCGGCGTGAACGCCGATCGCCGCTTCTACGAGATGCCGGGCACCGACGGCAACGTCGGCAGGCTCGCGGCGTTCGATGCCACGACGATGAAGGAGCTGTGGAGCGTCCAGCAGCGGGTGCCGTTCCTGACGGCAGTGCTCTCCACCGCCGGCAACGTGGCGTTCGTCGGTGACCTCGACCGCCGCTTCCGCGCCGTCGACGTGAAGACGGGGCAGACGCTCTGGCAGGCGCGGCTCGGCACGTCGGTGCAGGGCTTCCCGGTCACCTTCACCGCAGGCGGCAAGCAGTACGTGGCGGTGACGACCGGCCTCGGCGGCGGCAGCCCGCGACAGGTGCCGCGCGCCATCATCCCGGAAGTGCACCATCCGAACACCGGGCATGCGGTCTATGTGTTCGAACTGCCGGAGCGGCGGTAGCGGCGCGTCACACAGTCTGGTAACGCCGATGCGGTGAAACCGACAAAGGTGTTTGTCGTCGGAGGGGGCGCTCCGGCTTCGGAGTGCTCCCTCAAGTCCTTGTTCAACATCGACTTCTGACGACTGGACGCCTGCGGGCGGAGGTGGCGTTCCCCTTGCTCCTGTCAGGGTGTCACCACGACGGCATTCCGATGCCTCCCGGAGCGACCTTCATCCAGTCGCTCCGGGCCTCCCCCTCAAACCCACGCCAATCCGCTCAATACCCCGGCATCCACCACGGACAGGTCTGCCCGTCAGCGTCGACGGCGCTTCAATTGCGCTGCCTTCATGGACGACACGTTTGTCGAAATTTCCCCGCAGGGCATACAGGTTTGCGGTGTTGGCGACCACGCAGGTCGGGCGGGACAGGCCCAGGCAGGACAGGCCGAAACGGCTGGAAGGGAGGGAGGGACCGGCGCTCGCGATGGAATGACGTCCGGCTGAAGCCGGACACTCCCGGGACACGAGGTCCGCGTAGTGTCCGGCTTCAGCCGGACGTGACGTGCCCAGAGCCGACGCCTGGAGCGCGCGTGTGGCGCGCCTATGCGACCGGTGCGGGCAGGTTCGTGCGACCCATCAGGTATTCGTCGACCGACCGGGCGGCCGAGCGGCCTTCGGCGATCGCCCAGACGATGAGCGACTGACCACGCTGCATGTCGCCGGCGGTGAAGACGCCTGGCACGCTGGTCATCCAGCGTTCGTCGCGCCACACGTTGCCGCGGTCGGTCAGCTTCACGCCGAGGCGCTTCAGCATCCCTTCCGTCTCTGGCCCGGTGAAGCCCATCGCGAGGAACACCAGGTCGGCCTTCAGTTCGTGCTCGCTGCCGGCGACCGGCACGAACTCGGTGCGGCCGTCCCGCTGCACCATCTCGACGTGCGTCGCGTGCAGCGCGGTGACCTGCCCGTGCGCGTCGCCGCTGAATTTCTGCGTCGCAATTGAATAGAGCCGTTCGCCGCCTTCTTCGTGCGCGCTCGAGACGCGGAAGACCTGGGGCCACGTCGGCCACGGGTTGTTCGCGGCGCGATCGTCCGGCGGACGCGAGAGCAGTTCCAGTTGGTGGACGCTGGCGGCACCCTGCCGGTGCGCCGTGCCGAGGCAGTCGGCGCCGGTGTCGCCGCCGCCGATGATAAGCACGTGCTTGCCCTTGGCCGAAATCGCCTCGGCCTCGGGGACATGGTCGCCTTGGTTCCGCTTGTTCTGCTGCGTGAGGTACTCCATCGCGAAATGGATCCCCTTCAGCTCGCGGCCGGGCACCGTGAGGTCGCGCGGACGGGTGGCGCCGCCCGTGAGCACGATGGCGTCGAACTGCGCGCGCAGTTCCTCGATCGCGATGTTCACGCCGATGTTGGCGTTGGTGCGGAAGACGACCCCTTCGGCCAGCAGCAGGTTCAGCCGCCGGTCGAGGATGCGCTTCTCCATCTTGAATTCGGGGATGCCGTAGCGCAGCAGGCCGCCGATGCGGTCGTCACGCTCGAACACCGTCACCGTATGGCCGGCGCGGTTCAGCTGTGCGGCGACCGCCAGTCCGGCTGGACCCGAACCGACCACCGCAATGCTGCGGCCGGTGCGCGTCTCCGGCAGGATGGGGGTGACCCACCCTTCCTCGAAGGCGCGGTCGATGATCGAGACCTCCACCGCCTTGATGGTGACGGAATCGCTGTTGATGGCGAGCACGCAGGCGCCTTCGCACGGCGCCGGGCAGAGGCGCCCGGTGAATTCCGGGAAATTGTTGGTGGCGTGCAGCCGATCGATCGCCGACTTCCACCGGTCGCGATAGACCAGGTCGTTCCAGTCGGGGATCAGGTTGCCGAGCGGGCAGCCCTGATGACAAAACGGAATGCCGCAGTCCATGCAGCGCGCCGCCTGGTCCTTGATGAGCGAATCCGGATACGGAAGATAGACCTCGTTCCAGTCCTTCAGCCGCTCCGCGACGTCGCGTACCGGCTGCTTCTTCCGCTGGATTTCGATGAACCCTGTGACCTTGCCCATTACGATGCCCCTGTCAGCTCGAGGAACGTCGCTTCGCGTCCCGCGGCAGCCGCCTTTGCCTGCGCCTTCAGCACACGCTTGAAGTCGCGCGGCATTACCTTCACGAAGACATCCTTGAGCGCATCGAAATCGCGCAGGACCCGCGCGCCGAGTGCGCTCCCGGTGTGCGTGACGTGGGTCTCGATGACGCGCTGCACGAACAGGATGTCCGCCGGATCGTCGAGCGGATCGAGTTCCACCAACGCCATGTTGCAGCGCTGCTGGAAGATGCCGGCCGGGTCGAGCACGTAGGCGATGCCGCCGCTCATGCCGGCCGCGAAGTTGCGCCCGGTGCGGCCGAGCACCACGACGCGGCCGCCGGTCATGTACTCGCAGGCGTGGTCGCCGACGCCTTCCACGACCGCCACCGCGCCGCTGTTGCGCACGCCGAAGCGTTCGCCGGCAACGCCGCGGAAGTAGGCTTCACCGCTCGTCGCGCCGTAGAGCGCCACGTTGCCGATGACGATGTTGTCCTCGGCGACGAAGGTGGCGTTTTTCGGCGGGTAGACGATCAGCTTGCCGCCCGACAGCCCCTTGCCGACGTAGTCGTTGGCATCACCTTCGAGCGTCAGCGTCATGCCGCGCGGCACGAACGCACCGAAGCTCTGGCCGGCCTGGCCGTTGAACTTCAGCTGGATGGTGTCGTCCGGCAGCCCCTTGCCGCCCCACTGCTTCGTCAGCCGCGAGCCGAGCATGGTGCCGGTGGTGCGGTTGACGTTGCGGATGGGGAAGGTCAGCGACACCTTCGTCCCCTGCTCGAGCGCGTCCTTGCAGGCGACGATCAATTGCTGGTCGAGGATGTCGCCGAGGCCGTGATCCTGCGCCCTCACGCGGCGCAGCGGCGTGCCTTCGGGCAGCGTCGGCATGTGCAGGATGGCCGAGTAGTCGAGCCCCTTGGCCTTCCAGTGGTCGATAGCCTGGCGGAAGTTCAGGCGATCCACCCGTCCAACCATCTCGTCCATCGTCCGGAAGCCGAGCGCCGCCATGTACTCGCGCACTTCCTGCGCAATGAAGCGGAAGAAGTTCACGACGTGTTCGGCCTTGCCGTTGAAGTTCTTCCGCAGTTCGGGGTCCTGCGTCGCGATGCCGACCGGGCACGTGTTGAGATGGCAGACGCGCATCATCACGCACCCTTCGACCACGAGCGGGGCGGTGGCGAAGCCGAACTCCTCGGCGCCCATCAGTGCAGCGACGACGACGTCGCGGCCGGTCTTCATCTGGCCGTCCACCTGCACCGTGATGCGGTCGCGCAGGCCGTTCATCAGCAGCACCTGCTGCGTCTCGGCGAGCCCGAGCTCCCACGGCACGCCGCCGTGCTTGATCGAGGTGAGCGGCGAGGCGCCGGTGCCGCCGTCATGCCCCGAGATGAGGACGACGTCGGCGTGCGCCTTCGAGACGCCGGCCGCCACCGTACCGACTCCGGCCAGCGCCACGAGCTTCACGTGGATGCGGGCCTCTGGGTTCGAGTTCTTCAGGTCGAAGATCAGCTGCGCGAGATCTTCGATCGAGTAGATGTCGTGGTGTGGCGGCGGCGAGATGAGGCCGACGCCGGGTGTCGCGTAGCGCACCTTGGCCACCCACGGGTAGACCTTGTGGCCGGGCAGCTGGCCGCCCTCGCCGGGCTTCGCGCCCTGCGCCATCTTGATCTGGATGTCGTCGGCGTTGACCAGGTACTCGCTCGTCACGCCGAAGCGGCCCGAGGCCACCTGTTTGATGGCGCTGCGGCGCGAATCGCCGTTGGCGTCAGGGATGTAGCGCGCCGGGTCCTCGCCGCCCTCGCCGGTGTTCGACTTGGCGCCGATCCGGTTCATGGCGATGGCGAGCGTCTCGTGCGCTTCCTGGCTGATCGACCCGAACGACATCGCGCCGGTCGAGAAGCGCTTGACGATCGACTCGACCGACTCGACCTCGTCGAGCGGCAGCGGCTGCGTCGCGTCCTTGAACTCGAGCAGGCCGCGCAGCGTCGCGAGGCGCTGGCTCTGGTCGTCCACCGCCTTCGAGTAGTCCTTGAAGATGCTGTACTGCCCGCTGCTCGTCGCGTGCTGCAGCTTGAACACCGTGTCCGGATTGAACAGGTGATACTCGCCGTCGCGCCGCCACTGGTACTCGCCGCCCCATTCGAGGTCGGCCTCGGCGACCGGCCGCGCCGGGAAGGCCTGCAGGTGACGCCGCCGCACTTCCTCGGCTACGACCGAGATGCCAACGCCGCCGATGCGCGAGGCCGTGCGCGTGAAGTACTTGTCGACGAACGCCTTCTCGACCCCCACCGCCTCGAACAGCTGTGCGCCGCAGTAGCTCTGGACCGTCGAGACACCCATCTTGGACATCACCTTGAGGATGCCCTTGTTGAGCGCGCGGATGTAGTTCTTCACCGCCTGTTCGTGCGTGATGCCGACGAGGATCCGCTGGCGGATCATGTCGTCGAGCGTCTCGAACGCCAGATACGGGTTCACCGCCCCGGCGCCGTAGCCGAGGAGCAACGCGCAGTGGTGCACTTCACGTGCGTCGCCCGTCTCGATGATGAGCGCGCAGCGCGTGCGGCTGCCCTGGCGCACCAGGTGATGGTGCACGCCGGCCGTGGCCAGCAGGCTCGGGATCGGCGCACGGACGCGGTCCGCGTCACGGTCCGACAGGATCAGGATGGTGTAGCCCGCTTCCACCGCGTCGTTGGCGCGGCGCTTCAGATCTTCCATCGCGCGCTCGAGGCCAGGACCGTCCTGCGACGTGTCGAACAGCATCGGCAGGCGGATGGCGCGGAAGCCCGGGTCGTAGACGTGCCGCAGCTTCGCCAGTTGGGCGTTGTCGATCACCGGGTACTTGATGCAGATCTGCCGGCACGACTCCGGCTGCGGATCGAGCAGGTTCCCCTCGGGGCCGATCGTCGACTCCATCGAAGTGACAAGCTCCTCGCGGATCGCGTCGAGCGGCGGGTTGGTGACCTGCGCGAACAGCTGTGCGAAGTAGTCGTAGAGCAGGCGCGGCTTGTCCGACAGCGCGGCGAGCGCCGTATCGGTGCCCATCGAGCCGAGCGCTTCCTCGCCGTTGGTCGCCATCGGCGCCATCAGGACGCGCAGTTCCTCGTGCGTGTAGCCGAAGAGCTGCTGACGCTGCGTCACCGTCTCGTGCGAGGGCGGCGGCAGGTAGGGCGCCGGATCGAGGTCGTCGATGTCGATGAGGTGCTTCAGCCAGTCCTTGTAGGGGTGGGCTGCCGCCAGTTCCTTCTTCACTTCCTCGTCCGACACGATGCGGCCGCGCTTCGTGTCCACGAGGAAGATGCGGCCCGGGTGCAGCCGCTCCTTGATGACGATGTCCTCGGGCGGGAAGGGGAGCACGCCGACTTCCGACGCCATCACGACGAGATCGTCCTTCGTGACGTAATACCGCGAGGGGCGCAGGCCGTTGCGGTCGAGCACGGCGCCGACCACCGAGCCGTCGGTGAAGGCAATCGACGCGGGGCCATCCCACGGCTCCATCAGCGACGAGTGGTACTCGTAGAACGCCTTCAGCTCCTCATCCATCGACTCGTGGTTCTGCCACGGCTCCGGGATCATCATGAGGATCGCGTGCGGCAGCGACCGCCCCGTCATGTGGAGGAACTCGAGGACGTTGTCGAAGGTGGCGGTGTCGCTGCCGCCCTCGCGGATGACCGGCAGCAGTTTCTGCAGGTCGTCGCCGTAGATGCTCGACTTGAGCAGGCCCTGGCGGGCGCGCATCCAGTTGACGTTGCCGGTGAGGGTGTTGATCTCGCCGTTATGCGCGACGAGACGGAACGGGTGGGCGAGCGGCCAGTTCGGGAACGTGTTCGTGCTGAAGCGCTGGTGCACCAGCGCCAGCGCCGACGTGAAGTCGGGATCGGCCAGGTCGGCGAACATCGGACCGAGCTGGTCCGCGTTCAGCATCCCCTTGTACACGATGGTGTTCGACGACAGGCTGGCGACGTAGAACAGCTTCTTGTCGTCGGCGGTGATGCCGGCGAGACCGTCGATGGTGTTCTCGACGCGCTTGCGGATGACGTACAGCTTCCGCTCGAACCGTTCACGGGCGGCGTCGCCGGCCCCGGCACGTGCGTCGCCGCAGGCAATGAAGATCTGTTCGAAGGCCGGCTCGACGGCCACGGCGCTCGGACCGACGAGACGGTCGTCGGTCGGCACGTCGCGCCAGCCAATCAGGCGCTGGCCCTCTTCGGCGACGATCCGGGTGAAGACGTCCTTGATGGCGGCTTTCGCGGCAGCGGTGTGCGGCAGGAAGACGACGCCGACGCCGTACTCACCCTCAGCGGGGAGCGGGGCCGGTGCCACTTTGCGCAGGAACGCATCCGGGAGCTGCACCATGATGCCCGCGCCGTCGCCGGTGTTCACTTCGCTCCCGCTGGCGCCGCGGTGTGCAAGGTTGATCAGGACCTGGAGGCCCTGCTGCACGATCGTGTGCGACTTCCGACCCTTCATATCCACGAGGAAGCCCACGCCGCAGGCGTCGTGCTCGTGTCGCGGATCGTATAAACCCTGTGACTGCATCATGACTTTCGGTATCCGGTCCCCGGGAATCCGGTGACGGGAGAGATAGTGTTATCGCTCAGTTCAAACGTAGAAGTAAAATACAATCATCGTATCCAACCCATGACTGATAAGCATCGATTTGCCAGAGTGATGCCCTCGGCGTCCAGGCCATCAACGGGAGCGTTTCTGGGATGATGGCAGGCGGCAGTAACGACGGCGTTCCAGCGGCATGAACGACAATGAACAGGTGAGTGAGCACGACGAGTTCATGGGCGACGCGCTCGAGCAGGCCCGCCTGGCGCGGGATGCGGGCGAGGTGCCGATTGGGGCGGTGCTGGTGATGGGCGGGCAGGTGGTTGGATGCGGCTTCAACCGGCCGATTAGCGGCGTCGACCCGACGGCGCACGCCGAACTCGTGGCCATTCGCGATGCGGCGACGCGCCTGGGCAACTACCGTTTGATCGGGTCGACGCTCTACGTCACCATCGAGCCGTGCCTGATGTGCGCCGGCGCCTTCGTCCATGCGCGCATCGGCACGGTGGTCTACGGCGCCCTCGAACCGCGCACCGGTGCCCTCGTGTCGACCGTGCGCGCTGCGGAATTGCCGGGGCACAACCACCGCGTGGCGGTCGTCGGCGGGGTCCGCAGCGACGAGTGCCGGGCGCTGATGCAGGAGTTCTTTCGGCAACGGCGCGGCGCGAAGCCTGACGCCGTTGCGGCTCCGGGCTCTGGGCTCCAGGCTCTCGGCGATGGGACTGGTGGTGACGCGGTCATCGAACGGCCACGCTCCTGATAGCATGGCGGCCCGATGCGGTCCGTCCTTAAGAGCCTCGGTCACTGTGCCGCGACGATCGTCGTTGCGCCGATGCTGCTCACCTTCTCGATCCGGTCCTCGCTGATTGGCCGCGACCGCGCCCTGCAGGGCGCCACGGAGGCGCTCGGGCTGGTGCCGGGCCTGACCGGCATCATGCTGCGTCGCGCCTTCCTGGCCCGGGTGCTGCCGCACTGCGCGTCAACGGCGACGATCGCCTGCGGCGTCATCTTCTCATCTGCCTCGGCCAGACTGGCGGACCACTGCTACGTGGGACCCTATTGCACGCTGGGCCACGTCGAGGTGGGCGCCCACGCCCTGATCGCGGCCGGCGTCCGGATCCCCAGCGGTCGCCACGCCCACCCATCCGGCGAGCTCGACGCCGTGGGGCCGACGCGGGTGTCCGGACGCTCGCGCGTCTGCATCGGCCCTCGTGCCTGGATCGGCACCGGCGCGATCGTGATGGCCGACGTCGGCGCGGACACGGTCGTTGGCGCGGGCGCCGTGGTCACGACGCCCCTGGAAGGCTGCGTCGTCGCGGTCGGGGCGCCTGCACGCGTCGTGAGACGGCGCGCCCCATCCCCATCCCCTGAGGCCGACCTGAAGGTCGGCAGCAACATGCCCCTGGAAGACGCTCGCTGAAGGACGGGTACCTATGCGCACACTGATTGCGATGTCTCTGGCGTTGATGACGGCCGTGCCGGCCGTGCAGGCGCAGCGTCGCGTCACCAGCCCGGACGGCCATGCCGCCGCCGAAATCCGTGGCCACTACGAAGGGGCCGAAGACCCGGTCTATGCCGGCGGCACGTGGATCGAGATCAGCTACGGACGTCCGCTGAAGCGTGCCCGCGATCTCTGGGGCTCCGGAGCCGCCTACGGCAAGTACCTGAACCACGGCGCCCCTGTCTGGCGCGCCGGCGCCGACATCTCCACCTTCCTGATGAGCGACCTGCCGCTGGTCATCAACGGTAAGACCGTGCCGGCGGGTGGCCACACGCTCTTCATCGATCTCAAGGAACACAACTGGACGTTCATCGTCTCGGACTGGCAGCCGCAGCAGCGGTTCAACCCGGGCGACAAGACGAAGCTGTGGGGATCGTTCGGCTACACGAAGGACAAGGACGTCGTGCGCACGCCGATGACGCTGACGACACTGCCGTACGTCACTGAACAACTGACGTGGGAGTTCCTCGACATGTCGAACGACGGCGGCACCCTCGCGTTCCGGTGGGACAACGTGATGGCGACGGTGAAGTTCACCGTGCCGAAGGAGTGAGGCGAGGTCCGGCTAAAGCCGGCGACGAGGTCCGGCTAAAGCCGGACACTACAGGAGTAGGCGCTGGATTCGCGTAGTGTCCGGCTTCAGCCGGACGTCCGCCTGAAGGCGGACACGACACTAGCCCATCGCCCATCGCCGCGCGCCGAAGGCGCGCTATCCCGCCGGCTGCTGCTGCGTCAGACAATGGATCGCGCCGAGCCCCCAGATGAGCGCGCGGCAGTCGACACCGATCACCTTGCGGTCCTTCACCACGCCGCGCAGAATGCGCAGCGCCGCCGCGTCGCGTGCGCGGTCGCCGAAGGTCGGCACGAGCAGTGCCCCGTTGATGAAGTAGAAGTTCACGTAGGTGGCCGGCAGCCGCATGCCCTCGAACACGACGGGCGTCGGCATCGGCAATTCCACGATCTCGAACGGACGCCCCGCCGCATCGCGCGCGCGCGCGAGCCGTCGGCGGTTGTCGGCCAGCACTGTGAAGTTGGCATCGGCCGGGTCCGTTTCGATGGCCGTGACGATCGTGCGCGCATCGATGAAGCGCGCGAGGTCGTCGACGTGACCGTCGGTGTCGTCGCCTTCGATCCCCTCACCCAGCCAGATCACCTGCTGCTGACCGTAGTAGGCCTTCAGCAATCCTTCGATTTCGTTCTTCGAGCACTGCGGATTGCGATTGCGATTGAGCAGGCACGACGTCGTGGTGAGAATGGTCCCTTCGCCGTTGACGTCGACGGCGCCGCCCTCCATCACGATGTCCGCGTTGAACACCGGCAGCGACAGTTCTCCCGCCACTCTCGTCGGCACCGCATCGTCGGCATCCCAGGGGGGATATTTGCCGCCCCAGGCGTTGAAGCCCCAGTCGACGATGGCCGTTTCCGTGGCGCCGCGGCGCGTGCGCTGGACGAACGCCGGGCCGTGATCGCGGGTCCAGCACTCGTTGGTGCGAATCTGGTGCAGTACGACGCGCGCGAGCGGCACACCGGCCTCGCGCAAGGTCTCGCGCACGATGCGCACGTAGTTCTCGTTCGGTACGTTCAGGTGCACCGGCTCGAACGCCGTGATCGTCTTGATGACACGGACGACGTCGCGAATGGCGCGGTGGTAGAAGCCGGGGAACGAAATGCCTTCCGGGCGCGGCCAGCTAATCCAGGTGGCAGCGTGCGGCTGCCACTCGGCGGGGAAGCTGTAGCCGTGCTCGGCCGGTGTGCCGGACAGCACGCGTGGACGACGGGCGCGCGTGGCCGCCATCAGTCCGAGAACCGCTTCGTCAGGTCGGCGTAGGCGTCGATGCGCCGGTCGCGCAGGAACGGCCAGTGTGTCCGCGCCGCTTCCACACGATCGAGGTCGCAGTCGACGACGAGCGTCTCGGGTTTCGCAACGCTGCCGCGCGCTACCACCTGGCCGTTCGGCGCCGAGACGAACGACTGTCCCCAGAACTGGATGCCGTCCTTGTTCACCGGCTTGCCGTTGGGGCCGAGCACCAGTTCATGCCCGATGCGGTTCGGCGCGCAGACGTAGCAGCCGTTGGCCACCGAGTGGCTGCGCTGGATGAGCTCCCACGACTCGTGTTGCGCCTTGCCGTACTCCTGCTTCTCGGAGGGGTGCCAGCCGATCGCCGTCGGGTAGAACAGGATTTCCGCGCCCTGCAGCGCCGTGAGACGCGCCGCCTCCGGATACCACTGGTCCCAGCAGATGAGCACGCCGATGGTGGCGTAGCGCGTCTTCCATGCCTTGAAGCCGGTGTCGCCAGGCGTGAAGTAGAACTTCTCGTAGTAGAGCGGGTCGTCAGGAATGTGCATCTTGCGGTAGATGCCCATCAGCGAGCCGTCGGCGTCGATGACCACGGCGGTGTTGTGATACAGCCCTGACGCGCGCTTCTCGAAGAGCGACCCGATGACCACCACCTCGTGCTGCTTGGCGAATGCACACAGCGCATCGGTGGACGGCCCCGGAATGGACTCGGCCAGGCCGAAGCAGCCGTGGTCTTCGCTCTGGCAGAAGTACTGGCTGGCGAACAGCTCCTGCGTGCAGACGATCTGCGCGCCCTGTTCCACCGCACGCGTCAGCATGCGCAGTTGCTTGCGGAGGTTGACCTCGGGGTCGGCGCCGCAGGCCATCTGCGTGATGCCGACGCGCACGTTGCGGTCGGGCTTCGCGGCAGCGGCGGGTCGGCGACGGACTCTGCTGGTGGAGGGCTTGCTCATGGTCGTGGCGATCGTAGCACGCAGGGCGGGACGAGCCTGGGGCTGCGGCTCGTCCTGGCTCCAGACTTCAGGCGGTGCCTCCGAGCCGACAAGGCCGGAAGCCGGAAGCCCGAAGTCCGAAGCCTGTGTTACTCGCCGAAGGCGAGCAGCACGTTGCCCGGCCGGCCGAGGTGATCGCCGTAGCCGGCGTTCAGGTAGAGCATGCCGCCCACGATCGTCGGGCCTGGGCCCTGGATGGCGCCACCGCTGGCGCGGACGCGATTCAGCGTGGTGAAGTCCTGGTTGGTATCGAACTCCCAGACCACCGAGCCGTCCTTCGTCGCGTAGGCCCGCAGGCCGCCGTCGTTCGAGCCCGAGAAGAGCACGCCCGGAATGAGTGTCGGCGCCGAGATCATCGCGGCGTTGCAGGTGGGCGTGCCTGGCGCGCACTTCAGTGCGTGCGGTTCCTGGAACCAGGTGCGCTGCCCGGTCATGAGGTTCACTGCGTGCAGGCCACCCGGCTTCGCCGTGCGGATATCCGAGACCGGGATGTACAGCTGTTCGCCGTCCGTGGACATGCCCCACTGGATGCCGCCCCAGATGGAGCCTTCGCCGGCGCGGTACTGCCAGAGGAGTTCACCCTGCTTGTCGGGGTCGACCGCGTAGGCGAGGCCCGACTTCTGCCCGAGCAGAATGACGTCCTTACCGTCGGTGCGCGTCACGAGCATGGCGGGCGTGCCGAAGTCGAAGTCGGGCCCCGATTTTTCGAGGCAGTTGGCCCCACCTGCGCGGCAGCCGAACACGTCGCCGGTGGTGAACTGCTTCATCCACGTGATGGCGCCGGTCTTCGGGTCGAGCGCCATGAGCGCATCGCTGTTCGGTGCTGCCGTCGCGCCGGAGTAGGTGTTGCCGGTGGTGACGTAGAGCAGGTCGCGCTTGTGGTCGATCGTGGGCGACGACCAGACGCCGACGCCGGCTGGTGCGAGCAGCGTCGTGCCCTGGGCGTTCTTTCCGACCGGCTTCGCCTCGGGCACCATGTAGGTCTTCCACGCCAGCGTGCCGGTCGCGGTGTCGATGGCGGCGACGCTGCCGCGGAATGTGCAGCATTCGTAGCCGGGCTGGCTGGCGGCCGTTTCCTCCAGTGACGACACCGGCACGTAGAGGCGGCCGTTGTCGAGCGTCGGTGAGCCGGTGACGCGCGCGAACGGATGCTCGTCCACCTTCATCATCCAGAGCTGTGCGCCAGTGGCGGCGTCGAGGGCGTAGACATTCGCGCCCGTGTCGCCGAAGTAGACCGCGTAGCCGGCGGTCCCGCTGCGCGCGGCAAAGATCGGGGCGTTGCGCACGCCGCTCTTCGCGGCGTAGGTCCAGAGGATGCAGCCGCTCTTCGCATCGAGGGCGTAGACCGTGCCGTTCTGGCTGCCGACGAAGAGGCGTCCGCCGGCGACGGTCGGCTGCGACCAGGCCGAGGTGGCATCGGGGAAGCCGAAGGCCCACTTGAGCGTGAGCTTCGGAACGGTCTGCTCCGACAGTCCGGCCTGTGCGGCGGTCTGAAAGCGGGTGTTGGCGTTGGTCGGCGACCAGCCGCTCCAGATCGGGGCATCGGGCGCGACGACGAGCGGCGGGTTGGTGCTGCACTTGCCGAAGGCCGCACCGGTCACGTCGCCGCCGAGCACCCGGCCCGTGAGGTGCTCAGCCACGGCACGGCGTTCAGCGCCCGTCAGGCGACCGCCTTGCGGACGCATGGCGCCGGCGGTGAGTGCCGAGAGAATGGCTTCAGGCGAGCGGCGTCGCAGCACGTCGGGTGCTGGGGCGCGCGTGTCAGCCGCGCCCGTGTGGCAACTACTGCACTCGCGCGCAAAGATCGCCGCGCCGTCGGGGGCCTGGGCAAACAGCGGCGCGCTCGCGAGGAAAGCAAGGCCCGCGACGAACGACGAGAGACGTGTGGTGGCTCGCATGGGGGATGACAAGGCTCTGGGCGCTGGGCGCCAGCAGATTCGCGATGTTCTTTACGGTGTCACCGTGACCGTGACATTTTCGTACGTGAACAGCGACCCGTCACTGGCCACCGCGCGCAGCACGTAGGTGCCGGGCTCGCTGAAGACGGCATCGGCCGTCCACTTTCCGTCGGCGGGCGGGACCGGGATGTCGTAGGGCGGCGACCACATCGAGTTGCCATAGGCCCGCGTGTCGTTCCAGGTCTTCATCTGATCCGGCGTGAATTTCACGACCGAGGCCTTGCCGCGGTAGACGGTCCACGACAGATGCAGACCGGGTCCAGCTGATGCCGTGACGGCGACCGGCGGACGATAGACGACAGCGGGGCTGTTGGCCGGAGCGGCGGGGCGACGCGGGCCTTCGGGCCGCACGGACTTCTTCAGGCCAGGCTGGGGCCGGCCGTCGCGGCGCGGCGGCAGATTGTCCGGGTCGCCGGATATTGCCACCAGGGAGAGAGGCTGGCCCACCTTCACCGTGCGGGTGAGGGCGCCTTCAACTTTCAGGTCTGGCGGGATGTTGGTCCGAAGGTCGTTGGCCAGGTTGCCGTTGTCGCCGCCGATCTCGGTGGAGATCACCTGCGGATCGATCAGGTAGTCGGACTTCACCGACCCGAAGGCCTTGCGCGTGACGCCGTTGGCCGTCAGCGTCCACACGATTTCCTTCGTGCCGAAGTCCTTCGGAACCTGGATCGTGAAGAGGAACGGGTTGCGCCTCGGATAGAAGTGCGTTGGCTGCCCGAGATCGGCCGCACCTGGCGAGAAGCTGTTCTCGGGGCCGACCGCCAGGTCGAATTCCTGCGCCCAGTTCGTGTTCTGGTAGCCGAAGTAGAGCGTGTAGCTGCCGTCCTGGTTCTGCATCCAGCCTTCGTAGGCCGGCTCGAGCGGCTGACCGGACGAGTAGGAGAAACGGGTCTGGGCGCCGGCGCCGGAAGCGAGGAGAAGGAGAGCGACGAGGGGGGCGGCGATGAACCGCACCCCCTGCGAAAGAAGACCGCGACGGGCTCGAATCACTGCTGATTGTCTCCCTGCTGTTGCTGCGTCGGACGGGCGGCAGGCGTCACCACGGGTGGTGCCCAGCAGACCGGGCACCCGAGGTCGTAGTCGTTACGGCTCTTCATGTTGGCGCGGCGCGTCGCCATCTCGGCCTGGAACTGTTCCTCGGTCAGCTGCACCGAGTAGCCGAGGTCGATGAACATGTTGGACACCGAGCGGCGTCCGCCGCCGGTCCAGTTGCGGCCATCCGCCATGTTCTTGTTGCCGGCGGTCGTGTCGAGGAAACCCGTGAGATGCAGGATCGTGCCCTTCGGCAGGATCGGCGCCGCATCGTCGTCATAGATGTACTGCTTCACCCAGTTGTGGTCGTAGCCGGTGCAGGTGAGCTGCTGGATGTTCATGCCCCAGATGGCTTCGAGGCACATGCGCACACCCTGCGCGTGCAGGTGCGGTTCGAACGCGATGATCTTCGTGTGCTCGGTCAGCGTCGCGAACGCGTGGATTTCCTGATTGGCCTGGTTCGGCTTGATGTCGAGGTCGTTGCCGTTGCCGAGCAGGACGCCCGAGCGCTTGTACATCGGCTGGTAGCCCTTGGGGAAGAACGTGAAGCCGAACTCGAGATGCGCGCGCGTATCGTGACCGTTGGCGTGCACGTGCGACGCGTTCAGGTGCAGCACCGAACCAGCGGCGAGCAGACGCCCGGCGCTGTCGGGGAACTGATCGGGGTTGCGGCCGATCTCGTGGATGGGCCAGGTGGTGCTGCTGCCAGGCACGCCCTCCACCGAGCTTTCGTAGTTCATGTGGTGGAACACGTAGCGGCCGCCGACGGTCTTGGTTCCCTCAGCGCGCGGAATATCGTTCACTTCGCGCACTTCCACCGACTTCACCCAGCGGTCTTCCGTGAGACCGCTCGCTGCGCTGCCAACGTCGCCCCACGCGTCGGGCGCGGCGGCGGGCACATGGATTTCGGGCCCCTTCACGATCAGGTCGGGCTTGCCGAGCAGCCAGCCGTCCACACCCATGGCCGACGCCTTGGCGACCGGCATGTCGGACGGGTTGCCGCGCGGCGAGCCGCTGTCGGCCCACAGCGCGATCTTCGCCAGTTCGACCTCGCTCAGCGACGGGTCGCCCTTGTAGCGCTGGATGCCGATGTTCTTCTCGATGAACCAGGGCGGCATCACACCGGCGTGTGGCCCCATATGCGTGCGCGTCTTGATGGCGCGGGCATAGGGGCGGACCTCCTCGAAACTGGTCAGCGACATCGGCGCGCCGCCGTCGACGTTGTGGCACTGGATGCAGCTGCGCTGCAGGATCGGCGCGATGTCGCGCGTGTAGGTGACATCAGCAGCCGGGCGCGCCGGCGACTGCGCGGACGCGGTGCTGGCTCCACCGGTCGCGATGGCGGCAACGACGAGACCGATGCCTCCGACCAGACGCGGCAGACGTTCGATCAACATGCTTCCTCCTGAAACGAACTCGGGGACCGGGCCTTTCGAGCGCGGCCGATATGACACCCATGGACTCGGAGAGCCGGGCGAGCGTTTGGGGTGAAATGTTCGACCCGGCGGACATTTCTGTCAATGACTAAATGGAGGGTGGAGGGTGGAGGGTGGAGGGTGGGAAGGTAGGGGTGGACAGGCGTAGTGTCCGGCTTTAGCCGGACCAGGCACGTTCGCGGCATACCCAGGTCCGGCTAAAGCCGGACACTACACCTGTCGAGCTCCCTCCCGCCCTACTTCGCCCCTGGCAGCGCGAAGGCGACGTACTCGCCCGAATAGCTGCCGCCGCTGATGGCCACGACGATGTACTGCTTGCCGTCGGCGAGGTAGGTCATCGGCGAACCGCTTTGTGGGGCGGCCATGAAGACGGCGCCGACTTCGCGGCCGGTCGCCTTGTCGTAGGCGCGGAACATCGCGCCGCGCGGATGCTCAGGAGTGGTGGTCAGCGCCGGATCGCCCATCACCACCAGCGTCTTCGTCACCATCAGCCCGATGCCCGAGGTGCCGGCCTGGCCGGTCTTCGGAATGGTGACTCCGCGCAGTGCCGGATGGTTGCGGATGTTGTCGGGCGTGTCGCCGTGCGGCGTCTGCCAGACAATCTCGCCGCGGTCGAGGTTGATGCCCGAGATGTGTCCGTACGGCGGCTTCAGAATCGAGATGCCGTCGATGGTCAACCCGCCCGGGTTGGCATTCGCGGCTGGTGCGGGGGGCGGAGCCGCAGGCGCGGCGGGACGCGGCGAGCCGGTGAGTTCGTCGCGACCGGCCGTGCTCGTGGCACGCGGCGAGTCGGCCGCGCAGCAGTCGCCAGGGCCGAGTACTTCCTGGAACGGCCGTCCTGCCACGCCGGACACGTAGCGGATGTCGGAGAAGCCGGGCGGCGGCGGCACGAGCGTGGCCGCCGTGATGCCGACGTTGTTGCCCGGCGTGTACGCCATGTGCGACTCGGGGTCGTAGGCGCCGCCGGGCCAGTTCGTGCCGCCGACGGCGTTACCCATGTTGATGGCGCCGAGCAGCCCGTTCACGTCGCCCAGCACCGCCGGGTTGTACATCCATGGGCCCACCTTGTAACGGCCGATCTGTTTCACCGCCTGCTCACGCAGCGCGGGCGTGAAGTCGACAAGGTCGTCCGGTACACGCAGCACGTTGCGCGTGTAGGCCGCCGGCTTCGTCGGGAACGGCTGCGTCGGGCTCGTCTTCTCGCCCGGCACGTCGGACTGCGGCACCGGCCGCTCTTCAATCGGCCACACCGGCTGACCCGTGGCCCGGTCGAACACCCACAGGAACCCCTGCTTGCTCGGCACCGCAACGGCCTTGATGGCGCGTCCGTTCACGGTGATGTCGGCCAGCATCGCTGCCGACGACATGTCGTAGTTCCAGAGCGGATGGTGCACGAACTGGTAGTGCCACTTGCGCTGGCCGCTCTTCGCGTCGACCGCGACGAGGCTTTCCGCAAACAGGTTGTTGCCGGGGCGATGCCCGCCGTAGAAATCGGAGGTCGGCGTTTCCACCGGCAGGTAGACGAGGCCCAGTTCGGGGTCGGCGGTGATCTGCGTCCACACGCCGGTGTTGCCGTTCACCGACCACGAGTCGTTCTCCCACGTCTCGTTGCCGAACTCGCCCGGCCGCGGAATGGTGTTGAACGTCCACAGCAACCGGCCGGTGCGCGCATCGAACGCGCGGACGAGCCCCTTCGTGTTGTTGTGGGTGTTGACGGTCGCCCCTTCGCGGAACGACGAGCCGATGATCACCGTGTCGCCGACGATGGCCGGGGTCGAGTGGACGCCGATTTCGCCGGTCTCGAGGTCGATCGGCTGGCGATTGCCGAACACGGCGCCGGCCTTCAGGTCGACGACGCCGTCGGTGCCGAAGGTGCGGACCAGCGACCCGCTCTTCGCGTCGAGCTCCACCAGCCGGTAGCCGGTCGTGACGTAGATGATGCGTTCGTCGCCACGGCCGTCGGTCCAGTACGAGACACCGCGGCCCGACAACTGGCGCGGCGACAGTGCGGCACGCCGCCCTTCGCGCATGCTGTGCGACCACATCAGCTCGCCGGTCTTGCCGTCGAGCGCAATCACCGAGCGGCGCGTGCCGGCGGTGGTGTAGAGCACGCCGTTCACGGCCAGTGGCGTGCCTTCGAGCTTGAACTCGGGGCGCGGTCCGAACGTATCGGTCTTGAAGCGCCACGCGACTTCGAGCGTCTTGAAGTTCGCGGCATCGATCTGTGCGAGGGGTGAGTACTTGCCGCCGCGCATGTCGCCCGTGTAATGGGGCCAGTCGCCGGCGGCGAGCGAGGGAACGGCGGTCGCACGGTTCTGGCCGACGAGTCCGGTGGACAGCCACGCGAGCGAGGCAACAACGGAGAGCACGAAGAGCAGGCGGAAGCTGCGCATCAAGACCCCTCCTTTCGAGGTGGGGCGTAACGCTAGCACAATTGCCAGGCGCACGTGGCGCCGGTTCGCCCGCGCGGTACAACGGGAGGCAGCATCACCCAATGTTCGCGCGTTCTGAGCTATGAGAGACCTCCCCGACTACTCGTGCCCCCTGGTCATCAACGCGGCACTGACCGGCATGGTGCCGCGCCGGCGCGAGCACCCGGCGGTACCCGAGCAGCCGGACGAAATTGCCCTCGATGCCGCCGCCTGCATCGCCGCCGGTTGCAGCCACCTGCATCTGCACGCGCGCGACCTGGCGGGCGAGCCGGCCGTGGCCCGCGCGATCTACGCCGACATCATCCGACGCGTCCGCGCCCTCTCGCCAGACGTCGTCATCTGCGTGTCGACGAGCGGACGGCTGCACCGCGCGTTCGAGGAACGGTCGGACCCGCTCGGACTCGACGACGACCTGCGTCCCGACCTGGCGTCGCTGACGCTCGGGTCGCTGAACTTTCCGAAGCACGCGTCGGTGAACGAGCCGGCGATGATTCGCCGATTGGCCGACGCCATGACCGAACGCGGTATCGTGCCCGAACTCGAGCTGTTCGACCTCGGCATGCTCGACTACGCGCACTACCTGATCGGGCGCGGCGTACTGCGCCCGCCGTTCGTCTTCAACCTGCTGCTGGGCTCGCTCGGCACGCTCGGCGCATCTGCCGAGAACCTGGCCATGCTGGTGCGTCGCCTGCCCGCCGGCGCCTACTGGCAGGCGGCGGGCATCGGCCGCGCGCAGTGGCCGGTCAACGCGCTCGGCGTCACCATGGGCGGCCACGTCCGCACCGGCCTCGAGGACAACCTCTACATGGATGCGGGCAAGCACGACCCGGCCACCAACGTGCGCCTCGTCGCCCGCGTGGCGGCGCTCGCGGCCGCCGTCGGGCGGCCACTCGCGACACCGGCCGACGTCCGGCGTCTCATCGGTCTGCCCGCGCGCATGGCCGCCCCTCTGTGAAGGGGCGTTGCCTCGTCCTGTCCCGCGGCAAGGGACGGAACGTGTTTGCCGACATCTACGACGGTCTCGCCGCCCGCGGCTGGGCGGTGACGATTCCCGGCTTCCAGGAAGAGGAGGACGACGCCGGCTGGGTGTCGCGCCTGCTCGGCGTGGCGCTGGCCGATCGCCACAGGGTCGTGCGCACCCTGGCGCGCGGCGCACGGCGTGCGCGCGCCGAGTACCGCGCGGCACGTCACGCCTCGGTCTGGTTTCGCCACGTCGAGTCGCTGCTGCGCGAGCCATGGGACGTTGTGCTCGCCTCGACCGGCGCCCTGCCGATCGGCGCCACCCGTCTCATTACCAGGAATCACCCGCGCGTCGTCGTCTTCAACATGGTGGCGCTGCAGCGTGAACTGGGGCATGTGCGCTGGCTCGGCGCGCTGCGCGCCGTGGCGAGGCTGGCGTACGGCTCGTCGCTGCACCGCGACGTCATGCGGCCGGTCGACGTGCAGGCGCTGCGCGCGGTGGCCTGTCCGTCCACCCTGTGGCGCGACGAGGCCGTGGCGGCGGGTGTGCCAGCGGAGGTGTGCCGTGTCATCCCGCTGGGCGTGCCGATGCCAGACACGGTGACGCCGCGACCGGCGCTCGGCTCGCCGGCGCGGCTGCTCTGGGCGGCGCGCCTCAGTCCGGAGAAGGGCCTGCACCTGTTTCTCGCGGCGCTGCCGCTGGTGCTGCGCGAGCGTGCCGTGACGCTGACCGCCATCGCGCTCGAAGGCGCAGCCGGCTACCGCGAGTCGATGACCCGGCAGATCGCCGCGTTGGGACTCAGCGAGGTTGTCCGCCTGCAGCCGCCGATGCCCCGACCCGACCTGCTGCGCGCGTTCGACGAGTACGACCTGCTGCTGTTCCACTCGGTGTTCGGCGAGCCGGTCGCGCAGGTGATGCTGCATGCCGCCGCCGCGGGGATGCCAGTGGTCGGGCCGGCGTCAGATCGGCTCGAGAGCGTGCTGAACGCCGACACCGCGTCGTGCTACGCCGACACCACACCCGAGCGAATGGCCGAGGCGGTGCTGACGGCGCTGGCCGACGATGAGCGGCGACGCGCTCGAGCGGCGCGGCTGCGCGAGGTGGTACGTAACGGTCACAGCGTCGAGCGCACCATCGACGAGTTCGATGCGCTGCTCACCGCGGTGGCGGCGGCGCCACGGTCCGGCTGAAGCCGGACACTACGCGAGACACGTTGTCGTCGCGCCTGGCTGCTGTAGTGTCCGGCTGTAGCCGGACCAAAGAGGCGAAGCGGCTGTTGTAGTGTCCGGCTTTAGCCGGACCTGGACACCCGGGGGCCGCGCCCCGCACATGGAGATTTGTCGTGACCGAACGACCGTTGCTGATTCTCGGAGCCGGCACCTTTGCCGTGGAGGCGCTCGAAGCCGCCGAACTCTCGGGCCGCACCATCTGCGGCTTTCTCGTGTCGTCGGCGAACGACCGCACGGCGCCGACGCTCGAGCGGTTACCGGTGTACGTGCCGGACGACCTGCCGTTCACGCCTGCCGACGTGGTGTGTGTCGCCGGCATCGTCTCGACGAAGCGCCAGGCCATCGTCGATGCGGTGGAGGCGCGCGGCTTCACGTTCGTCGTGGTGAGGCATCCCGCCGCCATCGTGTCGCCGCGCGCCCAGGTGGAACCCGGCGCGTTCATCGGGGCCGGCGCCATCGTCTCGGCACATACGCGCGTGGGGCGCCACGTCATCCTCAACCGCGGGGCGAACGTCGCCCACGACGTCGAACTCGGGGCGTTCGCGACGGTCGGCCCGAACGCCGTGATTGCGGGCGCGGTCACCGTCGGCGCGCGCGCGTGGATAGGGGTCGGCGCGGTCGTGCGCGATCACCTGGCGATCGGCGAAGGGGCCGTCGTCGGCGCCGGCGCACTCGTCGTGAAGCCGGTTGCCGCCCACACGCTCGTCGCCGGTTCGCCCGCCGCCGTGGTCCGCGAGGGCGTGGATGGACTCTGACTCTTCACTTCTTCCTGAGTTCTTCTCTCCCATACACTTCGCGATAGGTCTTGATCGCTTCGTCTTCGGACGGCAGGCGCAGGCCGTCGGTGAAGCGGTTCATGAAGCTGAAATTGCAGGTCTGCAGCAGCACTTCAAGCGCGCCGACCTCCTGGAATGTCTTCTTCACCAGTGCGTAGTCAGCGTCGGTCACGGTCGACGGGCTCGCCGTCAACGTGCGCGCGAACACCACCGCCGTCCGCTCGCGCGGCGTCAACGCGCTGTCGTCCTTTTCCATCGCCAGCAGCTTGGTCGGGTCAACACCCAGGCGCCGCAGGCCGACGACCTGATGAATCGTGCAGTAGCGGCAGCCGTTGGCCATCGACACTGCGAACGACACCTGCAGCAGGATGTCGCGCCCGACAGACGAGTCGCCATTGGCAGCGCCGAACTGACGCCATGCCTCGGCCAGCGCCGGCACGCGGTACATCGCGCGCTGTGAGTTCGCCATGCCGATGCCGAGTCCCGCGTTGCCGGCGACGGGGCGACGGGCCGTCTGCAGCAGCGACCCGCTGCCCTCGATCTCCGCGTCGGAGAGCAACGCTACGCGTGGCGGCGTCCGATCGCGCGTCCACGCCGGCGCCGCGGCCGGCTTCTGTGCGGCGTCGAGCGCCCACGGCTCCACCGGCAGGCCCAGCCCGTCCACCATGCGCGTGAAGTAGTTGAAGACGCAGACGGTGAACGTCAGCTCGACGATCTCCGAGTCGCTGTAGTAGCCGCGCAGTTGCCGGAACTCGTCGTCGGTCATCCCGTGGATGTCCTGCGTCTGCAGTTCGGCCCAGCGCAGCGCGAGGCGGTCTGCCGGAGTCAGCTGCTCGAGCTGGTTCGCCCGCAACCGCACAAGCAGCGCGTCGCCGTCTGGCCCGGTGTTGCGCAGCAGGCGCGCCAGATGGACCGCGCCGTAGGCGCTGCGGTTCACCTGCGCAATGCGCGTCGCCATCGCCAGTTTCAACGCCGGCGACAGCGTGCCGCCGTAGGCAAACGTCCTGATAAGGTGGGCGAACGGCTTCACGATGGCCGGCTTCACGGCCAGCGCGCGCAGATAGTTCGGCACGCGGCCGCTGCCGGCCGGTTCGAACGATTCGATACCGCGGAAGGCGTCGACCGATGCGGAGAGCGGCAGGCGAGCCTGCCGGGTCGTTCGTGCACGGGCCTGCGCCTCGAGTTCGGCCAGCGTCGCGATCGGCGCCGGCGCGGCGGCGACGGGACGAACACACGGAGCGCTGAGACAGATCAGCGCAAGGATCGACGACGCACGGAACAGGTTCACAGAAGCGCTCCCAGGCAAGAGAGTGACGGCTGTGAAGGATCGGCTGCGGTGAATCCCCCGTCAATAGCCCGTTTCTATTAGGCCGTCCGGCTGACCGGCTGTCGCTCCGCCCCCCTGACCGTCGTCCGGCCCTGGTTTTCGGCTACAGTGTCGGGGCGCTGCCCTGACGCAGCCCCACTTCACGGAGAGTCGAAAAGATGAACGACGTGGTGCGTACGCTTGCCGCACTTGGCCTGGCCATCGGCGGCGGTTCCGCGATGCTTGCGGCGCAGGGGCAGGGCACCGCCGCGGCGCAGGTGCACATCGAGGCGGCCCGCAAGGCGGCCGGCACCGAGCACATGGCGGTGTTCGAGCGAACCTGCAATGCGCTGATACCACCGCCGCGCTCGACGGCTGCGGCCCCGCCGCGTCCATCCGGTCCGCCGGCGCGCGATTCGTGGTACGCGGAACCGGCGAAGGTGTTCGACAACCTCTACTTCCTTGGCCAGTCCGAGTACTCCTCGTGGGCGGTCACCACGTCGCAGGGCATCATCATCATCGACGCCATCTACGACTACTCGGTCGAAGCCGAGGTGGTGGACGGCATGAAGAAGCTGGGGCTCGACCCGGCGCAAATCAAGTACGTCATCGTCAGCCACGGCCACGGCGATCATTCGGGTGGCGCGAAGTTCCTGCAGGACCGCTTCGGAGCGCGGGTCATCCTGTCCGCGGAAGACTGGGACCTGCTCGACAAGTCGCGCAATAACCCGAACGCGCAACCGGCGCCGCGCCGCGACATGGTGGCGACCGACGGCATGAAGCTGACGCTCGGTGATACTACGCTCACGATGTACATCACGCCCGGGCACACGCTCGGCACGATCTCCACGCTCATCCCGGTGAAGGACAAGGGGCAGACGCACCTGGCTGCCGCCTGGGGCGGCACGGCGTTCAACTGGGTGGCCGGCCCCGCCGCCTACATCACGCCGGAGCGTCCCTCGAAGTTCTGGTTCGACACGTACATCAAGTCGGCCGAACGCTTCCGCAACATCGCATCGGCGGCGGGCGCCGACATCATCATCGCGAACCATACCAACTTCGACGGCACCAAGACGAAGTTGCCGGCCCTGGCGAAGCGCACGGGCAGCCAGAAGAATCCCTACGTCATCGGCAAGGAAGGCGTCCTGCAGTACATGACGGTGGTGGACGAATGCGCGAAGGCCGGGCTCGCGCTGCAGCCATGAACGCCCGTGCGCGTCGTGCGCGGCATGGGCGCCTCGCACTGCGGCTGGCGCTGCTGAGCGTGTGTGCGTGGACCGTGATCGGCGCCACGCCGCTGCTCGCGCAGCCGGCGAGTGCGTGGACCACCGCGTGGGCGGCCTCGGTGCAGGGACCGTATCCGGTCGGCAACGTCTCGCTGCCGACCAGGCTGGAGCAGCTGTTCCCGTCGCCGGAGAGCGGCGCACGCAACCAGTCGTTCCGTCTCATCGTGCGGCCTGACGTGTGGGGGCCGCAGGCGCGCCTCCGGCTGTCGAACGCGCTCGGCACCAGGCCGGTGACGTTCGACGATGTGTTCGTGGGGCTGCAGTTGAGCGGGTCGGCGGTGTTGAAGGGGACGAACACGCCGGTCCTCTTCAGCGGACGCACGAGCATCACCATTGCCCCTGGCGCCGATGCCTGGAGCGACGCGGTGACGCTGCACACGGCCGGTGCCGGCACCGACGGACGCAAGCTGGCCGTGAGCCTGCACGTGGTGGGCGAGAGCGGACCGATGACGTGGCATGCGAAGGCGCTCACCACGTCGTACGTGTCGTTCCAGGGCAGCGGGTCGACCACGGCCGATGAGCGCGAGCAGGCGTTTCCGGCGAGCACGACGTCGTGGTTCTTCCTCGATGCCGTGGACATGCAGCTGCCGCAGGGCACCCGGACGATCGTGACGCTCGGCGACTCGATTACCGACGGCACGGCGTCGACGCTGAACGGCGACGACCGCTGGCCGGATGTGCTGTCGCGCCGCCTGCACGCACAGTTCGGCGACCGCGTCTCGGTCGTGAACGCCGGCATCGGCGGCAACCGCGTCGTCGGACCGCTGGACTACGCACCGTCGAAGCCGTTCGCCGGTGGCCCGCCTGCCGGACAGCGGCTCGAGCGCGATGTGCTGCGCCTGTCGGGCGTGACGACGGTGATCTGGCTCGAAGGGATCAACGACTTCGGCGTGGCCGCCAACACCAGCGTCGATGCGGTGCAGCAGGCGATGCGCGACGTGGTCACGCGGCTGCATGCGAAAGGCATCCGCATCTTCGGCGCCACGCTCACCTCTGCCGTCGGCAACGGCACGCCCGTCGATTCCGCGGCGCGCGAGACGAAGCGTCAGGCGCTGAATACCTTCATCCGCACGTCGGGCCTGTTCGACGGCGTGTTCGACTTCGATCGCGCCACCACCGACCCGGCCACCGGCGCCATGCGCGATGCGTTCATTCCCAACAGCACCGATGGTGGTCCTGGCGACCACCTGCATCCCAACCGTCTGGGTTATGCCGCCATGGCTGGCGCGGTCGCCCTCGATGCCCTGATGACACCCTGAGGCGATCAGCGCCGCCCGTGTCCACGACCCTGCACATCGTCTTATGTCCAAGCACCTGTTGACGTCGCTGTCGCTGCTCGCCCTGCTGACCGGTTGTTCCTCGCCGCCGAAGAGCGTCCTCTACGTCACGAACGAACGCGCCGGCACGCTCACGCTGATCAACGCCGAGACGCTCGAGCCGTTCGGTACCCTCGAACTGGGCAAGCGTCCGCGCGGCATCGTCGCGAGCACCGACCGGTCGCGCGTGTATGTCGCACTGAGCGGCTCGCCGATCGCCGGACCTGGCGTCGACGAGTCGAAGCTGCCGCCGCCCGACAAGGGCGCCGACGGCATCGGCGAGGTCGACACCGCTGCCGGCACGCTGCTGCGCGTGCTGCGCGCTGGCTCCGATCCGGAAGGGGTGGCGCTCAGCCACGACGGCTCGCAGGTGTTCATCGCGAACGAGGACACCGGGCAGGTGAGCATCGTGCAGGTCGCCGACGGCACGGTGTCGCAGTCGTTCACGGTGGGCGACGAACCCGAAGGCATTTCCGTGACGCCCGACGGCAGCCAGGTGTGGGTGACATCGGAAGATGCCGGTGCGGTCTACGTCATCGACCTCAAGGCGAAGCGCGTCGTGACGTCGATCGAGGTCGGCGCCCGTCCACGCTCGATTGCCTTTCTGCCCGATGGCACGCGCGCCTACATACCGGCCGAGAACGAAGCGATACTCACGGTGATCGATACCAAGACGCTGGCCGTGCGGAAGAAGATTGCGCTTGGCGAGGGGATGCGTCCCATGGGCACCGCGATGTCGCCCGACGGCACGCAGCTCTACGTGTCGACCGGCCGCAGCAAGATGGTGCTGATCGTCGACACCGCCACCGACGCCGTGGTGGGACAGATCGAGGCGGGGCAGCGGCCATGGGGCATTGCGGTGTCGCCCGACGGCAAGACCCTCTACACCGCGAACGGGCCGTCGAACGATGTGTCGGTGATCGACCTGGCGACGCGGACGGTGACGAAGAGGATTCCGGCGGGCGATGGTCCGTGGGGTCTGGCGCTGGTCACAAGGCGCTAGTCATTGGTCATTGGTCATTAGTCATTAGTCATTAGTCCATCGGCAATTCGCAATTGCCAGGATCCGACGTCGAGGAGTCAACATGCGCATCTGGTACGGAGCGGCGATAGCGGCGGTTTGCATTGCGGGAGCGTTGTGGGTCGGTGCGGCGCAGGGGCTCCTGGCGCAGGCGAAGCCCCGCAGTGTCGACTGGGCACTTCATAACCTCGACCTCGGCGGGACGCGGTTCTCTCCGCTCGATCAGATCACCCGCAGCAATGTGAAGTCGCTCGTGCCGCGGTGGCTGTTCCAGCACGGCGTCATCGACGGCGTCAGCAACCAGACCACGCCGATCATCGTCGACGGCACGATGTACGTGACCGACTCGCGCGGCAGCGTGTACGCGGTCGACGCAGGCGATGGTCATCTGCTGTGGTCGTACGACGTCACGGCGAAAATCGGCGGCGGCGCTCGCGAGGGCTACGTCTTCCGCAACCGCGGAGTCACCTACGCGGAGGGCGTGATCTACGCCGCCGGTGGCTCGTTCATCTTCGCGCTCGACGCCAAGACCGGCAAGCCGATACCGGGGTTCGGCACAGACGGGCAGGCGAGCGTCATCCTCGACGTCCTGAACCAGCGGTACGACGATGTGAAGTCGGCCATTGCGATGGGCTACTGGTTCACGACAGCACCGCAGTACTACAAGGGCGTCCTCTACATCGGCAGCACGCGCAGCGAGAGTCACATCCCAGGCGGGCACGTACTGGCGGTGGACGCGAAGACCGGCAAGGTCATCTGGCACTTCAACACCATCCCTCAGGATGCGAAGGATCAGGGCTGGGACGTGGCCGGGCCCACCTGGGTGGGCGGCGAGCGGAACGGCGGCGGCATCTGGGAGACGGCAGCGATCGATCCCGAACTCGGAATGCTGTACATGGCCGTTGGCAATCCGTTCGGCGACAGCACGAAGCGCACCGGGACGAACCTCTTCACCAACTCCATCATCGCGCTTACGCTCGATACCGGCACGCTCAAGTGGTACTTCCAGCAGACGCATCACGACGTGTGGGACTACGACTCGGGAGCGCCGCCGATCCTGTTCGAGATGCAGGTCAACGGCCGTCGCGTGAAGGCGGTGGCGGAAGCGAGCAAGAACGGCTTCCTCTATATCCTCGATCGCGAAACCGGCAAGCCGGTGCACTCAGTGAAGGAGATGCCGGTGCCGACCGACAACCCCGGGGCGGGGCAGGCGCCGTGGCCGACGCAGCCGATTCCCTTCACGGCGAGCGGCAAGCCGATGGAGCCGGTCTGCCCCATTGTCCCCCTCGACATCCCTCCTGCACAGCTCGAGAAGAACACCGTGGTACCGATCTTCACCCCGATGCGCCCGAACCAGATCATTGCACCGGGCACCGGCGGTGGCACCAACTACAGCCCGCTCTCATACAGTCCCCAGACCGGGCTGCTGTACGTGAATGCGATCGACCAGCCGTACAACTCAGGCCGCGGCGCGAAGATGTATTTTTCCGCCTACGACCCGACGACTGGCGAACTCAAGTGGCGCAAGATCTACGAAGGGTTCGGTCAAGCCGGGTCGGTGGTGACCGCTGGTGGTCTCGTATTCGTTGGCACGGGCAGCAACCTCGCCGGCTACTTTTTTGCGCTCGACGCGAAGACGGGCGAGGAACTCTGGAAGTTCAACACCGGGTCCGGTGTGTTCTCGTCGCCGTCCACGTACATGCTGAACGGCGAGCAGTTCGTGGCGGTGGCTTCGGGTGGCGGTGAACGGGGCCGTCGCGGCGGCGACCTGATCCTGAGCTTTGCGCTGCCGCGGAGGCAGTGACCCCTTTCCACTGGAGCGTGACATGCGACTGTCGGTTTTCTCACTTGTGATACTCGGAGCGCTGACCGGGTTCGTCCAGGCGGCACAGGCCCAGTCCGGACCGTCCGGTCCGCCGAAGCCGGCGGTCGATGTCACGCAGGCGATGCTCGACATCGCGGCGAAGATCGGCGCCGCGGCGCTCAAGCCAGGCGTCAGCGTCAGCGACAGGAACATCGCCCTGTCCGACACGGGCGGCTACAACGTGACGGTGGCGTATGTGACGCGCCCCGCCTCGAAGGTGATGTCGGGCACCGTGCTCAGCCACGACCAGATCACCGAGATTTACTACGTCGTGTCCGGCCGCGGCACGCAGGTGACCGGCGCCCTCACCAACGGGACGAAGCAGGCCGGCTCCACGACGATCGGACCCGGGTGGAGCAGCACGACCCCCATCGCCAACGGCCGCACCACGACGCTTGGACCTGGCGAGATGCAGGTCATTCCGCCGAACACCGGCCATGTCTGGACCGAGATCGCCGATGGCGGCATGGTCTACATGGTCATCCGCATCGATCCCGGACACGTGCTGGCGCTGAGCAAGTAGGAGCCTATGCGATACCTCACTGCCGTCTGCACGCTCTCGATGGCCGCGCTCGCCGGGGCCGGCCTGACACTGCTCGCCCAGGGCGCGATGAAGCCGGGGCATGAGCGTGTGCCACCGTATCGAGAGCCGTCGCCCTATATGAGTGCCGCGGAGATCACCGTGGCGCTTAACGGGCTCGATCCGAAGCTGGTGGCGTCGAGGACCGGTGGCGCCATCCCGTTCGCCGCCGACAAGGCGCCGGGCGTGGTGAGGCGGCGCGTCGCCGGCCCCCAATACGCCATCACCCACACACGCGATCTGGAATACATGATGGTGACGAAGGGGACCGCCACGCTCGTCACCGGTGGCACGCTGATTCCGCCGACGATCGACAGCGACCCCTACCCAAACGACGACCCGAATGCGATCATTAGGAGCGATGTCGGCGTGAAGGGCGGACTCGCCAGGCGCATCGGCCCAGGCGATGTCGTCGTCAACCTGCCTGGTACGCCGCACTGGCTGAGCCAGATCGATGGCACGATCGAGTATTTCGAGGTGCGGATTCCGAACATGGATCCGGCGCCTGGGGTCGAACGCGCTGAAGTGAAGCCGAAGACCAGGTAGACGCGCAGGCTCCTGAGACAGGCTGTTAGTGTCCGCCTTCACGCGGACGTCGGAGAAGGGCAGACAGATGAGCGCGATGAGGCAATCAGTGCGGACAGTGGGACTCGGCGTGTTGATGGCGTCCGCGGTCGCGGGTGTGTTGTGGCTGGCATTGGGCACGTCGGTGCGGGCGCAAGCACCGGCACCGGCGGCCGATCCCCAGGATATTGCCGAGGGGATGACCATCTTCAGGACGAAGGCCGACTGCCAGACGTGCCACGGCTGGGCCGCAGACGGCCGCAAGATGGACACGCAGATGCCGGACGCGCCGAGCCTGCGGGCCTCGCGCCTTGGCCGCGCGGGCATCATCTACGCCATCAAGTGCGGCCGCCCCGGCCGCGGCATGCCGGCGTTCGACCGCATGGCCTACAAGGACGCGTCGCGCTGCAATGGCACGACGACCGCCGACCTCGAGAAGAACAGCCTCGCCCTGAACGACCCAGCCGCCACGCTGCAGCCGCGCGAGATCGAGATGGTCGCCGACTTCCTGTTCGCGAAGGTGATTGGGAAAGGCCCGATGGACACCAAGGCCAAGTGCACGGAGTACTGGGGCGGGGAAGCGCAGGACGTGTGTAACGAGTTGAAGTGACGCGCTCGCCGCACCTCAACTCATGAGGTAAAGCCGGACCGCACTCGTGACGATTATCAGTTTGTTGACGGAGACCTGGTCCGGAGGCGCTCAGCCAGTCGGCCAAACGCCAGCATTGACGGTCTCCTGGCGGTTCAGAAGGAATGCGGATG
>Ga0114970_10000264_pt1 | contig 37980 bp, 31 predicted proteins | sample M_140205_XF_Meta_FD_87030 | JGI IMG/M metagenome (GOLD analysis project Ga0114970, IMG submission 87030) | Freshwater microbial communities from Lake Montjoie, Canada to study carbon cycling - M_140205_XF_MetaG | ecosystem: Environmental > Aquatic > Freshwater > Lake | place: Lake Montjoie... | reverse complement strand
GAAATATCCTGAAAGATCGCGGTCGCCGTCACGCTCCCGTCCTTCCGCGTGCCATTGGCCACCGTGGTCGTGACGCCGATTTCGACCGTGTCGCCGCCCCGGTGAATCACACCCTCGGCACGCGTGGTCGGAACGCCCTCGCGTGACGACTGCTCGAGCAGCGTGGCGAGCTGCGGGGAAACACCGAGCAGCGTGTCCAGCACCGGCCGACCAACGAGCGACCGCAGTTCGATGCCGAGCAGATCGGACGCTGCGGGATTCGCGTAGAGGAGGCGCCCCTGCGCGTCGACGGTCATGATGCCGGACCGAATCGTGCGGAGAATATCGGCCGCTTCGAGCTGGACCTTCACCAACTGCGCGGCGAGGGCCTCGCGACCCATTCCGGCCTGCCGAAGACGTGACGACACGTACCCGGAGCCGACCGCGACCACCACGAAGACCGCGATTTGGACGGTGATGCCGACGTAGGGTGTTCCCGGCCGCAACAGGAGCACATCGGCCGAGTACAGCAGGCAGGCGCCTCCCGCCACGGCCAGCCCGCCGCGGAAGGGGAGCAGCAAGGCCGCGCTGGCGATGACGAGGATATAGAGCGCGGCGAACTGAGAGCTCCAGCCCCCGGTGATGTGTACGACGGCCGTGACCAGCGCCAAGTCGATCGCACACTGGATGGCATAGAATCCTAGTCCCAGCGCACGCCGTTCGAATTCGCCGTAAAGCGCCGAACCGATCGTCGCCAGGGTCGCCCCCGCGAAGGCTAGCGTCGCGATCAGCGTATCACTGGGCGCCGCCGCACTCCACACGAACACCGCCGCCACCAGAATCGCGCACGAGAGCACGACACGGCCAAGCCAGACCCAGCGCAGCACGCGGCGCGGGTCGAGCGTCTCTTGAATCGATTCCTGTGGGATCGCGGGGGTATATCGCATGGCAGCCATAGATCGTGCAAAATGCCGCAAAAGCGGAATGTCCGGCAGTCTTGCAGATTGCACTACCCTGACGAATCACGCGCGTGTCCGTTTCCTTTCAATATGCTTGCTGACCCTTCTTTGCCCGTCGCCCACGAAATCACCTTCGGGGTCGCTTCGGGACGACTGCTCGTCGTGCTCTTGCTGGTCCTGCTCAACGCCTTTTTTGTCGCCGCCGAGTTCGCGCTGGTGGCGGTCCGGCGGAGCCGTATCGACCAGATGGCCGCCGAGGGCGACGGCAGCGCCAAAGTGGTGCAGCGGGCCCTCAGCCAGCTTGACCGCTACATCTCGGGCACGCAACTCGGCATCACCCTGGCCTCGCTCGCCCTTGGCTGGATTGGCGAACCGGCGATCGCCGTGCTGGTGGACCGTGCGCTGCATGTGGTGGGCATCGAGCCGGCCGCCGGGGCGATGCACACGGGCGCCGGGATCGCCGTGGCGTTCCTGGTCATCACGTTTCTTCACATCGTGCTGGGTGAGCTCGCCCCCAAGTCGATCGCCTTGGCGCGCCCGGAAACCGTGAGCCGCTGGGTGGTCCGCCCACTGATGCTCTTCTCCCGGGTGATGTCACCGTTCATCGGCTTGCTCAACGGCACCGCCAACCGGTTACTGAAGCTGCTGGGCGTGGAGCCCGTGTCCGAAGGGGGCCATGTGCACAGTCCGGAGGAATTGCGACTGCTCGTGATGCAGGCGCGCGCCCACGGCACGCTCGACGAGTCCGACTCGGCCATGCTGGCGGGAGTGTTCGACTTCCACAACAAGAAGGCGCTGGACGTGATGCGCCCGCGGACCGACATGGTTGCCATCGCCGAAGATGTCGAGCTCGACGAACTGATCGCGACGCTGCGTCGCGAGCGCTACTCGCGCTATCCGGTATACCGCGAAACGCCGGACGACATCGTAGGCGTATTTCTCGCGAAAGACTTCTGGCTCGATGAACATCCGGAGACGTTCTCGCTGCGTGAGCATCTGCGTGAACCGATGTTCGTGCCCGCGACGCGCGCAGCCGAGCGCGTGCTGGATGATCTTCGGCGCACGCGCGCGCATCTGGCCGTGGTGCTCGACGAGTATGGTGGCACGGCCGGAATCGTGACCATGGAAGATTTGGTCGAGGAAGTCGTGGGCGATATCGCGGACGAGTACGATCCGTTGTCGCGCGATGCCCTGCTCTTCGACGGCGTGCTGGAACTCGCCGGATCGATGTCCCTCGTCGACGTACGGTCGGACCACAAACTGCCGATCCCTGAGGGCGACTGGTCCACACTCGGCGGATACGCCTTCGCGATGCTGGGACGTTTGCCCAAGGTGGGCGACCGCGTGACGTATCCGGGCGGCGAGCTTGAGATCGTCGCGATGGACGGTCGCCGGGTCGCCGCCCTCCGCGTGCATCTGCGTACCGAAGGGAGCGCCACGTGATCTCGAGGGCGCTGCGGCGCTCGCCATGCCGCGCGCCGGGAAGGGGCTGAGATGACCGCGTCGTCGCAGGAGGACGTGGATGTGGTGCCGGGCGTCTGCATTCCGGCGTCCGAACTCGAGATCACCGCGATTTCCGGCAGCGGGCCCGGTGGGCAGCACGTCAACCGCAGCGCCACACGGATCGCGTTGCAGTGGAACGTGCACCACACGCGGGCCTTGCGCGACGCACAGCGCGCCCTAGTCGTGGAGCGCCTCGCCTCGCGCCTGGACAGCGACGGCGCGCTGCGCATTGTGGCCGGCGAATACCGGAGTCAGCAGCAGAACCGGCGTGCCGCGATCGAGCGACTGGTTCAGCTCGTGTCGCGGGCGCTGATCGTGCAGAAGGCACGCAAGGCCACACGGCCTACACGGGGCTCCGTCGAACGGCGGTTGACCGAGAAGCGTCAGCGCAGCGAGACCAAGCGGCGCCGACGGCCCGACGACGACTAAGCGGCGCCGACCACCGGTCGAGAACGTGTCGCGGCATAGACTTGGGCAGTCGTGTCTCCCAGTCTTAATGGTAGACCCGCTTGAATCCCGATCAGAGTCTTCGTATTCGTTGATGCATATGACGGCAGCGCCTCGTCCCAACTGGCTGTTTCGTGTCGCCCTGGCCTGTGTGGCCACGGTGTGCGTGCTGCGCGCCGGTGCGTGGATGGCCGATCGGCCGCTCCCGTTACTGCCGCTGTCCGCGCACGACACGGGCCCCAGCCGGGCGCTCCGCGAATTTGCGGCGCGTGCGCTCGCGGTGCACCACGACGCGTCGAGTGATCACGCCTCGACGCGCGCGGCCACGACGAAGCACCCGGCCTGGCAGCGTAGCGGCGGCCGCCGCACACACCGCACTGCGTCCTCCCAGATTTCAACGGTCGCGCGGACGCCGGGCGTGGTGGGCAGTGCCGCGTATCGTGAGCGCCGCGGCCCGTCAGCCACGTCGCGCCTCGCGGTGTACCAGCACATTGGACGTTTGGGCTCCGCGCCAACTCGAGCTCCGCCGAACCACTGCTGATCGCTGGCGGTATTGGTTTCAGGAGTGCGGGCACTCAGGTCCGCCTCCTATCGCGTTCGCCCGCCTCGCCCCTCGCGACGCTGGGACGATCGTGCTCATCGTTCTCTCGATGGCGCTATGTCGGCTCAGGCCACCCGTGTCAATCAACTCGTCACCGCTGCCCTCGGACTCGATGTCGAGCAGGCGCGCTGGCGCGCGCTCACGCGTCAGATCTCGCCTACCGACCCGCTGCCGAGCCGACTGCGCTCGATCGGCGGCGCGGTCGATGTCGGCTATCTCGACCGGCAGATCTCCGGCGACACGCTCAAGCTGGCGATCGCCGAACGCACCGTCCCCATCGTCCTGCTTGACTTACGCAACGACGATGCCATCGTCTTGTGCCGCAATACTGACGATCGCGTGCACGCGGTGCTGGTGCCGCGGGATGGGAGCGAATCCTCCATCGAGGGCCAGGGTGACGCCCTCGCCGACGCGCTGATCGCCCGTCTTGGTGTGGGGAAGGCGTTGTCGGCGCTGGCGCCGATGGCGCTGCGGCCGGCCAACGGCTTGCTCTCGAGCGACTACCCGCACAGCCCGGTCGGCCACGCGGGGCACGCCGACGAACACGCGCCAAGGAGCGCGCTCGACCGCACCCTCGCGCTCTTCGCCCGGGAGCGTCGAGAGATCCTCACCGTCTTCTTCTACGCGACGTTGTCCGGTGGCCTGAGCCTGATTCTCCCGTTGGCCGTTGGCGGCATCGTGCAGATCGTACAGGGCCGGCTCTACCTGCAGCCCGTGATCGTGCTGATCTCCTTCGTCGTGCTCGGCACCATCGTGGCCGGCGTTCTGCAAATCGGTATTTTGAAGGTCGTGGAGCGCATTCAACAGCGGGTGTTCGCCCGCATGGCGCTCGAGTTCGCGTTTCGTATTCCCCGTCTGCGCTATGCCGCGTCGCTGGAATCGAATCTCCCCGAGCAGATGAACCGCCTGTTCGAGGCGATCGCCATTCAGAAGGGCGTACAGAAACTGTTGCTCGATGTGCCGACCGCACTGCTCACGATCGTGTTCAGCCTGCTGCTGCTCACGTTGTACAGTCCCTGGTTCTCCGTCTTTGCGATCGGCGTCACCGCCGCCTTGTGGTTCATTATCCGATGGACGGGGCCGGAAGGGCTCGAAACGTCGATCGTGGAGTCGAAGTACAAGTACAAGGCCGTGCACTGGCTGGAAGAAATCGCGCGCGCCTTTCATGCCTTCAAGTACGCCGGCGACTCCACGCTCCCCGTAGAGCGGATGGACGATGTTGTCACCGGCTACCTCAAGTACCGGCGTAAGCACTTCGCCGTTCTCGTCAAGCAGACCATCGCGCTGATCGGCTTCAAGACCTTCATCACCGCCGCCGTGCTGATCATCGGTGCGACACTGGTGCAGACGAATCGGCTGCTGTTGGGCCAGTTCGTCGCGGCCGAAGTGGTCATCGTGACGGTCCTCGCCGGCGTCGAAAAGCTCATCACCAGTCTGGCCACGGTGTACGATGTGCTCACCAGCGTGGACAAGTCGGGCCACGTGGCGGATCTGCCGCTGGAGGCCCGCGGCGGCCTCGCGCCGGTTCACACGCCAGGCATTGGCGTGGCGATCGCCACCAAGGACTTGCGGTATCGCTACCCGTCAGCACGTTCGGCCTCGGTCGATGGCGTCACCGTCGAGATCGCGCCGGGCGAACGGGTAGCCATCATGGGCTCCGACGGCTCCGGCCAGTCTACGCTGCTCAAGCTGCTTGGTGGCATCATCGACGATTACGACGGCACGATTCGCTTCGACGGCATCACGCTGCGGGACCTCGATCGGCCGGCGCTCCGCGCGCGCATTGGTCAGATGCTCTCGTGGACGGACCTGTTCGACGGGACGGTTGAGGAGAATGTCAGCGTGGGCCGCACGCACATCACGCCGCGCGATGTCCGTGAAGCCCTCGACGACCTCGCTCTCACCGACGAAATCCAGCAGCTGCCGCAGGGCATTCAAACCGAGCTCACGAACGGCGGACGCACCCTCCCCGCATACCTCGTGAGCAAACTGCTCGTGGCGCAAAGCATGGTGGGCCGTCCTCGCCTGCTCGTGCTCGATGACTTTTTTCAGAATCTCGACGCTGCGTCGCGGACCCTCATCATCAAGCTGCTCACCGACCGCAACCGGCCGTGGACCGTTATTACGGTGTCGCACGATCCTCAGCTGCTCGCCGCCTTCGATCGCGTGCTCGTGGTCGATCAGGGACGGATCGTGCGCGAAGGCCCGTTCAGCGTGCTGCGCGATGATCCGATGTGCCGCAACCTGCTGCACGAGACGCCCATGACCACGGGAGCCTGAACACCATGGCCATGTCCGATCTCGATATCGAACGCGAGCTCAAGCACCTGCCGTTGGAAACGACGGCGTTGCTGGGCGAGGCGAACACCAGCCGCATTGTGTCCCGATGGCTGCTGGGCATTCTGATCACGCTGTTCCTGGTGCTCTTTCTGCCGTGGCAGCAGAGCGTCCGCGGCGACGGCACCGTCACCGCGCTGAATCCCGCCGACCGTCCACAGGAGCTGCCCACGCGGATCGATGGCCGCATCGAGCAGTGGTTCGTGCAGGAAGGGCAGTACGTCCAAAAGGGCGATAGCATCGTCCGCATCTCGGAGATCAAGGAAGAGTATCTCAATCCCAACGTGCTGCCGCTCACGTCGCAGCAGCAGTCGGCGAAAGAATCCGCGATCGGCGAGAAGCAAAACAAAGCGGCCGCCCTCACCATGCTGATATCGCAGCTCGACGCACAACGTGAATTCAAGCTGCAGCAGACCGCGAACAAGATCGAGCAGTACCGCGCCGAAGTCCGTCAGGCCGTGCTCGAGGACTCGGTGGCGCGGGATCAGCTGCGTCGCCGCGAGCGGCTCTTCCGCGACACACTGGGACTCGTGTCGGTCAACGAGTTGCAGGCGTTTCAGATCCGCGTGCAGTCGGCCTCCGCCAAGCTGGTGGAGAAGCAGCAGATGCTGCTCAGCACGCAGACCGATCTCTCGAGCGTTCCCGCCGAATACGGGGAGAAGATTTCGAAGGCCCGTTCCGACCGCGCGTCGACGCTGGCCGAGGTCAGCGAAGGCCGATCAGAAGTGGCGAAGCTCAAGGACAAGGTCGGCTCGCTCACCATTCGCAACGGGTTCTACCTCATCGAGGCGCCGCAGGATGGCTACGTTGTGCGCGCCACGAAGGCCGGCCAGGGTGAGATCGTGAAAGCCGGTGAGCCCATCGTCACGATTCAGCCGGCACGGCCCAGCAAGGCGGTCGAGCTGTTCGTGAAACCGATGGACATCGCGTTGCTGAAGCCGGGTCGGCACGTGCGCATCTTCTTCGATGGCTGGCCCGCGCTGCAGATCTCGGGATGGCCGCAGGTGGCATCGGGCACCTTCGGGGCGCAGGTCGCCGTCATTGATCAATTCCCGAACCGTGCGGGGCAGTTCCGCGTGCTCTTGGTCCCCGACACCACCCACGATGCCGCGTGGCCCGCGCAGCTGCGCTTGGGTACCGGTGTGCAGGGCTGGGCCATGCTTGACAACGTGACGGTTGGCTGGGAAATCTGGCGTCAGCTGAACGGCTTCCCGCTCTCGATCAATCCGAACGACGCCCTGCCGGCCGACGCCGTGGCGGGTGAGAAGCGCGCGGGAAAGAGTGATGCCAAGGGCGGAGGCAAGCAGTGAGCGTCGCCACGCGTGCGTCGCTCACGCTGCTGATCAGCGCCGCACTCGCCGGCTCGGCGTCGGCGCAAAGCGCACCGATCAAAGTCGATACGCTCGGGACGCCATTCACCTTTCCGGCCTTCGTGGACGGCATTCTCGCCAATCATCCGGTGGCCACTCAGGCGCGGCTCGTGGCCGATCAGGCGCGATCCGATCTGCGCACGGCGTGGGGGGCGTTCGACCCTACGGTGACGGCCACGTGGGATCAGAAGAAGTTCGGCGGCACGCCGTACTACAACTATTTCGACGCCGAACTCAAAATTCCCTTGCCGATCGGCGCGGATGTTACGATTGCATTCGACCGCACCATGGGCCGGTATTTCAATCCGGACCGGCGAACCACCTCGAACGGTACGGTCGAAGCGGGCATTTCCATCCCGTTGGGCCAGCGCATTCTCACCGATGAGCGCCGCAATGCGCTGCAGCAGGCGCGGGCGGCACGAGACGCCGGCGAGGCCGATCGCACCGCCATCGTGAACAAGCTGCTGTTTTCGGCAGCGAAGGACTACGGCGTGTGGTACGAGAGCTGGCGCCGCCGGGTCATCGCGCAGGACGGCGAGGCGTTGGCCGAGTTTCGGTTGCAGGCCGTACGACGGCGTGTCGCGAACGGGGAGAGCGCACCCATCGACACCATCGAAGCGCTGCTGGAATTGCAGCGTCGCGAAGTCACCCGCTTCGAGGCAGAGGCGTCGTTCTATGTCGCATCGCTCGACGTCACCGCGTACCTGTGGGATGACGCCGGGCGGCCGGCACCATTGCCCGCCGATGCAAAGCCCGTCCTTGTCGGTATCGAGCACGTGGGCATCGACTCGACGCGCCTCGAGGCGCTCCTCGACCTCGCCATCCGCCGCAACCCCGACCTCTTGAAGGTGCAGGCGCGCATCAAGCAGGCCGAGGCGCAGCGACTGTTCAGCAGGCAGGGGCTCCTGCCGCTGGCCGAAGCGAAGCTGGCCGGACTCGGCTCAAACGACAGCGAACAATCGTTTTTCGATGGCGAGCGGCTGGACAACAATTACAAGGCCGGCCTCAGCATCAAGTCGCCCCTCCTGTTTCTCAGAGAAACGGGTCGATTCGCATCGGCCGGACAACGGCTCGAATTCCAACGGCTCGAGCGCGATCGCCTGCGACGCGAGGTCGAATTCGACGCACGGGCCGCCATCTTCGACCTGTTCAATCTGGAGCGCCTGCGTCAACGACAGGGGGCCAACGTGCGGAACGCCAGCCTGTTGCGCGATGCCGAGCAGGTGCGCTACGACAATGGCGAAAGCACGCTGCTGATTCTGAATCTGCGCGAACGTCTGGTGCTCGATGAAGCCGTCAAGCTGGCGGCGGTCGAGGCGAAGGTGGCGGGCGCTCGTGCCGCGCTCGCGGTGGCCACGGGCGACCGGACGCTGCTGTTGAAGCAGAAGTAGCTCGCCAGAGTTGGACACGGGCGGCAGCGGCGTTTGATTACGCGCATGCTTTCACCCAGCCAATATGCCTGACCGAAAAGAGTGGGACCTGCCGGACGACGCCGGCGATCCCGATGAGGCCGAAGACGCGCTCGACGACGAGGAGTTTCCCATCGGCGACGGTGTCGCCGACCTCGTCGGGGAAGTGTACTGCCCGTATTGCGGAGAATCGGTCGAGATCACGCTCGATCCGGGCTCCGGGACGCATCAGCAGTACATCGAGGATTGTCAGGTCTGCTGTCGCCCATGGCTCGTGTCCGTGAGTTACGACGACGACGGCACGGCCCATGTGCACGTCGACGCGAACGACGACCACGACGACAACGATGGCTGACAGTTCACTCCTGACTGCCGCCGATTTGCGTCGGCTGGTGCCGGAGGCGCTTCGCCGGCCGGCGCAGGAAGGAGCGCGTGTGGTCGCGCTGCACTGGCTCGAACAGCTCTGTGAAGCGCGCACCCGGTGGCAGCCGTCGGCGGCGTTGCCGTTCGCCATCGAGCCCGGCGCCCCGGCATTGGTCGCCAAGATCGCGTACGGCACGGATGTCGAAGTCCTGCACCGCGCCCGAGTAGCACTGCGACGGCTGCGCGCGGTACTGCGCGAGCATGAGAGCGCGCTCGACGGCGCAGTGGACCGGCGCGCACTGCGTGACCTGCGAGCCCTCGGACAGGCGACGAACGCGCTGCGTGACGCCGACGTACAGCGCTCGTGGTTGGACGCCGAGATGGAGCGGCTCCCTGCCGTCGCCCGCGACGAAGCCATCCGCCTGCGGGCGATTCTCGACCGTCGGGCGACCCGCTCGTCGGCGGCGGTGACGCGCGCGTTCGAGAAACATCTCGATCCGATCGTAGACCGCCTGCTCGCTCGCCTCTCATCCTATCTACTGCTCCACCGCGTGGGGATGCCGGCCACCCCCACCCCCTTCGCGCGGCATCTCGCCACGCGCCTGGAGCGGGCGTCGGTACGACTGCGCCGCGATCTCGACGGTGTGACCAGCGTGGATTCGCGTGAGGCGATGCACCGGGTGCGCATTCGACTCAAGCGCCAGCGCGCGATGCTCGCGCCCTTCGCCAAGTCGCGCCCCGCCCTCGGTGCGTGGTACGAACTCGCCACGCGCGGTCAGGATTTACTGGGCGCGGTGCGCGACACCGATTTGTTGGCGGAGCGTGCACTGAAGGCCAAGCTGCCGGCGCTGCATCTCGCCTTGGATGGCATCGCGCGGGCGCACTACGAGGCGTTCACACTCGACTGGTGTGCCCGGATCGACAGCGTCATGAAGTCGCTCGAGATGGCCGTCCTCGAATTGCGGCGCGACAGTGCCCCCGTGACCGATGCCGGCGTACCACTCGAGATCGAACGGAAGTATCTCCTGACGCGCGTCCCCCCGGTGGCCGCGGCCGTTCCGCCCACACTGATTGAACAAGGCTGGCTGCCGGGCAAAGCGCTGCGGGAGCGGTTACGTCGCTCCACCAATCCCGACGGATCCGTCGTGTGCTGGCGCAACGTGAAACTCGGGCCGGCGCAGGCCCGCGTCGAAATTGACGAGGGCACGAGCCGCGAGCTTTTCGACGCGATGTGGCCCCTCACCGTCACCGCGCGCGTGCGCAAGCAGCGACATGTCGTGCATGATGCCGCGTATGCGTGGGAGATCGACGTGTTTCTCGACCGGGACCTCGTGCTCGCCGAAGTCGAACTCTCCGGGCTCGATGACCGACCGGTGCTGCCCGACTGGCTCGCCCCCTACGTGGAGCGCGACGTCACCGGTGAGCCCGCGTACTTCAACTCGGTGCTGGCCAGCGCCGAGCGCACCGCCGACTGATCGCATGCAGAGCGCACGCGCTTGTTGACCTCGCTGATGCCGATTCGCGATCGTCGGGATCGGGTCATCGGCTATGCCGTCTCGACCTGCCCAGCTGATTCGCGCCGCGTCGGCGCAGATCCGGACGGTGACGCCCGCCGTGTAGTGGACACGGTGGGGACCCTCACCCGTCTCGCCGGCCGGAGCCTGGTGGTACCAATCACACCAGCGATCGTGCGCGAAGGCGCCATGACCCGCTTCGCCTCGGCCGATGCGGTCTGGCTGCTGGCCACCGAGTCGCTCGACGACTCGGCCACGCGGCGTGCCGTCGACCGCTTGATCGGCGCCGGCTTTCACTTCGCGCTCCAAGGATTCCCCGAGGGCGAGCCACTCCCGCCCTCATTGGTGGGAAGCACCATCGTGCTCGATGCCGGGCGAACACCGCCGAACGCCCTGGAAAGTCGCGTCCGCGTGCTGCTCGACGCCGGACTCCGCCCACTCGTTCGCGGCGTGGACGACCGGCTCACGCGTCACCGCGTCCTGGGCACGGGTGTGCCGTTGTACAGTGGACGTATGCTGGCGCGCGGAGCCCGCGTGCCGGTGGACCGGACCACCGAAGAGAGCGTGATCCGCGCACTCACCATGCTGGCCGCCTTCGCCGATGGTCGCCCCACCGACTCCTCCTTCGACTCCTTCGTACACGACGATCCGCATTTAGCGGCGTCGCTGCTGCGCGCGATGGGCTCCGCCTCGCTCGGCGTGCGCGGTCCACGGTCGGTGACCCATGCCATTACGATGCTCGGACGCGACGCCATCATGGACCGATTGGTGTCGGTCGCGGCACGACTGATCGGGGATGCTGCGCAGGATCCCGAGCTAGGGTTCGTCGCGCTGCGTCGCGCGCGTGCCTGCGAGCGGGTAGGCGCGGCACTCGACAACGCCCCGCATCCCCGCATGCGACTGATCGCCGGCCTGCTCTCCACGCTGGAGTTCGCGCTCGGCGCGTCGGCACCGATCTTGGCTGAACGCTTGGCGCTACCGCGCGCCTTGCGCGACGTGATGGTCGAGCGGCAGCTGCCGCTCGGGCACCTGCTCGATGTAATCGATGCGCTCGAACACGGCTGGTGGGATGATTTCGTGTCCCGCTGCGGTCGCATTGGCATCGCGCCGGCGGTCGTCGCCGACGCTTGGCTGGCGTCGTGGCGCGTCGCGCGCGACGAACTTGGAATTACCCGCAACGACCTCAGTTGATGACGACGACCGCCCGCGAATATCTCGTGAATCGCTTCCAGACTGATGCCGCCGTACTGCGCGAGCGGGTGGCGCTCATGGCGCGCGGCACGAAGGTGCCCGGACCCGATGCCGCCACATCACGCCGCATGGCCGACGCGTGCGACGAGGTCGTGGCCATGCTGCTGGCCATCGCCAGTCGCGGTCACGCCGCCGCCGAGCTCGATGCGATCATGGCGCTGGTGCCGCTTCTCGAACATCGCGCCACGGAGCAGCAGTCGAATCCGGCCGTGCGCTCGGTGTACGCCGGGGCCGCCACCCGCATCCGTGAAGTGCGGTTGGCCGAAGCACAGTCCTCACCGGTGGCAGCGATTCCCGTCGAGGATCTCGACGAGGATCTCGACGAGGCCGAGCTGCCCGACGACGACGGCGAGGACGATTTGGACGAGATCGACGATGACGATGTCGATGATGACGTGATCGTGTTCGACGAGGATGACGACCGCGCTGACGGCACGAGATAGACGATGCGCGACGACGACGAACAGTCTCCGCCCGGCAAAGTGCGCCTGGACAAGTGGCTCTGGGCGGCGCGCTTCTTCAAGACACGGGCGCTGGCCGCCGAAGCGATCGATGGCGGCAAGGTTGACGTGAACGGCGACCGGGCAAAGCGTGCGAAATTGGTGCAGGCGGGCGACGAGATTCGCCTGCAGCAGGGTCCCCTTGCGTGGCAGTTGCTCGTGAGGGATGTGGCCGAACGCCGGGGGTCCGCCGAGATCGCCCAGCGCTTGTACGAGGAGGTGGCCGAAGGCAAGCGAAAACGCGAGGCCGCGCAGGAGCAACTCCGGCAGATGCCGACCGGGTTTGCGTTCGGCGACAGCAAGCCGGGCAAACGAGACCGACGGGCCATTCGGCGGCTGAAAGGCGATGGATGACCGTCAGACCGTTACACGGCAGGACGACCTTCGTTAATTGGCTTTCACGTTGCTAGATTTGGGATCAGATCACATTATCGTGGGGAAGCACTGTCAACGGATCAGCCTGCCGACAGTGGCGTCAGCCCTTCTCGGGCTGCGGTACCCTCCACCATCCGCTCCCGTCACTGCTCTTCGCCGCATGGTTCCTACTCAATCCGACAAGCGTTTGCGGATTCTGGTCATCGAAGACGATCAACTTGTCGCCGATCTCATGCGTCAGGTTCTCGTTGACGATGGCTACGACGTCGACATTGCTCCGGTTGCCGAAGAGGGACGCCGCCTTGCCCTGTTGAACCCGTACGATGCGATCGTCCTCGATCTTGAACTGCCCGATCGCAACGGGCTCGCGGTGCTGCAGGATCTTCGTCGCGAGGGGAGCACCACGCCGATCGTGGTCGCCACGGCGCATGATACGACCGCCGATGTGGTTCGCGCGCTCGATGCGGGGGCTGATGACTATCTGCAGAAGCCGTTCCCCAACGAAGTGCTCGCGGCCAGAGTGCGCGCGGCGATCCGCCGCGGCGGGGCGCGCTCGATGGAGCGCGTGAGCGTGGGCGATCTCACGCTCCATCGCGTCACGCACGAAGTGCATTGCCAAAGCAAGGAGGTCATCCTGACGGCGCGTCAGTATGCGCTGCTTGAATTCCTGGCGATGCGCGCCGGTGAAACGGTCACGCGACCGATGCTGCTGGAGAATGTGTGGCACTTGCAGTTCGATCCCGGCTCGAACGTGGTCGACGTGCATGTGGCTCAACTGCGCAAGCGACTGCGCGAGTCGGGCAGTGTGGTCGACATTCGAACCGTGCGCGGCGAAGGTTACTCGCTCGACCTCGGCTGACCTGTCGGCGCGCAGTTCACGGCGAGCGCCCGCGCGACGATCTCCTCGATCGATTCGCCGGGCGCTCGCTGCATGATGGGCACTGGTGGCCCGAGGGTCGCCGGTCGTGCGAGAATGAGCTCGCGCGCGACATCCGCATCGCGGCGGTCATCCCCCACGATGATGGCTGCCGTGGTTCCGTTCGCCAGCGCTTTAGCGAGTTCTGCCGGTCGGCTGGCGAGACGCGCGAGCCCCCCCGCCTCACGCAACAGCGCATCGCAGTGCAGGCGAAACGGCCGATCGGCGGCGTACACCACCACCCGCGGCGTCGACATCGCCCGCGACTAGAGTGCGGCGACGGCCGAGATTTCCACGAGGATGCCTCGCAGAGAGGCCCCCACGACGGCCCGCGCCGGGTACGGCGGTGAGAACACCGTCCGGTACACACGATCGAAGGTGCCCCAGTCATTCTCGTCGGCCAGATACACCGTGATGCTCACCACGTTGGCGAGCGAAGCGCCCCCCGCGATGAGGATCCGCTCCATATTCGCCAGCGTGAGGCGGGTCTGCGCCTCGACGTCCCCGTCGACGATCTCCCCGGTAGCCTGATCACGCGGCGTCTGCCCGGACACAAACATCAGGCTCCCGTTATTTGCGGTGCGCACGCCCGGAGAGTAGGCTCCCGCAGGGGCCGGCAGGTTGGGCAGCACGACCGGAGTCCACGGACGATCGGACGGCGCGTCAGCGTGTGGCATTTTCTACTGTCTCGATGAAGAGGGGGCGCGATGACAACGTATCTCGAACAGCTCGAGACACCGGTACCGATCGTCGACATGGATCGGCTCGCGTTCAATCTGGACCGAATGGCGGCATACGCCAGCCTGCACGGGCTCAGACTGCGGCCGCACGTGAAAACCCACAAGTCGCCACGCATCGCGGCGGAGCAGCTGCGACTGGGGGCGATCGGGATGACCTGCGCCACACTCCGTGAGGCCGAAGTGATGGCGGAGCTGTGCGACGATATTCTGGTCGCCTTTCCGCCGGTCGGGGCCGCGCGGCTCGAACGGCTGGCCCGACTGCCGCGGAACGTGCGGGTCACGGTGGCCGCCGACGACGCCCATGCCCTCGACGCCCTCAACGTGGCCGCCCGGCTCGGACAGCGGCAGTTCGATGTGCTGGTCGAAGCGGACCTCGGCATGCACCGCGTGGGCGTGTCGTCGCCCGAACGCGCGGTCGCGATCGCGCAACACATCGACCGCGCGTCGGCGCTGAATTTCGCCGGCATCCTGTTTTATCCGGGACACATTCGCGAGGTCGTGAGCGAACAGGGCGCCGCCCTTGCGCAGCTCGGCGCGAACATCGGCCGTTATATCACGGCGCTCGAGGCCGCAGGACTTCCGCCACGCCTCGTGAGCGGTGGCTCCACGCCGGCGGCGTGGCGCATGCATGAAGTCCCCGGCGTGAACGAAGTGCGCCCAGGCACGTACGTGTACAACGATCGCACCACCGCGATGATCGGCGCCTGCGATTGGGATGACTGCGCGCTCACCGTGCTCGCCACGGTCGTGAGTGTGGCGGTGCCGGGACAGGCCGTGATCGATGCCGGCACGAAAGCGTTGGGGCGCGAGCCGCTTCGCGCCGAGGGGGATGGCTATGGCGCGCTGCTGGATCATCCGGAGGTCGTCGTATCGCGGATGTCCGAAGAGCATGGCATTCTGGATCTCACCACGACCACGTGGCGTCCGCGTCTTGGTGATCAGGTGCGCGTGGTTCCAAACCACGTGTGCATTGTAGTGCATCTGTTCGACGAGATCATCGGCGTGCGTGGACATGCCGTGGAAACGCGCTGGCCGGTGGAAGCCCGCGGCCGCGGGCCGGCGCTCGACGAACTCGCGGAAGGGCCGTCGCGCCCACGCGCGGTGTAACGCGGTGTAACGCGTCGCTACGCGCGGGCGATCGGCCCGGTCCGTCCCCGTGCGAGCTTCACGAGATCCATCGGGGCCAGCGAGAGTTCAAGCCCTCGACGGCCGGCGCTCACGTAGATGCGATCGAAAGCGAGCGCACTGGCATCGATCACCACCGGCAGTGGCTTTTTCTGGCCCAGCGGACTGATGCCACCCACCACGTAGCCCGTGGCCCGTTCCGCCGCCGCCGGGTCGGCCATGCGTACGCGTCGAGCGCCAACCGCAGCGGCCAGCGCCTTGAAGTCGAGCATCATGAGGACCGGCACCACGGCACACACCAGGCCCACGCCTTCCGCGTCGGCCACCAGCGTCTTGAACACCATGGCAGGCTCGAGGTGCAGCCGGTCCACGGCTTCGCGCCCGTAGGACTCGGCGGCCGGGTCGTGCTCGTAGGAGAGCACGTCATGCGCAATCTTGGCCTTTCGCACAAACAGGATGGCGGGCGTCATCCTTCAAGATTGCTGCTAGCTTGCGTGAGGGCCACCGCTTTCTCCGGACATGACCACTCTTTCGCCACGCCGCATTCTGCTGGTTGACGCCGACGCGTTTTTCGTCGCCGTCGCGCGCCAGGAAGATCCGGACGGCGCCGGCAAGGCGTCGCTCCTGATCGTCGGTGGGCGACCGGGCTCGCGCGGCGTGGTGTGCAGCGCGTCCTACGAGTGCCGCGCGTACGGGGTGCGTTCCGCGATGCCGATCTCGCGCGCCCTCAAACTCTGCCCGCAGGCCACCTGTGTGCCGGTGCCCCGCGGTGCCTGCAGCGCGCGCAGCAAGGAGATCCAGCAGGTGCTGGCCACCTTCGCACCGGTGGTGCAGGCGTCGAGTATCGATGAGTGGTACTGCGACATGGGCGGCACCGAAGCACTGTACGGACACGAGTCGCTCGAGGCCACCGCCCATCGCCTGCGGGACGCCGTGCTCGCCGCTACCGGTCTCGCCGTCTCGATCGGCGCCGGGACGTCACGGCTGGTCGCCAAGATGGCCGTCGAGCTGGCCAAACCGAAACCCGGCAGCGGCGCCACGGGCGTACGCTGCGTGACGCCCGGCCAGGAAGCGGCGTTTCTAGCGCCGTTCCGACTGGCTGACTTGCCCATGGTCGGCCCACGTTTCGCCGCGACGCTGGAGCGCATGGGACTGGACACCATCGCCGACGCGCAGCAGTGGAGCGTGACGGATCTGCAGTCCAGGCTCGGGGAGCGTGCCGGTGCCTGGCTGCATCGCCGCGTGCGGGGCATCGACGACAGCGTGGTAACGCCCCGCGAGGTGCAGAAGCAGGTGAGCCGTGAGGAGACCTTCGGGCGCGACTTGCACGACGACGACCTGCTCGAGCGCGAATTGCTCCGGTTGGCGGTCCGTGTCAGCACCGACCTCCGTCGCCAAGGGCTCCGGGCGAGAACGGTCACGGTGAAGCTCAAGGACGCCGACTTCAAAACGCGCTCAGCCCAGCGCACCCTGGCCCAACCGATCGAGTCCGAGAAATCGGTGATCAAGGCCGCCAGGGTGCTGTACCGGGCGCTGCGCGGCAAGCGGCGGGTTGGCGTACGCCTGCTCGGCATCGGCCTCTCGCACTTCGACGACGACGCCGTGGGGACCGGTCCCGCCGTGCAACTGGGCTTCTTCACAGCCCCGCCCCCCCCGCCGACCGAGGGGGAACCGGTCGAAAATGCCAAGGACCGGGCGCTGACACGGGCACTCGATCGGATCCGGGACCGTTACGGCAGTACCGCCATCATTCCGGCGCGCCTCGTCGATCGGGCGGGTGATACCGGGCCGAGGGTGGAAGAATGACGCGGCTTTGTTTAGCTTCCGCTCGCTGAAGTTCGAATTCTTCGCCGTTTGCGCTTTCCTGTCGGGGTGTCTTCATGAGTGTCGCGTACGATCCGAATAAGCTTGGCTGGCCTGCTGCCGCCGTGACCACGGTGGCCACGTTGGGGCTGCTGTTCTCCGCCTATACGATCCACAAGAATACGTATCGGCATCCGCGCGACCCGATGAGCTTCCAGGTGTATCACGCGGAAGACAACGCGAAGCACGCTGGCGCCGCGACGCATGAGGCCGCGCCGCACGAGGCCGCGACCCACGAGGCCGCGCCGGCCGCCGAGGGTGCGCCTGCGGCGGGCGCAGCAGCGGCTCCCGCGAGCGAAGCCAAGCACTAAGTCGGCGCCTGTTCTGCGCGAACGAAACAGCACCGCAGTCCCTCGGGACCGCGGTGCTGTTTCGTTCGGGGCACGGGCTACAGCGGCAGCGTGAACCAGAACTCGCTGCCTTTGCCGAGTTCACTCTCCACACCGATCTCGCCTCCGTGCGCGTCGATGATGCCTTTCGCGATGAACAACCCGAGGCCTGACCCCGCCCGCAGGAGTCGCGGCGCCTGCCAGTGGCGCTCGAAGAGTCGTGGCACGTCGCCGGCGGACACGCCGGGACCGGTGTCGCGCACGCTGATCCGCACGCGGTGCGCTTGACGTTCGGCCGTAATCACGATCTCACCACCGTGCGGCGTGAAACGCACGGCGTTGCCGAGCAGGTTGGACAGGAGCTGCGCCAGTCGTTGGCGGTCGGCTTGCACCGGCGGAAGATGCTCGTCGATACGCCGCACGAACCGCAGTACGGCGTCTTCCATGACGGGCTCGAACATATCCGCCAATTCCTTCACCACTTCAGACACCAACACCGGCTGACGCTCTACCCACAAGCGGGAACTGGCAATGCGTGAGACGTCCTGCAGATCCTGAATCAACCCGTCAGCCTGCCGGGCGGCGCCACGAATCGCTTCGACGTCCTCACGCTCCATCAGCGGCCGCTCATCATCAGGCTCACGGCTCAGCACTGCACCGGTCAACATCACGATCGCATTCACCGGATTGCGCAGATCATCCGATACGATGGCCAGCATGTCGTCGCGCTCGCGCACGGCGCGTCGCGATTCTTGATATAGTCGCGCGTTCTCGAGGGCGAGCGCCGCGAGGCCGGCAAACTGGTCGGCCACCAGAACCTCGTCCTTGTTGTGCGAGGCCCCCAGCCTCGTGCGCACGAGATGCAGCGCGCCGATCGCGCGTCCACCGGCCCGTAACGGCACGAGCAACACGGCGCTCGCCCCGAGCGACTCTGCGCGCTCGCGTGATGTCTGGTCGCGAAAATTCGCCGACAACCACGATGGCACATCGGTGATGCGCTGCGCCTCCGTTTCATGGGCCACCCGTCCGGCGCTCGCGGCCGGGAGATCGGCCTCGAGTGGTTCAGCGACACGCGACACGAGCCCGGATGACTCGTCGTGCCGCTTCGGATCCATATGGGAAGCCGCCACACGTCGGATCTGCCCTTCGGGCGTCAGCAACTCGAGCACACTCCAGTCACCCAACAGCGGCACCGGCAGCTCGGCGATCGTCGCCATCGTCGACTCCACATCGAGTGATGCCGCGAGCACCCAACCCGCGGTCGCCAGCAGCTTCTGGCGCTCCTCGTTTCTTCGACGCTCGCTGACGTCGCGCAAGGTCACCATGAAGGTGCGCTCGCCGTCCATCGTGACGCGCGCAATCGACGCTTCCGCTGGGAACTGGTCGCCGTCTCGCCGGAGACCGGCGATCTCGCTCCGCTCAGCCATGCGTCGGGACTCGGCGCCGCCCTCGGCGAAGGTACGGATGTGCCCGCGATGCATGGCACGCGCCGCCATCGAGAGTAGACGGTCGAGTGGCTGCCCAAGCATCTCGTCTTCGGTCCACCCGAAAATGTGCTCCGCGCCTTTATTGAAGCGCACGATGCGAAAATTGTCATCAAGCGCGATAATGGCGTCAGCGGCGATTTCAACGATTGCCGCGAGCGCTGCGTGCGAATGCGTGTCAGCCATACCACGAGAATAGCCTGTCGGACCGGTATCTTTCCAGCATGGGGCCGATTCCGACCCGATGGTGTTACCGGTGCGACCGGTCGTTCGCCTATTTCACGCCGAATCTGCTGATGCGCTGGACCTCGATTCCCCGATTGCCGGCGGCGGCCCTCGCCTTCCTCGTGGCGGGCGCGGTGGCGCCGCTGCTCATGAGCGCCGATCCGTGGCGGAACCGGATCTGGTTCGCAGGTCTCGTGCTCACCGGCATCCCCGTCGTGTGGCGCACCTTGATCGGGTTGCTGCGCGGCGAGTTCGCCGCCGACGTGGTGGCGATGCTGGCGATCGCCGGCGCGATCCTGCTGGGGCAGCCGCTGGCCGGCCTGGTGGTGGTGCTCATGCAGACCGGCGGCGAAGCGCTTGACGCGTATGCGGTCGCGCGTGCCTCGGGCGCGGTGGAGGCGCTCGAAGCCGACGCGCCTCGTACGGCGCATCGGGTCGTGCAGGGTCAGGTGCGCGACATCGAGGCCATCGAGATCACGCCGGGCGACGACCTGTTGGTCCGGCCCGGCGAACTGGTGCCCTGCGATGGCACGGTCGTCGCCGGCTCGTCGCACGTGGACACCTCTCGACTCACAGGGGAACCCATTCCGGTACGCGCGACCGTTGGGACATCGCTGCTCTCCGGTAGCGTGAATCAGGAGGGGGCACTGACGCTGCGCGCGGTGCGCACCTCACAGGACAGTCAGTACGCACGCATCGTGGATCTGGTGCGGACCGCGCAGGCCTCCAAGAGTCCGCTGCAACGCACGGCGGACAAGTGGGCGGTGTGGTTCACGCCGCTCACCATCGGCGCGTGCGCGCTGGCGTGGTTCGTGTCGCATGATTGGAACCGCGTGTTGGCGGTGCTCGTGGTCGCCACCCCCTGCCCGCTCATTTTGGCGGCCCCGGTGGCGATCATCGGCGGCATCAATCGCGCGGCGAAACGATCCATCATCGTGCGCAACGGCGGCGCGCTGGAAGCGCTGGCCTCGGTGAACTCGGCGGTCTTCGACAAGACGGGCACGCTGACGGTGGGAAAGCCGCGCGTGCATCAGGTGGTCACGGACGACGGCGTCTCCGCCGAGGTGATGCTGGGCATCGCGGCGGCGGTCGAGCAAGGCTCAGGTCACTTGCTGGCGCGCGTGATTGTGGCCGAGGCCGAGGCCCGGGGCGCGACGATGGTGATGGCCACGGAGCTGGTGGAGACGGCGGGTCGCGGTGTCACGGGCATGGTACAGGGGCGCTACGTGGCGGTGGGGTCACCCGACTTCGTGCGCGAGCGGGTACCGTCGATGGCCGCGCGACTGGCGGCGCTCGAGGTGGGATCGTCGGGGTTGCGCGCGTATGTGGCGACGGACGGCAGCCACGGGGGCATGGACAACGGGCAGGTGGCGTCAGTGGCGCGCATCGAGTTTGCCGACGAGCTGCGCGAAGAGCTGGCGCCGATGTTCGCGGAGTTGGCCGCACTGGGGATCAACGATGCGTATCTGTTTTCAGGTGATACGGCGGAGAACGTGGCGAAGATCGCGAAGGCGGTGGGGATCACGCAGTACGAAGGCGATCTCACGGCGGAGGCGAAGGTCGTGCGCGTGGCGGCGCTGGAGGCGCGCGGTCGTCGCGTGGTGATGGTAGGCGACGGCACCAACGACGCGCCGTCGCTGACCACGGCCACGGTGGGCATCGCGCTGGCCGGACACGGAGGCGGCGTGGTGGCGGAAGCGGCCGACGTGGTGCTGCTGATCGACGATCCGCGACGCGTACCGGAAGCGGTGCGGATTGGACGGCGATCACTGATGATCGCGAAGCAGTCGATCTTTGTTGGGCTCGGGCTGTCGCTGGTGGGGATGGGGTTTGCGGCGGCGGGGATGCTGACGCCGGTGGCGGGGGCGTTGATTCAGGAGGTGATCGATGTCGCGGTGATTTTGAATGCGTTGCGCGCCGCGAGCGGGGGGTTCTCGGCGAGAGGCGCGAACGGATAGGGGCGCGAACGGCGCAATCAGGCCGATTCGAGCAGCAGGCTGTCCGCCACACACACCCGGTCCCGACCATTCTGCTTGGCCTTGTACAAGGCCTTGTCGGCGCGCGCAATCCATGCGTCCAGCTCTTCGTGTGCGTCCAGTTGGGCGACACCCACCGACGCACCAATCGAGAACTCCATCGCCGGGTGCGGCGCCGGCATGGCCGCCACGTATTCCTGGAACCGACGCGCCAGCATCTGCGCCATCTTCCCGTCGGTGTTATGCAGAATCGCCGCGAACTCGTCTCCACCGTACCGACAGAGCACGTCGCTCTCCCGCAGGAACACCTTCGCCAGCGCGCCACCCAGGTTGGCAATGGCGGCGTCACCCGCCTGATGCCCGTACATGTCGTTCACGAGCTTCAGCTTGTCGAGATCGATCATCAGCAACGCCACCGGCTGACGGCCCAACGCGAACCGCTGCACCGCACGCGGCCCCATCATGTCGAACAGCTTGCGATTACCGATGCCGGTGAGCGGGTCAGTCGTGCTCTCTTTCCGCGCCTCCTCGAGCTGCTTGCCCATACGGTCGAGCTTCGTGGCCAGCGACACGTAGTGTTCCTGCTGCTGCTCACGACGCGTCTGCAGCGCCCCTTCGATCGCCAGCACGGCGCCCAGGACTTCCTGCTTGATCGACCCGGTCTGCAGGCGCTTGAGCGCATGCTTCGCGCGATCCATCTCGCTGTCCGTTGACGCATCGGCCGTCCGGTCGATCTTTACGGCGTTGTGCACCGTCTCGACGCAGGCCCACAGGGCCTCACGCAGTTCCGAGATCGACGACTGCAGATACCGGTGCTCGTCACGTCGCTGCTCGGTGACCGCACGAACCACGCCGCCCCAGTCGCGATCGTGCACACCCACCGATCCCGAGCCGTTGCCCTCATCGAGGGCGTAGCCGAGGGTGGCGTGGCGGTGCCAGCGCTTGAGTTCGTCGGCACTCTCTTCCCCCGGTCGATCGGGGAGATCAATCGGGTAGCGAGCGAGCGCGGTCAGGACACCACCCAAGGCGTCGAGCACCATGCCGAGTCCAGCCTCGCTGTTCTGCGAGAAGAGCGCGTTCAGGACTGGGGAGCCGGTCGCGCCGGTCGAACTGCCTCGTTCGATCGATGGGCGGGGCTCAGACACGAGCGTCTTGAAGAACATGAAGTGGGTATGAGGTTGCCTTAATCATCGGCATATCCCACCCACGAGTTGAGTGCCCGCTCCGGCACCGTCACAGAGCGGGCATTCGTGTCACATGCTAGAACTCGTCGTCGGCGAAAGCCATGATCGGTGCGGAGCCGGCCTGAATAGCGGCCAGTAACGTGGCCGCTTCGGGCAGCAGTCGCCCAAAGTAGAAACGTGCCGTCTTGAGCTTGGCCTCGAGGAATCGCTTCTCGCCCTTCCCCGCCGCCAACTGCTGCTGCGCCACCGTGGCCATACGCAGCCACTGCCAACCCACCGCGACGTAGCCCATGAGGTGCAGATACTCCGTGGCCGCCGCCCCCACTTCATCGGGATTCGCAAAGCCCTTTTCCGCCAGCAGCATCGTGGCTTTCTGCAGCTGATACAACGATCCGCCGAGCGCCTTCGCGAACTCCTCGAGCCCCTCCACCGGCGCCGCCGCGTCTACATCGCTCTTCACCAACTCGAAGAAGCGACGCACCAAGCGACCGCCTTCCATGGGCAGCTTGCGACCGACCAGGTCGAGTGCCTGCACCGCATTCGTGCCTTCGTAGATCTGTGCGATGCGCGCGTCGCGCACGTACTGCTCGATGCCGTACTCCTTGATGTAGCCGTGCCCGCCCAGCGTCTGCAACGCGATGTTGGTGTTGTCGAACCCCTTATCGGTAAGGAACGCCTTGATCACCGGCGTCATCAGGGCCACGAGATCTTCGGCCGCTTCACGCACGGCGGGGTCGGCATGCCGATGCTCGAGGTCGATGCGAATGCCGACCCAGTACGCCAGCGACCGCATGCCTTCGTTGAACGCCTTGATACGCAGCAAGCCTTTGCGCACGTCGGGATGCACGAGAATGGAATCGGCCGGCCCCGACGGATTTTTCGGGCCCGTGAGCGACCGCCCCTGCAGCCGGTCCTTCGCATACGACAGCGCGTTCTGATACGCGACTTCGGCCAGCCCCAATCCCTGCAGCCCCACCGCCAAGCGCGCGCCGTTCATCATGACGAACATCGCGCGCATGCCCTTGTGCGGCTCGCCGACCATCCAGCCGATGGCGTCCTCGAAGTTGAGCACGCACGTGGCCGACGCCTTGATGCCCATCTTGTGCTCGATCGATCCCACCGTGACGCCGTTGCGCGCGCCCGGCGTGCCGTCCGCGTTGGGCAGATACTTGGGCACTAGAAACAGCGAGATGCCTTTCGTGCCGCTCGGCGCATCGGGCAACTTGGCGAGCACGAGGTGCACGATGTTTTCCGTGAGGTCGTGATCGCCCGCGGAGATGAAAATCTTGGTGCCGGTGATCGAGTAGGCCCCGTCGGCAGACGGCATCGCCTTCGTGTTGATGATGCCGAGATCGGTGCCGGCGTGCGCCTCGGTGAGGCACATCGTGCCGCCCCAGGTGCCGTCGATGAGCTTGGGCAGGAAGCGATCCTTGAGCTCGTCCGATCCGTGGCTCAGCAGGGCGCTCACGGCGCCGTGCGAGAGACCGGGGTACATGCTGAACGACAGGTTCGAGGAGCAGAGCATCTCCTCGATCACGAACCGCACCGCCTCGGGGAGCCCCTGTCCGCCGTACTTCGCATCGGCCGACACGCCGGTCCATCCGCCGGACGCGTACTGCGTGTACGCCTCCTTGAAGCCGCTCGGCGTGCGCACCTCGCCATTCTCGTACTTCACCCCTTCCGTGTCACCGCTCTGGTTGATCGGGAAGAGCACCTCCTCGCAAATCTTGGCGCCCTCCACGAGCACGGCATCGATCATGTCGGGCGTCGCGTCCTCGAACCCGGGAAGCGCCGCCAACTGCGCGACATCATGCACGTCATGCAGCAGAAAGCGGATGTCGTCGAGTGGGGCCTTGTAGGCAGGCATACGCGGGCGTCCTCCGGGCGGGAAAACAGCGAGGGGTGATCAACTCCCGTGGAAGCTGGGGCGAAATCGGAACGCCGGCAAGCCCCAATTGCGACGCAACCGTCATGTTTTGAAGCCATGGGTCTTTCCGTATACCCTTCTGGAGCTTTTTTTACGTGGCGAGCGTAAGAACTTCAGCCCCTGATCGCCGATTCCTCTCGAGTCCGGATAATGATGAAGCAGTTTCTGACCGCCGTCGCCGCCAACCTGCTCACGATCGCGATCTGCGTGGTCGGTGGCATCCTGCTCATTGTCGGCATCGCCGCCTCGGCCGGATCGAAGGAACCCGTGACGGTAGCCGAGGGCTCGGTGCTCGTGATCGATCTCGAGCGCGCCTTATCCGATCGGCCGGCGGAGACGCCGCAAGGATCGTTTCTCGACGACGCGCTCTCGGGCGGACGCGGCGACGCCATCCCACTGCGCGCCGCGACGATCGCCCTCAAAGCCGCCGCCGACGATGACCGGATCAGCGGCATCCTCCTGCGCGGCTCCATCTCCGCCGACGGCTATGCCTCGGGCTTCGCTGCCCTGCGCGAACTGCGCGCCGCGATCGCCAGCTTCCGGCTATCGAAGAAGCCGGTGCACGCGTACCTCGTGAACCCGGACACGCGCGACTACTACCTCGCCTCGGCCGCGAGCGTAATCACCATCGATCCGTTCGGATCACTGGCCATGCCGGGCCTCGCTTCGGAGCAGGTGTTCTTCACCGGCATGTTCGAGAAGTTCGGTATCGGCATGCAAGTGAGCCGCGTCGGGAAATTCAAGGCGGCGGTCGAACCGTTCACTCGGAAGGACATGAGCCCCGAGAATCGGTTGCAAACCGAAACGTATCTCGGGGATCTGTGGAGCGAAGTGAAGCGCGGGGTCGCGCAGAGCCGCGGCATCGATACGCTGGCGCTCCAGACGTTGATCGACGCACAGGGAATCATTTTGCCGGCCGAGGCGAAGGCCGCCAAGCTGGTTGATCGCGTGGCGTACTTCGACGATGTCCTCGACGACTTGCAGAAGCTCGCCTCGGCCGCCCGTACCGCCGACGGCGCGACGCAGAGCCCCAAGGACAGCATTCGCGCGGCCGAGATGGCGACGTTACTCGATCGTCCCACGCTGCCACAGATCACGCTCGCCGACTACGCACCGATCGCGGTGGCGAAGGATCGCAGCTTCAGCGCGAGTCAGACGATCGCGGTTGTCTACGCCGAAGGGGACATCGTGGACGGGGAAGGTGGCGACGGCATGATCGGCGGCTCGTCGCTCTCGCGTGAACTGCGCCGCGTGCGCAACGACAGCAAGGTGAAGGCCGTCGTGCTGCGCGTGAACAGCCCGGGTGGCAGCGCCATCGCCTCCGAACAGATCCAACGCGAACTGACGCTGATCCGGAAGCAGAAGCCGATCGTGGTGTCGATGGGCACCGTGGCGGCGAGCGGCGGCTACTGGATCAGCACAGCGGCGGCGCGCGTGTTCGCGCAACCGAACACGATCACGGGGTCGATCGGCGTGTTCTCACTTGTACCGAATATCAAGGTGCTCGCGAATCGTAATGGCGTCACGTTCGACACGGTGAAGACCGGACGCTACGCCGATCTGTTCTCGATCGCACGCCCACGCTCAGAGGCCGAACTGGCCGTGCTGCAGCGCGGGACCGATGCGGTGTACGAGGCGTTCATCGCGCGTGTATCGACGGCGCGCAACCTCAGCACCGACTCGGTCCGTGCGATTGCCGAAGGGCGCGTGTGGTCGGGCGAAGACGCCATGCGTATCGGCCTGGTGGACTCCATCGGCGGGCTCGATGCGGCGTTGAAAAGTGCGGCATCGCTGGCCAAGATCACCGGCGACTACGATGTGCGCGAGTACCCGCGCGTGAAGAGCGCCACCGAGAAGCTGACCGAGCTGATCGAGCACAAGCCGACCCCAGTGGCGGCGGCAATCGGAGCAGCCACGAATCCGGGCGCGACTGCGCTCCTGTCGGGGCGCGGCCCGGCTAGCTCACTCGCTCGTGACATCACGCATGAACTCGACGTGCTGCTGCGCTACAACGACCCACGCGGGGTGTACGCGCGCATGCCGTTTGTACTACGCATCCGGTAATACTCGGAACTCCAAACTTCGACTCAAAACTCGAGACTCACGTGAGTCTTGAGTTTTGAGTCGAAGTTTAGAGTCGTGAGTTACTGACGCCTTACTCAGGCCGGAACGAATTCACGACGCGCAGGCGCTCCGCCCACATCGCACGCGCGGCCCGCGCCGCGGCGAGCGTGGCTTCGGCCAGCGCAATGCAGGCCGGAAGATTCTTCGCCGTCACGTCGCCAAGCGCCCACTCGGCCACCTTTTCACGTGCCACGGCTTCGGTGAGGCGCTGATCGTAGCGCTCAGCGTGCGGACGACTCCAAGCCGCGACCGGACGGTCGTCATCGATGCCATACAGGCTCCAGATGCCGTCGTGCACGGGGATAAAGTCGAGGAGAAATCCGTCAAAATCCTCGGGAACGGTCGTCGTGGCGCTCATGTCGGCGGGTCTGGAAGGAAACTGGCCTGTACAGCGGGCGGGACAGAACATTAATGGAAGCGCGTCGGCGGTGATGCGGGTTCCCGTAGCGGCCGTTCTCGCCGTCTAGATTGTTGCCCATGACCTCTCGAATTTCGCTGCGCGTCTTCGCGGCTTCCATGCTGGTCGGCCTCAGCGCAACTCGACTCGCTACGCCGGTGGCCGCGCAACGCGCACCGTCCCCACCGGCGGCCAAGCCGTCTTCGACCAAGGCCACGCCGAGCGCCAGCAAGACCGACAGCGGCCCCACGTACGCCTATCCCGCCACGGGCACATCGGCGGCGGCGCGTGCGCTTGCCGGTAAACCGGTGCCGGTGTGGCCGGTGCCCGGGCCGGCGCCGCTGGCCGGCAGCGTACTCCCGGCCAAGCGGATCATCGCGTATTACGGGAATCCGTTCTCGAAGCGCATGGGGGTACTGGGGGAGTACCCGAAGTCCGACATGCTGGCGAGGCTCGATCGCGAAGTGGCCGCGTGGACGAAGGCTGATCCGTCAACGCCCGTCCAGCCGGCGCTGCATTTGATCACGACCGTGGCACAGGGAGACGCCGGCAAAGACGGCAAGTACCGCATGCGACATGGCGACGCCCTGACCGAAAAGGTGTACGGCTGGGCGAAGGAGCGGAACGCGCTGCTCTTCCTCGATGTGCAGGTGGGGCTGAGCACGATTCAGCAAGAGCTGCCACGCCTCGAGCCGTGGCTGTCACGCCCCGACGTGCACTTCGGCATGGACCCCGAGTTCGCCATGACGAACGGCACCAAGCCCGGCAAGAAGATCGGCAGCTATGACGCCGCCGACGTGAACTGGGCGATCGATTACCTCGCGAAGCTCGTGACGGAAAAGAATCTGCCGCCTAAGATTCTCGTCGTGCATCGGTTCACGAAACCGATGCTCACCAACGCGGCGAAGATCAAGCGCGATCCGCGGGTGCAGGTGGTGATGCACATGGACGGATGGGGGCCGCCGAGTCTCAAGCGCGACTCCTATGCGGCCTACGTGTACGCCGAGCCGGTCCAGTTCGCGGGCTTCAAGCTGTTCTACAAGAACGACCGGCGTTCGGGGAGCACGATGATGACACCGCGCGACCTGCTCGCGCTCACGCCGAAGCCGTTGTACATCCAGTATCAGTAACGCGCGAGTCGCCGGCGACGTCGCTACTCGGCCTGAATGCGCATCACGAACGTAAGACGCCGCGGCAATCCGGGCTCGAAGTAGCGTGAGCGCGTGGCATTGATCACGACCGAGCCGGCGTAGCGGCGATCGAACATGTTTTCGATGCCGAGCGTCGGCTCGAGTCGTACGCGACCCAGGCGCGGGGCCGTGTAGCCGGCGCGCACATTCCACGCCGCGTAGCCAGCGGCGAACACCGTGCTCGCATCGTCGGCACTCACGCGCGACGATGCGGTGCCATCGATGGTGGCAAACCAGCCGGCGCGACGGGCCGTGACATACGCTTGCAACAGGTGCGCGGGAATGCCCGGAATCACCTTGCCATCGTAGTTCGCGGTGCCAACGCGGTACGTATCGAAGGCGAAGCGCGACCAGGTGTGCGACACCCCTACGTCGAACACCGATGTCGAGGCATTGAGGTTGGTTTCGACGCCCTGCCGCGAGGTACGCCCCGCGTTGCGGAAGGCGCGACGTCCCGGCTGATTCGGCACGTCGAAGGGCACTAGCTCATCGAGCACGGTGGCACGAAACAGCGCCACGTCGGCACGCAGCCGTGACCACAGCATGCCCTGCACGCCTACTTCGGCCGTGCGCGTACGCTGGGGATCGAGCAACGCGTTCAGGCCGGCCGCGCCGTTGTCCTGATTGGTGAGTTCGGTGATCGTGGGCGTTTCGAAGGCCGTACTCAGGTTCGCATACACCGACACAAGCGGTCGCGCGCGCCACGAAATGCCGAGCATCGGACTCACCGCACTGAGCACACGCTCACCGGAGTCGTTGAGATTGGTCGCGGTGATGAAGCGGTCGCGCACCGCAAAGTTCACGCGGTCGTAGCGCATCGCCGCGCTGGCGAAGAGCCGATGTGGCGCTTCCAGCTCGGCGCGCACATAGCCGCCCAGCCCACCCACGCGTTCCTGCTGGTTTAGGCGAATGGAGCCCCGCTCGTTGCCGGGTTTCGGACAGAGCGTGGTCGCCGGTGCGGTGGCCGCGAGGGTGGCGCAGTTCTCGAAATTCAGGCGATCGTCGACCTGCCGTTGCGCATCGACGCCACCACCGAGCCGCACGGACCACGGCAGTCGCGTCGTGCGAAAGGCGCCATGCAGCGACCCACCGGCCACGTGCCGATCCACCGCGACGACGGCAAACGGGAGCGGATTGTCGAGCGTACGTGTGCCTACGAAGAGCGACGCGTTGAGCGTGTTGGCGCCGTCGCCCCGCGCCGCCAGCAGCGAGAGCTGTGAGTGCTCCACCGCTTTGCGGGAACGACGCGTGATGTTCAACGAATCGGGCAGTCGCGGATTGCGCGCCAGCTCCGCCGCCGTGAGCGCCCCGGTGTTTTCGGCGCGTGGGGTGTCGTAGCGGGTGCCTTGTAATTCGAGTCGCGTGCCGGCCACCGTGGCGAGGGCGCGGGCAAACGCACTCGTGGCGTCGAGATGTGACCACTGCCGCGGACCGTCGCCGGTGGTCCGCGTGACGGAGCCGAGCCATCCACCACCCTGCACTACTCCAGTCGTGTCGCGACGGCTGCCCGAGGCGAGCACCGAGCCGCGCCGCAATCCGCCGCCGTCCCACACGCGGGCATCGATCGCGAGCGGACGCGCCGCCGGTGCTCTCGAACGGAAATCGATGACCCCGCCGGCCGCGTTACCGTATAGCGCGGCCGCCGTGCCACGAATGACGTCCACCCGACTCACCGACTCGAGGTCGAGCCAATCCAGGGGTGTCTGCCCATCGGGAAGCGTGAGCGGGACCCCGTCGCGTAGCACGCGTACGCCGCGCACGCCGAACGCCGAGCGCGCGCCGAAGCCGCGAATGGCGATCCGTGGGTCCTGCGACGGATTGGCGCGGTCCTGCACCTGCACGCCGGGTACGCCAAGCAGCAGATCGCCGACACCGCTCCGCCGCAGCGCCGGGCGGTCGTCGATCGTGGCGCGCGACCACGCGAAGGGCAGTTCGAGCGGTGAGCGGGCGGCATCCCGCGTGACGGTCACACGGACGCCCTGCAAGGCCTGCGCCCCGCGCGGTCGTGCGTTGGCACGGTCAGCCGCCGCACTATCAGCCGCGGCACTGTCAGCGCGCGTGCGCTGTTGGCCATGGGCTGGAGCCGCAGCGAGGGCGAGGGCGAGAACGCCGAGCGCAAGCGCGGGGACGTGCCGGTCGATCCGGCGCGCGCGAAAAACGACCTGTTCGGTATGCACGCTCCGATCTATCGTATGCGAGCGAGAATCGGAACCCGCGAGGGCGATTCCCGCGAGGGCGATTCCCGCGCCGGTGATTCGCGTGCGCTACCTGCCCGGCTCGCGGCAGATTGGCCGATGGTCGTTCGGGCCCTCGTCGAACAGTTCGCCGGTCTTGTCGCAGATGACCCCGGTCGCGCTATCCCGCAACGACACGAACCAGTGCGATGCCGACGCGTTCGACTGCACGACGGCCTGATCCACCGGAAGCCGCATGCCGCGGGCCTCGAGTTCACGCCACGTTGCAAAGCGTTGGTTGAGCAGGCGGAACGTCGACTGCCGCGCATGCACCGTCGCCAGGGTACCCGTCACCGCCGCCACGCTCGTGCTCGTGCGCATCGATCCACGCACGCTCATAGACGCCACGACGAGGACCATGAGCAGGAACGCGACGCTCACGCTGGTGACGATCTGACCGTCCTGCTGCGCGGTGGCGGCGCGCGTGGTGGCGACGATGGGCCGAATCGTCACCTTGGCCGCCACCGGTGCCGCCGCAAGCGTCGACGGGCGGCGCGGGGGAGTCGTGGACATGGGCATATGCTATTCCCCTGACGGCCGAGTGGGCATAGCGGCATTGGCACCGCCGTTTCAGGGCGGGAATTCTCACAAACTTTTAGTGGCAAGCCGCCCGTCCCAGTTGCTCGTATATTCCCAGTCATGTTCTTCCGCGAACTGTATGATCAGTCGCTCGCTCAGGCGAGCTACATAATTGGGTGCCAGCTCACCGGCGAAGCCATCGTGATCGACCCGCTGCGCGATCCTGCGCCGTATCTCGAGGTGGCGCGCGCGGAGGGGCTGCGCATCACGCACGTCACCGAAACGCATATTCACGCCGACTTCGTGTCTGGCGCCCGTGAACTCAGCGCCGCGGCGGGCGCTCGCCTGTATCTCTCGGCGGAGGGCGGCCCCGATTGGCAGTACGCGTTCGCCGCGCAGGACGGGGCGGTGCTGCTGCACGACGGGGACCACATCATGGTGGGCAACATTCAGCTCGACGTGCTCCATACGCCGGGACACACGCCCGAGCACCTGTCGTTCGTGGTGACCGACCGGCCACGCGGTGCCGGTCCGATGGGCATTGTGACCGGCGATTTCGTGTTCGTGGGCGACGTGGGGCGCCCCGATCTGCTGGAACGGGCGGCCGGTCTCTCCGACACAATGGAAGCGGGCGCCCGCACGCTGTTCCGGTCACTCGCGCGATTTCGGGCGCTTCCCGATCACTTGCAGGTCTGGCCCGGACACGGCGCTGGCTCCGCCTGCGGGAAGGCGTTGGGGGCGGTACCGTCGTCCACCGTTGGCTACGAGAAGCGGTCCAACTGGGGAGTCGCCGAGACCGATGAGGCCAGCTTTGTCGCCGCGGTGCTCGAAGGGCAGCCGGAGCCGCCCCGCTATTTCGCGGCGATGAAGCGCATCAATCGCGATGGTCCGCCGGTGCTTGGGCAGATGCCGGTGGCCCGACGGTTGCTTTCGGCCGATGTCCTTGCTGGCCTCTCGTCGCCGACCCGCTGGGTGCTCGACCTGCGGCCGGCGCGCCAATTCGCCGATGGGTTCCTTGAGAGCAGCGTGTCGCTGCCTTACTCGAAAAGCTTCAGCACGTGGGCGGGGTCGATCATTCCCGTCACCGACGAATTGGTGCTGATGTCGGACGGGGAGGACGACGCCATACGGTGGGCCGTCCGCGATCTGTCGCGCATCGGCTTCGACCGGATTGTCGGCTGGGTTGATACGAACGAGGCACTGCACGCGTGGCGCGAGGCCGGGCACGTCCTGCCGACCGTTCCGCAGCTCTCGGTCACCGACGTGGCATCGCGACAGGCGGACGGGACTATAACGATCGTCGACGTCCGAGGCCGCACGGAATGGGATGCCGGCCACATTGGTGGGGCCGTGCACGTCCCACTGGGCGACCTACGCCAACGCCTGAGCGAACTCCCCGCCGCGCCGCTGCTCGTGCACTGCCAGTCGGGCGTGCGATCGGCGGTGGGCACGAGCCTCCTGCACCGGCTCGGTCGTACCGACGCCGTGAACATCGCCGGCGGCTTCGCGGCATGGCGCGCAGCTGGGCTGCCGAAGGCGGGACAAGACGAATGACGGTGGAGTGACGCGCTCTGCCTATTCTATCCGCGCAGGGTCTGTTGTCCTGCTCCGTGGCTACACGTCTCGGCACCGGGATTCCGTTTCTGTGTGTTGGCGCTGTCAGTCGACTGAGTGAATTGGTGTATTGCAAGGAGCCGCCCCGGATTCCGGGGCGGCTCTTTGTACATGCCACCGACTGGGTCATCGCGGAGCGGCCCCGCGACTTCAGGCCGCGAACAGCCGCTCGGCCAGGAGGTCTGCCGCCACGGTGCGCTGCTCATCGCTGCCAACGCGCAACACGTCGACGCAGGCGAGCAGGTGATGGAGCCGGGCATCGCGGGTGGCCACCTTCGTGACGCCTGTGAACAGCGGCACCAGCGCTTCACCTCGCACCACACCACCCTCCATCGGCCACACCAGCGCCTTCATCGCCGTCCCGCTGCCGAACAGTGGGGAGAGTTCTGGATGCGAACCCGCGGTCGGCAGGCCGAGCCGCTCTGGACCGCGCACCGGTGGGAACGCATAGCGCACGCCGTGCACCAGAAACTCCCGACAGGCCGACCGATTGACTGTCCGGCTCGACGGCTCGCAAAGCCCAGCGTGTTGTAGTCTGGCGACGGAGCGGTGCGCAGCGCTGGTACTGGTGGCCAAGGCGGTAGCCAACGGCTCGTAACGGTCCTCCGGCACCAACAGCAGCCGGAGGGCTACGGCGACGTCAAAGGGACGGAGTGAAGGTTGGGTTGGCACCGGAACTCGTGAGGTGAGGGAGCGCGGGGCCGAGGTGTGCCGACCCACATTGGGAGGTTAACCACATTCCAGATGGTGCACCGAGATCGACCGCTCATCCCGTCCCCTAAAAATAACAATTCAGCCCGCTTAAATAACATTCATCATCGTTTTACAACGACTCAACAAACGAAAGTTAAAGCGAACGTAGGGCAACAGCATGACTTCGTCACGGTACCACACCCTTCGCCCCCCAACTGTTGTTCTTCCGGTCCACATCGAGCAGCCGTTGTTCAGGATCCAACTCGATGTGCACGAGCGCTTTGTTCACGAACGCATACTCTCGCACATACTGGCGCGAGTTCGTGCTCCACACTTCGGCCGGATACAGGTAATCCTGCGTGGTGCCGTCACGGAACGTGAACCGCGCGCGTACCGGCAACACCCCGCGCTCGCGATTGCCGTACAACACACCGACGAACATCGTATCGCCCTTCGTGCGTGTGATCACGCTGTCGACACTCTGGTCGAAGCGGGCATTCTCGACGAACCACTGGCGCCAGAACCAGTCGAGTCGACGGCCGCTGACGTCCTCCATGGTGCGGAAAAAGTCCGCCGGCGTGGGATGCTTGTACGCCCACCGCGCGATGTAGCTGCGGAATGCATCGTCAAAGGCCTCCGGGCCCAAGATCTCCTGACGCAGCAACTGCAGACCGACGCTTGGCTTCACATACGCCGCTTCGCCGAGCAGCGCCGGATTGATGCGATCGGGATTGATGTCGACCGGCTTGTCGACGCCCTGCACCATGTACTGCTCGACCATCCGTCGTTCTTCGGCTGCGCGGGCGAGCTGATCGCCACGCTCGGGATACCGACGCCCTTCGGCGAAGGTATTGATGAACGTGTTGAAGCCTTCGTCCTGCCACATGTACGACCGCTCGTTACTACCCACGATCATGGGGAACCACATGTGCCCGATCTCGTGCGTGACCACGTTGTACAGATCGTAAATGTCGTTGCTGATATTCTCCATCGCGATCATCGGATACTCCATGCCGCTGATCGGTCCTTCCACGGCCGAGATGTGCGGCCACGGGTACGGGAACCAGCGTTCCGAATACTCGATGATGGACATGCGCGATTGGTCGGCCGCATCGTGCCAATTCACCGCCGCAGTGGGGCGATAATAGGCGTAGGCCATGATCCCCTTCCAACTCGAGGCGTCCCACTGGAATTCCGGCGAGGCGGCCCACACCGCGTCGCGCACATTCTTTGCGCTGAAACGCCACGTCATCATGCCGCTCGTGCGCAGACGGGCGGTCCCATTGGCGAGCTCGTCGGCGGTAATGAGCCGGATCACCGTGTCTGATTTGGCCGCCAGCGCGTGACGTGAGATCTGCGTGGGGGTGAGCACCTCGCGCGCGTTCTGCAGCGCACCGGTGGCCGCCACGATGTAGCCGGACGGCACGGTGATCGCCAAGTTGTAGTCGCCGTAGTCGAGATAGAACTCGCCTTGGCCGAGGTACGGTTCGATGTTCCATCCACGCACATCGTCGTACACGGCGGCCCGCGGGAACCACTGGGCGATCTCGTACAGCGCGCCGTCACGACCCATGCGATCGGCACCGTGCTCGGGCACTGGAAAGGTCCACGCCATCTCCAACACGGCGGTTTTCCCCGGGGCCAACGGCTCGACGAAATCGACCTTCATCATCGTTTCGTTCATCCGGCGCGCGAGCGGCGACCGCTTGGGTGCCCCTCCCTTGGCCGAGGCAATGACTTGTTCGAGCTTCGAAAACGTGTAACCGCCCTCGAAGCCGCGCGCCCCGAAGCGCGACTCTTCGGGGAAGATGTAGGAGTTGAGCGACTTGCTACGAAACGCGTTCTGCTCCACCTGCAACCACATGAAGCGCAGGGTGTCGGGCGATCGGTTCGTGTAGCGCAGGGTGAGCTCGCCCTTCACCGTCTTGGCGGTGGTGTCGAGCGTCGCCGCCAGCGTATAGTCGGCGCGGTTCTGCCAGTATCTGGCGCCGGGTGCACCACTGCCACTGCGCAACTCGTTCGCAGTGGGTAGCACGAGCGGCGCGAACACGGAGGTATCGGATACGGCCCGCGGTCGTACCGCGCCGACCGGCGAGGATTGTGCGCCCGCCACGCTGAGAGACGTGGCGACAAGTGCGGCCAGCGCCGTCGTACCGAGGGGCAGGCACCGGCGCAACGTCGTGCCGCGCGGGTGAGGAACAAGGCAGGGAGACATGCGGACGCGGAGCGAAGGGGAAGGGCGGGTCCCGAGGTACTGGCTACGTCGTACCCTTGAATGATAGTAGCTTTCGGCATGTCTTCTGCCCTCACTTTTCATGCGACGCCGGTTTTTCCTCGTGGCTTTCGCTGCGCCAGCCGGAATGTCGGCCTCAAGCCGTCGGCTCGCGATCTGACGTTGTTTGCCAGCGAGGTCGACGCGACCGCGGCGGCCGTGTTTACCCGCAATCATTTTCCCGGCGCGCCGATCATTCTCGGCCGCGAGACGATCAAGGGCGGTGTGCTGCGGGCGATCATCGCGAACAGCAAGGTGAGTAATGTTGCGACGGGACTGCGCGGCGTTGAGAATGCGCGACGGATGGCCGTGGCGGCGGCGGCCGAGCTAGGTACGGATCCCCGGTGCGTGCTGGTCAGCTCGACGGGCGTGATCGGCGTGCCGTTGCCGATCGAGAAGATCGAGGCGGGCGTGGTCGGCATGTCGTCCGATCTGCAGGACGATCCGATGGTCGGCGCCGAGGGCATCATGACCACGGACACGCATCCGAAAGCGCTCTCGGCCTCAATCGGCAACGCCACGATTACCTGGGTGGCGAAAGGATCGGGGATGATCGAGCCGAACATGGCCACGATGCTGTCCTACATCTTCACCGACGCGGCGTTCGATGCGCCGACGCTCGACCGACTACTGCGCGCGGCGGTGGCGCCGACGTTCAACATGCTGTCGGTCGACACCGACACGAGTACGTCGGACACCTGTGCGATTTTGGCGAACGGATTGGCCGGCGCGGTTGACGAAACGGAGTTCCTGTCGGTCCTGACGGCCGGCTGCCGGCGCATGACGGAAATTCTGGCGCGTGACGGCGAGGGCGCCGAGCATCTGGTGCGCGTCACGGTCCGCGGTGCGTTGAACGAGGCCGAAGCGCACGTGGTCGCGAAGTCGATTCTCAATTCACCGCTGGTGAAGACGATGGTGCACGGCGCTGACCCGAACGTGGGGCGCCTGCTGATGGCCGTAGGCAAGTGCTTCGACTGCACGATCCAGCCAACGACGACGGATGCCTGGATCAACGGCTTCCAGGTGGTCGGCCATGGCGAGCGACTCCCCTTCGACGACGCGGTGGTGCGCGAGACGCTGTCGCGCGAGGTCGTCGACTTGTCGGTGTCGTTGGGCGTCGGCGACGGCGAGGCGGTGGCGTACGGCTGCGACCTCACGAAGGGCTACGTGGACGAGAACGCGAGCTATTACAGCAGTTGAGCGGCAAACGGCAAACAGCCAGAACACGGATGCCGCGGATTGCGCCGAACCAACACGGATAAGATGACCAGCGCTTTTTGCTTATCCGTGTTGCTTCCGTGAAATCTGCGGCATCCGTGTTCTGGCTTTTGTTTTTCGCTGTTGCCGTTGCGGTCGGAGATCAACGCGAGGACAGGACCGGTGCGCGGCGATGCTTGGTGGTCTGCTCGTAGTCGTACACGAGCTGAATGAGCCGGCCTTCGCTCCACGGGCGTCCGAGGAAACTGATGCCGGCGGGCAGGCGATTGTCGCGGGTATAGCCCATCGGCACCGTGATCGCCGGGAAGCCGGTGCTCGGTGAGAACAGCTGACTGTTGTCACCATGCGGCGTGTTCAAGTCACCGATCAGGCGCGGCGGGTTGCTCCAGGTGGGATAGATCGCGGCGTCGATCTTGAGTGAGTCCATCATCTGTTGCACGGCGTCGCGCATCGCGGACCGCACGCGCTCACGGCTCTGACAGCCAGCGCTGACTTCGGGCATTTCGGTCGCCGGCGCCGCGTCGCGCAGGCGCTGTTCGACGGTGGGATGGAACTTCCGGCTGCGGAGCACCTCGTCGATGGTCTTTACGGGCGCATTCGAACCGCGGGCGGCGAAGTAGCGTTCGAGGTCGGGCTTGAACCGATTGCAGCCACCCTGCTGCCGGCGCTGAATGGCATCGAGCGAGTCGACCCGCGCTTCGACGATCACGGCACCCTGCGCCCGCAGGTCGGCCACGGCGCGCTCGAAGACGCGCTGCACCTCGGCGTCCAGCGTGGGACGTTCGTAGGCCTGCCTCAGGATGCCGATGCGCGCGCCCTTGAGGGCACCGCGCACGAGAAAGCTGGCATACGACGGGCTGCGATTCGCGTCGGCCGGCGCGGTGACGGCATCGGCGGGGTCACTGCCCACGACGACATCGAACACGGCGACCGCATCGGCCACGGAGCGGGCCATGGGACCGGCCACATCGGCCGACGCGTTGAGCGGGATCACGCCAGCGCGCGACGTGAGGCCCATCGTGGACCGAATGCCGACCAGCGCCTGATGCGCGGAGGGACCACGAATGGAGTTGCCGGTATCGGTGCCGAGTCCGACGGCGCCGAAGCTCGCCGCGACGGCAGCGGCGGTGCCGCCGCTCGAGCCGGCAGTGACCCGATCGAGCGCATACGGATTGTGCGAATAACCCGGGAGAATTGAACTCACGGTTTCGTAGGGCGAGAACGCCCACTCGGCGAGATTCGATTTCGCCAACACGATGGCGCCGGCATTCTTGATCTGCCGCACCATGGTGGCATCCTGCAGCGGCGTCCATCCCTCGAGCGCCAGGGAGCCGCCGGTGGT
>Ga0114970_10000262_pt1 | contig 38014 bp, 36 predicted proteins | sample M_140205_XF_Meta_FD_87030 | JGI IMG/M metagenome (GOLD analysis project Ga0114970, IMG submission 87030) | Freshwater microbial communities from Lake Montjoie, Canada to study carbon cycling - M_140205_XF_MetaG | ecosystem: Environmental > Aquatic > Freshwater > Lake | place: Lake Montjoie... | reverse complement strand
TCTTAAATTTATTTTTATTTTTTTTAATTTTCAAGAACAATTTTTTTTTTGGATATATTTTTGTTTTTTATATTTTTATTTTTTTTTTTTTAATTTTTTTTTTTTTTTTTTTATTTAAATTTTTTTTTTTTTTTAAACTTTTTTTTTTTTTTAAGTTTTCTAAATACTCTAAAATATTTTTTAAATTTTGAATTGCCATTTTTTTTTCATTGATTTGTGTTTCAAAATAACTATTATATTTATCTAAAATACATTTTGAACTTTCATTTATACTATTTAATGTTTTATATCTATTAATTAATCTTAAATTAATTTTATTCATTTCGTCTTTTATATTTTTATATACAAAATCATCTTGTATTATATTTGTTATATTTGCCATATTTTCCATATTAATAATATAAGATTTTAATATATTAAAAGATATTAAAATCTAACTAATATATTATTATAGAAATGGAGGAAATCAAAGAAGAACCTTTATTAAATAAAGAAACAAATAGATTTGTTATGTTTCCAATTAAAGACCAGGATATATGGGAAATGTATAAAAAAGCAGAGGATTGTTTTTGGAGAGCACAAGAAGTTGATTTATCAAAAGATATTCAACACTGGAATTTATTAACAGACAATGAAAGATATTTTATTTCTATGATATTAGCATTTTTTGCCGCAAGTGATGGAATTGTATTAGAAAATCTAGGCTTACGATTTATGACTGAAGTTCAATTAGCGGAAGCAAAAGCATTTTATGGTTTTCAAATCGCAATGGAAAATATTCATTCAATTATGTATAGTCAATTAATTGAAACTTATATTAATGATTCTAAAGAGAAACATAAATTATTTAATGCTTTAGAGAGTTTTGAGTGTATTAATAAAAAAGCATTATGGGCTTTAAAATGGATTGGCGATAAAGAATCTAATTTTGCGACAAGACTTGTTGGTTTTGCATGTGTAGAAGGTATATTTTTTTCGGGCGCTTTTTGCGCCATTTATTGGTTAAAAAAACGAGGTCTGATGCCTGGATTAACATTTTCTAATGAATTAATTAGCCGAGACGAGGCTCTTCATACTGAATTTGCAATTTTATTATATAGTAAATTACAGAACAAACTTTCATCAGACAAAATTAATGGTATTATTATGGAAGCAGTTGAAATAGAAAAAGAGTTTATATGTGAATCATTGCCTTGTAATTTAATTGGAATGAATCAAAAATTAATGAGTCAATATATTGAATTTGTGGCTGATCGTTTAGCTGTTCAATTAGGAAATAATAAAATATATAATTCAAGTAATCCATTTGATTTTATGGAATTAATTAGTATTGAAGGAAAAACAAACTTTTTTGAAAGAAGAGTTGGAGAATATGCGATGACTACTAGAGAGAATGATACTACGCTTACTGCGTTTGAATTTGATGATAATTTTTAATTTATTTTAATTTATTTTAAATCATTCTACATTTTGGAGGAACAATATAGCCCCGGTTACGGGTGCGTTGGCGAGCAGTTTTAACACTAAGTGTATTTGTATTAGAATTATTTAAATTATTAGAGTTAAATGACAGTTTAGTATCTTGACCCGGTCTAATTGTGTTCCCGCGGCCTAGCGCAATATTTTTTTTATAATTAATATGTTCGTCTGATGTTAATATATTGTTTTGTTTTCCATTTATTAAACATTTTGAAGTTGTATTTACACATCCTAGTGAATAGCTTCTACGATTATGAATAGTATGATTGCTTGAACTCCAAGTATTTGCCGCATTTATTAATTTATTACAGTTATCAGTATTATGATTGCCTTCTACTCTTATAACTCCAGTTTTACATTGAATATTTCCATTATGAACAAAATAAGAACATGCATGACTTTTAAAATATAATTGTCTACCTTTAGAAAAAGTATTTGAGTTATCGGCAAAACCTGTTTTTAATGGCATTCCACCAATACAATTTGTGTAATTATTTTTATAATTTTGTTTATTAGGAAGAGATGGTGGGTTTGATTGCGAACTATATGGAGAATACTTAATACTTTGAATATTCATTATATAATATAATATTATAATATATAACGAATAATATATAATATATATTATAATAAATATGATATTAACTAATATATTATTAACAGTTACTTCTTTACTGATTTCAAGTCCTAATATTAATAGTAATATTAATATAAAAATGTGTTTAGAAGATAATTTAAATAATATAAATAATTATAAAGATTCTAATGGATTAAAATTATATTCTGCGAAAGATACAACAACAACAGCGATTAAATGGTTATATAAAACAGTTGAAGTTACGAATAATGAATATCCTACATTTGTTTTAATTGATTTAGTAAATATAATTAATTATTCGCTTAAGAAGAACGAGAAGTGTGATCTCTATATTGCGTATGTTCCAGATAGATTTGAAGAACCACACTTTATTGGTTCATTTTTAATTAATCCAGCAAACAGATTATTATCTATAAAACAAATTTGTATGAATCCATTTGTTAAAGAAACTTCTTTAACAGAATATAAAAAAAATTTAATTAATTTATCAATTGCATCTGGCGTTGTTTTATATACAAAACCATTAAAATATTTAAGTAATCCACGGTATTATTTAGAATTTAATCAATATTAAATAGATAAAATTTTTATATAATATATTATAATATATTATAATATATTATATATTATATAAGAATGCCTGATAAAAGTAGAAAAAAACAAGGAAAAAAAACACAAAGATCAAAAAAAATGACCGGAGGAATGGAATGGAGTTTCAGCGCGTTATGGAAAAGCATTACTGGAGCTAAGGACAATATAAATGAAACTGCGGAGCAGTTCTCAAAAGTAAAAACAGAAATACAACAGAATATAAGTGCCCTCAATAAATCACTAAATGAGGTAATGCCATTGCTTGACAAATGTAGTTCCTCATTAAAATTGGACCCTATACCTCAGCAAGTGATTGCTGATGCCGCTGGATTATATCCTGCGGCTGAACTAAAGCCAAACATACAACCACCGCCACCACCAGAGCAACCAAATGCAAACTTACAACCACCGCCACCAGAAATGCCAGGCCTACCAGCAAAACCAAATTTTCCAACAGAATCAGGGAGAGAATTTGCTGGAGGTGCCAAAAAAAAAACAAGAAGAAAAAAGTTAAAAAAATTAAAAAAATAAATCAAGAATATTAAACTAGTTACATATACATTACTTTCCAAGAATCATTACCTTGTTCTTTTTTAATTAATTTTTGAACAATTGGAATAGTTATATTAAATGGAAATTCAATACTGAAACAATCTTCTGTATTAAATAGTGAATATCCTGTAGGCATTAATCTAAACAAATTTAATTTAGTAAAAATTATTTCTAAACATCTTTTTAAGTTTCTGACACCACATTCGTTTTCTGTATAATTATCAATAATATAATCAATTGTTTCATTACTAATTATAATATTTTCTTCTTCAAATTTAACTTGTTTGCAAATTGTTGACAATAAATATTTTTTGGCAATAATATTTTTTTCTTTTTTGTCATACCCTTTTGTTGTAATTTTATACATTCTATCCCGTAAAATTGGATTTATTTTAGTTTCATCATTATAACTAAATATAAATAATGCTTTACTTAAATCAAAATCTATTTCTGAAAAATATTTATCGTGAAAATTGGTATTTTGACTACTATCTATTAAGTGAGTTAAAATTCCAATAATTTCTTCTCCTTTAGGCGAATCACTTACTTTATCTAATTCATCAAAATAGATAATAGGATTAGAACACTGTGTTTGAATTAAAATATCAACGATTTTACCATATGTGCTTCCTTCATATGTATAACTATGCCCTTCTAATACGCTCGCATCAGTTGCACCACCAAGAGCAATTAATGAAAATGGTCTATTTAATAATTTACTGATTCCTTCTTTGATTAGTGTTGTTTTTCCTGTACCCATTGGTCCTTTAATGGCTAACGCATTTCCTAATGCGTCTGGATTTGTAATCCATTGAGCTAATAATTGCATAATTTGCATTTTGGCATCATTTAATCCAAAAACTGCTTTATCTAATATATCTATTGACATTTTTATAAAGTCAGAGCATTTATCAAATCCATCATTTGATGAAATAGGTAAATTATGGATTTTATTGAACGGCAAAGACATAAATGAGTCCATCCACAATTTTAATTTAAAATACTCGCTTGCTGTTGGGTTCATTGTTTCAAGCATGCCAATTTTTTTTAAAGCAACAATTTTAAACTCTGTTGGAATATTCATTTCTAAAATTAAAATTCTATATGGTTTATAAATTTTGAATTTTGAATTAATTTTTTTTAATTCTTCAATAATATTATTTCTTTGTAAATCATCAAGCTCTTTAGAGAAATATTTTATATCATTTAAATTATCTTCTAAATTAATTAATTCTTTAAATTCTTTCTCTTTAGAAACTTTATTTTTATTGATTACATTTAATGATTTTTTTTTTTTATTTGCAATAGAAACTAAATTATCTAAAAATTTTCTTTTAATTATAAACTCTTCATCTTCATCTTCATCTTCATCATCATCATCTTCATCTTCATCATCGTCTTCATCTTCATCTTCATCTTCATCTTCATCTTCATCTTCATCTTCTTCATCATCATCTTCATCATCTTTATCGCTTAAATCATAATATGTATTTTGTTTTTGTTTTTGTTTTGTGCCAGTATTATAATATTTATTTTTTTTAATAATATTTTTTTTAAGTTTAGAATTATTTAATGATAATAGTTGTTTTGATTTATTTTTCATATAGTTAGAGGGAAAAATCTTTGTAAGAAATAATTGAAACTTTACTGGGTCAATATTTGAATCTTTTATACATTTTTTTTGGTATCGTGTATTATACTTATGTCTATTTGGAAAATAATCTATTAAATCCATTTATATAATTATAGTTAAATAAATATTTTATTTTCAATTTTATTTTAATAATTTTATTTATTAAAATTGAAAATAAAACAATCTAAATATTGTTTTATTAATATAAGGAGATGGCTAATCAAAACGGTTCTATGAATAAAGAATGTGCTAAAATTATTGGTATTCAATTTAGTATATTATCACCAGAAGAGATTAGAAAAGGATCAGTTGCTGAAATTACAAATAGAGATACATACATTAATAACAAACCGGTTATTGGTGGTTTATTTGATCCTAGAATGGGTGTTTTAGAACCTGGCCTTATTTGTCCTACTGATGGGCATGATTATATGAAAACTCCTGGATATTTTGGACATGTTGAGTTGGCAAGGCCGGTGTTTTATATTCAATATTTACCTACAATTCTTAAAGTTCTTAGATGTTGTTGTATTAAATGTAGTAAATTATTAATTAGTAAAGAAAAACATAAAGAACTTCTTAGTATGCTTCCAGATGAACGATGGAATAAAGTATTTCAAATTGCAAGTAAAATTAAAAGATGTGGAGAAGCTACGAATGATGGCTGTGGTTGTAAGCAACCAAGTAAAATTAAAAAAGAAAATTTGGCAACATTAATTGCGGAGTGGGACGAAGTTGATACTTCTGATAGTGAAAAAACAAAAATATCATTAAATCTTACTCCAGAAAAAGTAGTTAGATTATTTCGTAGAATTACAGATGATAATATTAAATTTATGGGCTTTAGTCCAATTTGGTCTAGACCAGAATGGATGGTATGTCAAGTATTGGCAATTCCGCCACCAGCAGTTAGACCATCCGTTAAACACGATTCGCAACAGCGAAGTGAAGATGACATTACTCATATTATTGTTAATATTATTAAAACAAATAAAACATTACAGGAAAAAATAAATTCCAATGCAAATGGAAATATTATTGATGATTGGACTACTGTATTACAATATTATATTGCAACTTTAGTTGATAATAAAATTCCTGGTGTTGCTGCAGTTGCGCAACGGTCTGGTCGTCCATTAAAATCAATTAAAGAACGGCTTAATGGAAAACAAGGACGAGTTCGTGGTAATTTAATGGGTAAGCGAGTTGATTATAGTGCTCGGTCTGTTATTACTCCTGACCCACAATTATCAATTAGAGAGCTTGGAGTACCACTTAAAATTGCAAAAAATTTAACAAAACCAGTGAGTGTTAATAAAACAAATATGAACTTTTTATTAAAGTTAGTAAGAAATGGTCCTGACATACATCCTGGTGCCAAAATTCTTGAAAGAAAAACAGGCGAGAATATTTCATTACGATATATAGACAGGGAATCAATTAAATTAAATGAAGGTGACCGAGTACATCGTCATATGATGGATGGAGATGCAATCTTATTTAATCGCCAACCAACTCTTCACAGAATGTCCATGATGTGTCATGTTGTTAAAATTGTTTATCATGGTGACACGTTTAGAATGAATGTTGGCGATACAAAACCGTATAATGCGGATTTTGATGGTGATGAAATGAACTTACATATGCCGCAAGATGAAGAAGCAGAAATTGAGTTATTAAATTTGGCATCTATTCCTACACAAATTGTAAGTCCTGCAAATAATAAATCAATTATTGGCATTTTTCAAGATTCCCTTCTTGGTTGTTATCAGTTTACTAGAAACAAACTGGAGTTTGACAAGAGAAAAGCGATGAATTTATTAATGGGTGTATCAAATATTGATATTAATAAATTGTCAAATCTTTCTACAATTACTAATTTTGATATATTATCACAAATTATTCCACCAATTTCACTAAAATATAAAGGAAAAGCATATAATGATGCAACTGAAGATTATATTACTTCTAATAATGTGATTGAAATTATTAATGGAAATTATTATCGAGGACAAATTGATAAAGGTGTATTAAGTGATGGTTCTAAGGGTTTAATTCAAAGAATTTATAATGATTTTGGAAATGGCGCAGCTGCTGACTTTATTGATAATCTTCAAAATATTGTTACTGAATTTATGAAAATGGATTCTTATAGTGTTGGAATTAGTGACCTTATTGCAGATCAAGAAACAAATGAGCAAATTGGAAAAGTAATTAGTGCAAAAAAAAATGCAGTACAAAATATTATTGACCAAACGCATATTGGGATTTTTGAAAATAAAAGTGGTAAAACAAATGATTTGGCATTTGAAGATAATGTTAATAATATATTAAATCAAGCAACAAATGAAGCGGGTCAAATTGGGCGTTCAAGTTTAAGTCGTGATAATAGATTTGTTATGATGGTTAATGCAGGCTCAAAAGGTAGTGATTTAAATATTGCACAAATGGTTTCCGCATTAGGGCAACAAAATGTGGATGGAAAACGAATTCCATATGGATTTGAAAATAGAACATTACCTCATTTTAGTAAATATGATGATTCACCAGGGGCACGAGGATTCATTGAAAGTTCATTTATTGGTGGTCTGTCACCGACTGAGTTATTCTTCCATGCAATGGGTGGTCGTGTTGGTCTTATTGATACTGCAGTTAAAACCAGTCAAACTGGTTATATTTCAAGACGATTGGTTAAAGCCTTAGAAGATTTAATGGTAAGGTATGATATGACTGTAAGAAATAATAAAGATAAAATAGTTCAATTTACATATGGCGAAGACGGATTTGACCCGGTTAAAGTAGAAGGGCAAGTTATTCAACTGGTTCAAATGAGTAATGAAGAAATTTATAATTATTTTAATATATCTTTAAAAAATATTACTGAAATTTCTAATGTATTTACAGCAAAAATAGGTGCCAAATATAAAAATGAGCTTCCTGAATTAAATAATAAAATTGCCATATATATTAATTATATGTTAGCCTCACAAAAAAACATAATTTCAAAAGTATTTAAGAATTTATATAATAAACAAATTCATTTACCGATTGCTTTTGCTTATGTAATTAATAATATTCAAGGACAGCATAATTTAAATATTAACTCTCAAATTGATATTACTCCATTAGAAGCATTTGAAATGATTGAGAATACATATAAAAAATTAGAAACGTTTACCTATTCAAAACCAAATGAATTATTTAAAGTATTATATTATTTTAATCTTTGTCCAACACAACTACTGTTTGTTAAACGGTTTAATAAAAACGCTCTTAATTACTTGCTTGATGTAATTGTTAAAATGTATAAAGAGGCAATTGTAAATCCTGGTGAAATGGTTGGAGTTATTGCGGCGCAATCAATTGGCGAGCCTACAACACAGCTTACGCTCAATACATTTCATTTTGCTGGTGTTGCTTCTAAGTCAAATGTTACTCGTGGAGTTCCACGAATTGAAGAAATTTTATCATTATCTGAAAATCCAAAAAACCCTTCATGTACGATTTATTTACCAAAAGAAATAGAACAAGACAAGACAATTGCGTTTCATTTAGTTAATAATATTAGACATATTAAACTGCAAAATCTTGTTAAAAATGTTAGTATATGTTATGACCCAGATGATTTAAATAGTCTTATGAAAATGGATGAATTACTTATAGCGCAATATCAAGAATTTAATAGAGTATTTGATGAATGTAATGGTTCAGAAAGCAGTGGCGGTGATTCCAGTAGTTCTAAATCAAATTGGATTATTCGGATTGAAATTGATAAAAATGAAATGATAGATACAAATATTTCAATGGATGATATTAATTATGCTTTAACATACGCTTATGGAAACACAATTGATTGTGTTTATTCTGATTATAATTCTACTAATTTAATTTTTCGGATTCGCTTACAAAACATTCTTTCTAAGAAAAAAACTAATATTGCGCATCCACTAGATCAGTCTGATGAAATTTATATTCTTAAAAACTTTCAAGATGAATTATTAAATAATTTAGTTTTACGTGGAATTAAAAATCTTAATAGTGTTATGCCTCGCAAAATTACAGATTCAGTGGAAGAAGACAATGGCAAATATAATCGTAAAGAAATTTGGGTATTAGATACAGTAGGGACTAACTTATTAGATTTGTTAAGTTTAGATAATATTGATGTATATAGAACATACACAAATGATATTCAAGAAACTTATAGAATATTAGGAGTTGAAGCAGCTCGGCAAATAATTTATAATGAGTTTACAGAAGTTATTGAGCATGATGGTGCTTATATTAATTATCATCATTTAAGTTTATTATGTGATAGAATGACTGTTAATAAAAATCTAGTCTCGGTATTTAGACATGGAATTAATAATGATGATATTGGGCCAATCGCAAAAGCATCATTTGAAGAAACACCCGAACAATTTCTTAAAGCAGCTCGCCATGGAGAGCTTGATAATTTACGTGGAATCTCCGCAAACGTTATGTGTGGACAAGATGGTTATTTTGGAACAAGCTCATTTAGTGTTTTATTAGACATTAACAATATTCCACAAATGCCTGAACCAGAAGAAGATCTAGAAATAGAACCTTTAATTGATTATCCAACTTCTATGATTGAAAAAGAATTTGGCGATCTATTAAACCAAAATAGTGTTTGCTCTATTAATAATATTTTATTGCAAACAAACATTCAAAATATTAAACCAAGCGATACTGGCGATGATAATGAGTATGACCCATTTAAATTTTAATAGTTTTTATAAAAAAAAATATTATAACTATTTAATGAGTAATATAACATCTATTCTATTTATTATTCTTTGTTTTTTTATTATTTTTATATTTGTTTCACATATATATTTTCATTTTTCTTATATAGGCAATAATTTACAAAAATATTCTAATTCTAAGAACTATAATAGAAGTATAACACAGCCCTCACAACAATATTTAGCATATCAACAAGACCAAGTCTATGATTATGATAATGATTTCTCACTATTGTATCAGCCTATACAAACAACCCCAACAACCCCAACAACTTCAACAACTTCAACAATAACAACAACCCCAACAACTTCAACAACATTAACAACCCCAACAACATTAACAACCCAACAATAACAACAACCACTACTCAGCCGCCGCCACAAACAACAACCACTACTCAGCCGCCGCCACAAACAACAACCACTACTCAGCCGCGGCCACAAACAACAATTACTACTCAGCCGCCATCACAAACAACAATTACTACTCAGCCGCCATCACAAACAACAACCACAACTACTTCACGTGCAACCTATTTAAGAACTCAAGAATCTAATCCAGAAACAATTAATGTTTCTTATCCAACTACAAAACCATATGGTTACGGATCTATTAAAGGATGGTATGGAAGTAAACAAAGTAGTTACTTATTAAATCATCCAATTAAAGCGGATTATGAACAAATGAATCAAAATTATGTATCTAACAATCAACAATGGAAGTTTTTACATCTTCCACAAAAACAGGAATTGCCTGATTATGGAAGTTGGTGGAATTGGGATGTAGAATTGCAAAAGATTAATAATGTAATTGATTATTTAGGAGAAACTTTAGGAAAATTTGAAACTCATTTTATATCAGCAACAGAAATTGTTGATAAATTGAGATGGGTTCCAAAAATAAATTTTGGAGAGGAAGAGCGTTTTGAAATTGAAAATGTAAGTTTAAAGAATGCTTTGACAAGCAAAATTAATGCTTCTAATAGTAATGCAGTTATTAGTTTTACTCAACAAGAATGGAATAGTTTTAACATAACTACAAGTATTATAACACTTCATTATATTAAAATTGGTAATTCACAATATAAACCTTTTTCTCCTGGAACAGATAGGGTAAATAATGAGGCATTAGCAATAATAAATAGAGATTGGGAAATAGGTGCTTGGCCAGGCAGCACAACTCCAAATCAAAGGGTACGAGTTGAGGAATGTGGTGGTGTTTGTTTAATATATAAAACAAAAAATAATAGACAACGTTTCTATATTGCAATAGACACAGGCATGGGTTCATATGAACATTTAAAAACTTCAGATTTTATTAATAAATCTAATGACTATAAAAAACAATGGTTGAGAAAACAAATATATTCAGGTATAAGCCATGAATACACACACGTGTTTCAATCTCAAATAATAAATCCTAGATTACCTACAAGATGGTATGGTGACGAAACCTTGTTTGGTGAACGAAGCCCAAATGCAATTTCAAGATGGTGGATTGAATCATTCGCCAGTATATTACAATATTTTATTGGATTTAGTGATGATGGATTTGATATAAAAGGCCAAATTGTACTATCAATTAGTAACATTAGAAATAATGATCCAACAACATCACAAGAGTTTGCTGATAGAATGATATATAGTAAACCTTATGGATATTTAACAAGATACTATTGGTCTTTTTTGGCGGCTGCATATATGGCAAAACTAACGTCTTGGAAATATGTATTAGTAGATTTTTATTATGATTTTCAACGAATTCCCTCAAACACACAAACAACTGACAAAGATAATATTAATGAGATATATTATGTTCCTGACTTAGATAAATTATTTTTACATAATTTTGGTAAAACAGAAGAGAATTTTTTAAAAGATTTATATACCCTCATTAAAACTGATACGACAATTGACATTAATTATTTTTTACCAAATGAAGGCGCCAATTTAATAACAACTGCAAATGTTTTACCATCAGGTAGTTCGCCTTATAATATTGAAGGCTTTCAAAATTATAATAAAAATAATTTTAATAAATTATGTAATCTTATGTAACCTTATGTTAGTTTTTTAATTTAATGTTTATAACGTGTAATTCTATGAACACGTGTTTTTTTGCCTTTCTTTTTATTTTGTTTTCTGGTGCGCTTTTTATTTTTTCTAGTATAATTTTTATATCTTAGTAATCCGCCTTTAAACCATGGCACATATTCCTCATCTTCTTGATCGGTCTCTCCTGTCTCCCATTTATCATAAAGTTCATCTTGTTGTTGAGCCCATACACTTTCTTTCTTTGCTTCTTGCTGTTCTTCATCATATTTTATCGCCTCATTGTATTTGAGCGCATTTGCTTTTTTTACCGCCTCATCAAAAGGTATTATAACCATAGAACTTGCTGCTGCCGCTGCTGTATTATCAGCCAAAATGTTATTTTCAGCCACTCTTAACTCATCTTTGCGTATTTCATCATTGCTTGGCTCAATATATATAGCCGCAGCAGCAGCAAGTTCTGCCTTGGTTTCATCTGGCGCAGCCTTGGCTGCTGCATTGGTTGCCGCTTCAGCTTTTTTCCATGCTTTTTCAGCCGATGTTTTTGCCTTTTTGGCCATTTCTTTTGCTTTTTTTGCTGCTTTCTCTGCTGCAATCTTTGTTTGTTTTATTACTTTCATTTTTGTACTTTTTATATTTTCTGCTGCAGCCGCGGCCTCTGCTGCAGCCGCTGCCTCTGCTGCCTTTGATGCTTTTTCTTCCATAGTTGTGAAATACGCAGCCGTATTATCCAACTCATCTGCAATATACCAGGCGTTTTCAGCGCGAAGGTGTTTTGCAGGTGCCGCATAGTATGCGGTTTCATATGCATTGCTGGCATTATGCCCTTGCTGCTTTCGCCGAAGTGATTCTTTATATGTTTCAGGATATTTTTTATACATTTCACTTTGCTGCTGTCGCATAATTGATTTGTTATATTTTTTAGGATAGTTTTTATATGTTTCTGGATTTTTCCAGGTCATTGTCATAACGTTATTCCAAGCAGCTGCTGCCATTTTCCCCGCTTCTGTGGCAATTAAAGATATGTCTTGAGCTTTTTCCTTTCCCTCGTTTCTTTCCCAAAAAGTGGCCACTGCTCCAGCCGCATTTTTTGCAGCCATTGCAGCACCTGATAGATTATATACATTATCTGCCAGTATAAACGCTTTATCCGCTTGAGAGTTTGCAAATCTTGTTGGTTTTTTTTTAAACGCATCACTTGCCTCAATAAAATTATTAAATTTTGGCATCCATTCTGTTGGAATCCATTCTGTTGGAATCCAATCAGTATTGTATTGGGAAAACATAATTTATATTATAAATAAATATTATAATAATATAAATAAATTTATTAAATTATTGTTTGCGTATTATTTGTTTATATTCTTTCCATGATACATTTATTGGTTCATCATGAATTTCTTCTGATTCTGCATTCTGGTTTTCTTTTAATTTATCATCTAGTTTCTTTTCTTTTTTCAAAGCTGAATCAACATATAATTCTTTTAAATAAGAACCAACTTTTACAGAAGCTTCATGCTGGTCAACCTCTCCTTTTTCTATCATTTCTAATGCATCTAAAAAATTATATAATATTTCTAAGCTTAATTCATTTTTAATAAGTTTATTATAAATATCAGTGTAGTTCATAAAAAGAAAATTACATTGATCTAGGGCCATATTATCAAACCGACTAAAGTCATTTTTATAGATCTCACTATATTCTTTTTTTAATTTTTCTAATATTTCTACATTTAATCTAATAAGAGCACTATGCTTTGTTTTTCTAATCATTTCAGTATTATTCTCAACATCATTTACTTTTATCATTTCTTGTAATTTTAGTCTATCCCCATCAGACATTTCATAGTTCATTTATAATATAATATATATAAATATATTATTTATATATTATATTTATATATTATATTTATATATTATTTATATATATATAAGTAATGGTCCAAGAAACAGCAATTGCCGAAGGTACAAATGTTATGTGGTCAGAGGAAGCAAATAATGGTATTACTGATTTACAACAAGCAGGTGCCAATATTGATAATTTGCAGCAGGCATGCACTAGTACATCTGGTTCTGGAGGAACTAAAAAACGAAGATATATAAAAAGAAAAAATAAAAGTAAAGGAACAAAAAGAAATAAAAAAAACAGTAAAACAAAAAATACCAAGAAAATGAGAGGAGGAGCCTTTGCAACTCCATTAATGCCTCCGTTATTTACTAATATTGATTCATTTATTTCACGTTTTACAAGTATGTTTTCTAAGTCTTAACATTCCATAAAAGCAATATTATAGTTAAATAAATGTCCATTGATTTAAATTGGTATTATAAACAATTTGTTTATTTGGAGTAATATTATTATTCCAAGAATTTGAATAAGCATTATTCCAACCTTTTGAATAACTGTTTGTATTACATTTAAACATTGTTTGAGGAACTGGTTGTGGTTTATTACATTCAAATTGCGGAGTAATAAACTTTCTCTCTTGTAATCGTTTACTTATATATGTTCCATAATCAACCGTTGTGATACCTGGCTTTGAAATTTTTATAATATTAGTATTTTTAGAGCATGCTTTTTTAGTACTTTTATACTTAGTGATACAAGGTATAAAGGTTATGTTATCTATGTCAAAACAACTAGACTTATTTGCCAAGTTTGTAAAAGGAACAATTGAATTATTTTTAACTAATTCATCTAGTTGTTCTTGAGATAAAAATTTTTGGACATTATAACGTTTCCCTAACCGTTGCAGAGTATTATATCCAGTTATATCTAATATACCAACAATGCCATTAAAACTTTTTTCAGCATTTATATTACAAGAACTACTTGTATTGCTTTGCCGATTTAATTTAAGAACTTTTTCAATATACATTCCTTGATCTCCATTTGGATTCACAGGATGTTTAACCCAATTTTGGGATAATGGACCAACTCCGCTGCGCACTATACAAGTCTTAAATTGGGGTGCTTGTTCTAGTATTTTTCCCATAGAACAACCACATTCTTCATTTGCTAATAATTCACGAGTTGGAGCTAAAGAATATACTCTTTCAATGCCTTTTAATCGTTTAGATAACATGCCTCGGGTATTCATTACAGTTGTTTTAAGCACTGTTGGATCATTATTACAAACGGTGCTAGTATATGCGTGCCCTGAGTTTTTATTTTTATGTTTGCTGCGAAATGCCAAGTTACCTTGTCCAATATAATTTCCACGTAAAGTACCATTTAAAGAAAATCCAACTGAGATTGAACCATTTTTGCCTTTTCCTGATAGTGGTGCTTCTCTCGGATTATTTGTAAATGTTTTCTTTTTCAATATTGCAATTGACATTTATATATATTATTATTATTAATATTAATAATATATTTAATGATATTTTTAATGATATTTTTAATGATAAATTAAAACCGAGCCATTAAAACTTCATTCGCTGCCATTGGCTCTTCTATTTGTAGTAAATTATTTATATTTGGACCGGAGAAAACATTATTAAAATTAGTTTCTGGTGAATTATTATTTTGCTGATTAAATTGTGGATTATTTAATGCTAAATTATTAAATTGTGGCGATTGTTGCTGTCCTGTATTTTGTTGAGGAGGTCGTGTGCCGCGCGAAATTGGTTGTGTGGTTTTAACGTCTTGTTGGTTCTTACCATTTTTATTGTTACTGTTATTGTTATTTAAATTGGTTTTTCCATTATATAAGTCAAATAATCTGTCAATAAGAATATTTATTTTATTACCTAACTTAGTATCAATTGTGAATAAAATAATTAAAAAAGGCAATATAAAGTTAGTTTCATTAAAAGTATGATAGGAGGTTTTGCTTCTTGTTGGAATATATCTTATAATCTTATTTACAAACCAAATTGTTAATAATAAAACATTAATACTTATAAATATTTCAAGAAATATTTCTAAACTTCCTTTTGTTTCATCAACTTCCGGACTTAAGACATTTAGTAACTTTAAACATATTAATACTAATGGAATGGCAATAAAAGTATATTGCCACATATTGCTAATATTTTCCATATTTTCGCGATTGAAATTAAAAATATATTCAAAAAATCCTTTTTTATTTTCTTCGTCTTCTTCTTTTCTATCCATATGATTTATAAAAAGAAATTAAAAAAATAAATAGATATTTATTAATGATTAAACGTATTTTAAAAACGCTAAAAGAGAAAGACGGCCATATTCATGAAGAATATCAATATATACATTTAATTAATGACATAATAAATGATGGCATGATGATTAATAGTAGAAATGGAAATGCTTTAACTGTATTTGGAGCAGCAATGCATTTTTCTTTAGAAAATGATGCAGTTCCAATTTTAACTACAAAACAAGTGTCTATTAAAACTTGTATAAAAGAGTTACTCTGGTTTATTAGTGGTAAAACTAATAATAAATTACTTAAAGCAGAAAAGGTTCATGTATGGGATAAAAATAGTAGTCGCGACTTTTTAGATTCTCGCGGTCTAACTAATTTAGAAGAAGATGATTTAGGGCCTATTTATGGGCATCAATGGAGGCATTTTAATGCTTCTTATATTAATTGTACAAGCGATTATACAGATAAAGGAATAGACCAATTATTATATATTATTAAATGTCTTAAAGATCCGGTTGAACGATATTCTAGACGACTTATAATGAGTGCTTGGAATCCTTGTCAAATAGATGAGATGGCTTTGCCACCATGCCATATTTTAGTTCAGTTTAATGTAATTAATGAAGAGCTGTCTTGTGCTTTATATCAAAGAAGTGGAGATGTTGGTTTAGGAGTGCCTTTTAATATTTTGTCTTATAGTATATTAACGCATATATTAGCAAAACATTGTAATTTAAAACCAAAAGAATTTGTATATTATTTAGGAAATGCTCATATATATGATGACCATATAAGCCAATTAACTCAGCAAGCAACAAGAATACCCTATGAATTTCCTAAAGTAAATATAAAAAAAATACATAATACAATTGAAGAATATACTTTAGAAGATATTGAAATTATAAATTATAAGTTTCATCCTAAAATTAAAATGGAAATGCGAAAATAATCCAATATTAATTTATTTATAGTAATTATATGAGTGGAACTGCTGCTTTAGCTGCTGCGAAAAGACGCCGCAATCTTAATGATGGACAACCGGTAATTGCGAGTAAAAGTCAAAATGAACAACCGATGACAAACAGAGTACAAAGAGAACCAGTCCATCCATTACAAACAATATTAACACATGACAAACAAATATTTCTTTTAGAGAGAAGATTTGAACAATTAGAACAAGCAATTCCTCATATGAATAATGGAGCAGAAACATCTAATGAATTAGATAGTTTAGTAAGAAATAATAATTCAGAAGTCAAATTATTAAAGTTGGCAGTTCAAAAAATGCAAAAACAAATACAAGATATTAATAGTCTAGTAACAACTTTAAGAGGTTCAATTTCTAATCATGATGGGGTAATTAATGATTTAATTGAAAAAATAACAAATACAACTATTTCTGGATTATCCAATGTATATGAAACAAATGATGAAGATGAAGACTCTCAAATAGAATTAGATATAAGCAAGTCTTAAATACTTTAACGAATTTAACTCGTTAATTAGTAAATTAATAAAAATTATTATATTTTATAAACAAAATGAATATAATAATTTCAATTGTTACATTTTTAATTGTTTTATTTATATATTTACATATTTATTATCATATTAAAATTAGTAATTATTTAGAGGTTTATGATATTCAAAATCTATCAAAAGAAAGATTAGAAGAAATATGTGATTTAAGACAACCAGCCACATTTAATTTAGATGTATCTTGTTTTGATTTATTGCTTTTAGAAAATGTTAAAAAAGAATATGGCTCTTTTGATATTAAAATAAGAGACACATCAGAAAATACAAATAGTGAAATATATTTACCATATATTTTAAATAAAGCAATTGTTGCAATTAAAGAGAAACGTTATTATTCTGAAAAAAATGAAGAATTTTTAACTGAAACTAGTTTGTTAAAAATATTAAAGGTAAATGATTATTTTTTACGACCTAATACGCTAATGACTAGTACTTATGATTATATAATCGGAGCCGAGTTGAGCCAAACACCTTTTAGATATGATGTTTGTTATAGAAATTATTTTGTATTATTAGAAGGTGAAGCCTTAATAAAATTAACTCCTCCAAAAAATAAAAAATATTTATTTACACATAAAGATTACGATAATTTTGAATTTCGCTCTCCTATAAATCCCTGGAACGTACAGAAACAATATCAAACTAATTTTGATAAGATTAAATGCTTAGATATTACTTTAACTAAAGGAAAAGTTTTATTTATTCCAGCATATTGGTGGTATAGTATTCAATTTAATAGTCCTGAAACTGTTATACTTAATTTTAAGTATAAAACTTATATGAATAATATTACTTTACTTCCTGATTACTTTAAATACTTTTTACAAAAACAAAACATAAAACATATTATTATTGATACAAATACCGCTATTAGTAATAATTCTAATGACCTTAATGCCCCTAATATTAATGTTTCTGACCTGAATATTAATGATTCTAATATTAATGATATTCTTAATACTATGAAGGTTAATGATGTTAATGATGTTAATGATGGTAATCTAGTTATCTAACTACCACAACTCAATTCAAATGTAACATCATTTATTTTATCAATAGATTCAATAAAATAGTGATTGTCATATTGTAAATATTTGTCTAAATACTCTTTGCTTTGTACGTCTAACTGATTAAATGCATCTTCTAAAGTAATTTTATTTGATGCATTATTTTTTATTTTATAATATATTTTTTTATATTCTGTTTCATATTCATTATTTGCATTTCTAATATGTATAATTAAATTATGAACTAATATAATATAACTACTTGTTCCTTCATATAAAATTTTAGTTGTATAATCTTCATTTTCTAAATATGTAGTATAACTGTCTACATAATAATTTTTAAATTCATAACCTTCTTTATCACTTTCATCATTTGTTTCATCATTTGTTTCATCATTTGTTTCATCATTTGTTTCATCATTTGTTTGATTAATATATATGCTTCCACTCATATCCATTTCCATTTCTATTATTATTTATTATTAAATAATCATAATAAGTAATATTTATATAATATTATAAATATTATAAATATTATAAATATTATATAAAATTGATATTAATATAATTATTTATATTACTAATAACAATACGAATAATGTCGTTAAAAATTCATATTCATGATCGTATATATAGCTCGTGGGACATCTATAATATAAGCGATAATAGTTTATCTACTATAAAGATTAATCCTATTACAAATAAACTATTATCTGGCGATATTATTGACGAAACCGGACAATTAATTGATTCGCATATTCGTAATAGTAAAAGTTTAGCTGGAATTCTTATTTTAAATAAGACATATGGACGGTCACAAAAAAACAATGGTACTAGTGGAAAATTATATTATAAATGTATTCCAAATGATAAACATATTCCAGAGTTTTTAATTCCATATGAAGAAAAACATATTGGATTCAATAAAGCACAAATTAATAAATTTATATTATTTAAGTTCTCTCATTGGAATGATAAACACCCTGTAGGTATGTTAAATAATGTAATTGGAGATGTTACCGATATGAGCTGTTTTTACGAATATCAATTACAATGTAAAGATTTAGTAAAGTCTATTAAGAAATTCACAAGCGACGCTCATAATTCTTATAAATTATTAGGTGCAACACTTGTTCCAAACTGTTCGTTATCTTATATTGAACACTATAATTTGCAAGATAGACGCAATGAATATATTATTTCAGTTGATCCTCAAGATAGCACTGATTTAGATGATGCTTTTAGTATTAAAAATAATATATTAAGTATTTATATTGCCAATGTCCCAATCTTATTAGATCATTTAAAATTATGGGGGTCTTTTTCAGAACGCATTTCAACTATTTATTTGCCTGACAGAAAGTGTGCGATGTTGCCGCCATTATTGTCTGAACAATTATGTAGTTTATTAGAAAATCAAGAGCGCGGAGCGTTGTGTTTGGATGTAGAGTTTAGTGTTGATGATAGTTCTATATTAAGTATTAATTTGTTTCCGGTAGTTATAAAAGTTAGTAAAAATTATGTTTATAATGAAGACAAATTATTAAATGATAAATGTTATAAACAAGTATATGATACGGTACTCGCAATGAATAAAAAACAAAAATATATGAGAGAAATTTGCGACAGCCATGATGTAGTTGCCTATTTAATGCTTCTAATAAATGCCAAATGTGCTGACATATTAAATGACCACGAAACCGGTATTTTTAGAATTATTAATATAAAAGAACCGCTTAAAGAAGAGCAAAAAAATTCTGAGTCTGAGTCTGGTTTAATGCCAGTAGAGATTTACAATCATATTAAATTATGGAAAACATCTTGTGGGCAATATACTAGTCATAAAAATAATATAGGTCATCAATTAATTAATTCTGGAATTGGCGTGAATAATTATGTTCATATTAGTTCGCCAATTAGGCGACTTGTTGATTTGTTAAATATGTTAAAAATTCAAAGTAAATTAAATATTAAATTATCAAATGAAGCTTTAGTGTTTTATGAGTATTGGGAAAATCAATTGACTTATATTAATACAACAATGAGGTCAATTCGTAAAATCCAAACCGATTGCACTTTGCTTAATTTATGTGTAACAAATAGTTTAGTATTAGAAGAAATCTATGAAGGTTATTTGTTTGATAAAATAATTAGACCAAATAAACTATTTCAATATACGGTTTATATACCTAAAATTAAAATGTTTAGTCGCATAAATATGTATGAAGAATATTGCGATTATGCAAGCGGAAACTTTAAATTATATTTAATTCAAGATGGAACAACTTTTAAACAGAAGATTAAAGTTACTAAAGTAGAATAATATTTTTAAAATTGAAATAATTTTTTATTTTTTAATTTATTAAATATTTAAGACTTAAAAATGAATGGACTTGAATTATTTGAACACATTAAACGCGCTTCTAACTTTAATGAACTTTTACAATCGGTAAAAGGAAATACAAAAGCAGAAACACAATCTAAAAGAGGTAATGTATTTGAAAAAATATGTGATTTAATCATAAAGTTTGGATGTTGTTCTATTTTGCCAAATGATGTTTATGAGCATTATGAAGGAAATATTGCAAATTGTAAATTAAAAAAAATTATTGATTTAGAGATGTATATTAAACAACTTAAGATATTAAGCAAAGGCAAAGGTGGTAAAAGTGATATTACTCTAAAAAATAAAATTACTGGCAAGTGGATTTTTATTTCATGTAAATTTGGAGATGGTTTAAGTGTAGATGAATATGATATTGATAAGATTTATTTGGCAATAAAGGATAAAACGCATATTTATAAAGAATGTGATATTTATTTATTTGTAAGCAATAAACAAAAAACATTAGATACATTTAATGCTGCTCACGAAGGAAATTCTTGTTATAAAAATAATGTTGAAATGACTTTAGATACAAATGATTTTGAACCATACTTCCAAACTTTTAAAGAATGCATACAAGATATTAGTATTGATGAAGTCAATTCTAAGTTTTGTAATGAGAAAATTCCATTAGAACTACGATTTCATCAAGATTTAATTACTTATAAACAAATGAAAAGAATTGAGGAAGGAGAGAAGGACTTGCTGTTAGGGGCAAAAGCTAGATCAGGAAAAACTTATTGTGTTGGTGGATTATTTATTAAATATTATAAAAAATTTGGAGGATTAAATGGGATGATTATTACACCAGCACCAACAGAAACCTTATCACAGTTTACAGATGATTTATTTCATAAGTTTAGAGATTTCAATATGATAAATATTGTTGAAATTAAAAAAGGAAGCGATTTTGGAAGCATGATTCTTAAAGAAAATAATATTTTGATTGTAAGCAAACAATTATTAGATGATTATGTATGTGAAAAAAAAATTCTATCAATTCAAAAACTTAATTTAGATTTTATTGTATTTGATGAAAACCATTTTCATGGAACAACCTTAATGTCTAAAAATATTTTACAATCATATTCGTCACAAAAAACAATAAAATTATATTTAACGGCAACTTATGCCAAACCATTGTCAGAATGGACTATTCTTTTAGAGTGTCAATTTTATTGGGATATTGAAGACGAACAACTATGTAAAAAAAGAAATATTCAAGGATTAGTTGACAAACATGGAGAAGAGGTAACTTTATTCTTAACTAAAGAAAATCTAGAAACCAAATTATGCGTTTATGACAAAATGCCCGATTTACATATTATTACAAATATTATGGATAGAAAAAGATATGAAGTTATTAAAGAACAAATTAAAGACACATCTTATGGATTTTCAAATGGTACGCTTTTAAGCGGAAACTTTCCAAATGAAGTAGACACAATGTTGAGATTTATTACTGGAAGCAATAAAGAACAAGATTATCCTAAGCAAGATTTATCTATTTTTGGAAGAATAAAACGCATTGCAATTGAAAAAAACAGTAGAACACGATTGAATAATGGAGATTTTACAAGTCAATTATGGTTTCTACCTTTTGGTATCAACATGACAATTGAAAAGGTAAGCGAACATATGAAAGATAGAATGGGGAAAAATAACATCTTAAAAAATTATGAAATAAAAATTGTTAATTCTAAGAAAGATTATAAAGTGAAAGATATTAAAGAAGAAATAAAAAACTGGGAATTAAAAGCAAAACAAGAAGGAAAAGATGGATTAATTTTGTTGGCAGGAAATCAATTGACTTTAGGAATTACATTACCATTTGTTGATATTGTGTTTCTATTTAATGATATTGTTTCAAGTGACAAGATTATTCAAATGATGTATCGTTGTATGACTGAAAGCATTAATAATCAAGAAAATGATAAAATAAATACAGGAGCAAAAAAAATGGGATTTGTTGTAGATTTAAATATTTCTAGAGTTCTAAATACATGTTTAGATTATAATGTTTATAAAAAAGATTTGAATATAGAACAAAAATTTACTTATTTGGTAGAAAACAATTTGATTAATATTGATAATGATTTATTTAAAGGAAAAGAGAATAAAACAAAATTGGTTGAAAAACTCTTACATATATGGAAAGCGGACCCTATTCATAATCTAAAAATATTATTGAAAAAAATTGAGGATAATATTATTGATTTGGATACAAAAGATCAAAAAAGCTTAAATCAATACTTTACAAGTTCTATTGGAGATGAAAAAGTAAATGTAAAAGTTAAGTTTGATGATGTAAGCGAAGATCCATTGCCAAAAGGAAAAAATCCAAAAAAACATGATAATGATGACACGGATGATACCGATGATACCAATGATACCGATGACACCGATGACACCGATGACAAAATTACAAATATTTCTCTTACCAAAGATGTGTTGCCATTTATTATTCCATTGATTTGTATTTTGACTATAGGTACAGAGCAAAAAGATATTTTAGAAATGTTAAATATTATTAAGACTAGTCCATCATTACTGAATGTTTTTCAAGACCAATCTTTTATCTGGTGGAATAAACCAGATATTATTAAACTGGTTGAAGCGATTGTAATAAAATATATTAAAAAAAATTCTTGTATATATAATATCGCAATCCAATTTAAAATGTCATTGCAATGTTTAATAGATAAACCTAAAGAACTACTAGAATTAATTGATAATTGTTTGAAACCAAAACAAAAAGAAAAAGAAGAGAATGGCGAAGTATTTACGCCAATGTGTTTAGTTTTTGAAATGTTGGATAATTTAGATAAACATTATAGTAAAGAACATGGAAGAAGTATATTTGTGGAAAAAGATTTAAAATGGTTTGACCCAGCTGCTGGAATGGGTAATTTTCCTGTTGCTGTTTATTTAAAATTATTTGAAGGATTGAAATCTCAAATTCCGAATGAGGAAGAACGTAAAAAACACATTGTAGAAAATATGTTGTATATGAGTGAGTTAAATAAAAAAAATGTATTTATTATTCATCAAATATTCAATATGAATATTCAATACAAATTGAACTTGTATGATGGAGATACATTAGAATTAGATATTATGAAAGCATGGGGATTACCAGTTAATAGTTTTGATGTAATTTTAGGAAATCCGCCATATAATAAAGGTGGAATATGGTCTCATACTAAAAAAATGAATAGTGAAAAAAGAGAAGTATTATGGATGAATTTCATTAAAAAATCGTTAAAATGGCTAAAATCAGATGGATTTCTAGGATTTATTACTCCATTATATTGGTTGAAACACATTAATGAAGTACATAATATAATGTTAGAGAAACATATTATTTGGTTAAAATTATGGGATAATTCACAATCAAAAAAAATGATTAATGCCGATATTCCTATTTCGTTATATATATTACAAAATACATTCAATTTAACTAATAAAAAAACAGAAATCACATCCATTTTAAAACGACGTAATTTAATAACTACATCAAGCGAATATCTTAATAAAAAATATTCTATTCCATTGGCATTCCATAGTATATTCAATAAACTACTTGATTTTATTGAAACCAAAAATTTAGAATTAGAATACAAAACTAAAACAATAAAATCGTCTGGAATAAAGGGAAAAATTCCAATTGACTATAAATTAGAAGATATGTGGGCGATTGATACATTTACTATAAAAGATGGATTAATGGTAAAAAAAGCAACAGAACAACACCCTGATGCAAATAAACGAAAACTTATTATTTCAAATAAGGCAAGTTTTACTGGAGCATTTATTGATGAAGGAAAACTTGCTTTAACTGGGTGTAACAAGTATTATATTTTGGGTGAAAATTTAGAACTAATTAAAAAATTATTGGATTTTAAAATTACGTATATAGTAAGCCATTTTACAAAATATACACAAGACTTTTTAGATAAAGAAGCATTTACATATATTCCAGACATTCGTAAATTAGGAATTACGGATATTACAGAGGACGAGTTTTACAAGTTACTAAGATTAACAATTGATGAAATTAACCAAATGAAAAATCATCAAAGTAAAAAAATAGTTAAAGAAGATGAAGAATCTAAATCATCATCTAGTTCATCAATTGTTGATTTAAAAGCTCAATGTAAATCATTGGGAATTAAAAAATATGCAAAGTTAAATAAAAAAGAACTACTTGAGTTACTGTCTAAGCATGAATGTTAATATTATAATAATTTAAAAATCATTATTCATAATGTCTGTTAATTTTTTTTTGAATAATATAAAAAAATTGAAATTTTATTTTTATATATTAAAATATATAAAAACAACAAATGACTAAGAACTGCACTTTTTGTCTAGGAAACGACCATTACTTGCGCAATCAAACTGCGGTTACATGTCCTAAACTATTAGATACGCAATGTAATAGTTGTTATAAGTTTGGACATACCACAAACTTTTGTAAAGAAAACCCAGAAAAAACAAGAAAACTTAACTCAAATACTTATTCAAAACCACAATCATTAATTGTTAAACCTAAGAAAAACGATTTTCTTGCAGTTGCATCTCGGTTTGCCGCATTAGAAGTAAAACAATGTGACTTTGATAACAGTAGTGATTATGATTGTGACAGTGAAAGTGAAAGTGAGATTAATACGCAAAAAAATGACTACTCAGAAGATGATGAGTTGCCTCCAGTGTCCGCAATTATATGGGGCAAAGGATTTGCCAGTAATTACCAAAAGAACAAGTGGAGCGATTAATAACAATTAATATATTATTTACTATATAAAACCTACATAATTTTTTTTTATTCAATACTATAGTAACTTGTTAAAAATTGAAATAATATTATTTCTATTAATATTATTAATACTGCTTATGAATCCAACCAAATCAATCACACTTATTCTAAAAAATTTCAATAATTTAACAATAAAAAATGTAAATATTGAAGAACCAAAAAAAAGAGGACGACCAAAAAAAACTATTACTAGTGAAGACAATGTCAATCCAATAGAACCAAAAAAAAGAGGAAGACCTAAAAAAAATACTACTACACCAAAGGTATTAAATAGAGAAGATTTAAAAGACCTAAAAGAGCCAAAAGAACCAAAAAAAAGAGGAAGACCTAAAAAAAATATAACTATTACAAATGATACGTCAAGTGAGAGTAGTATTGATAATAATGAACCAAAAAAAAGAGGACGACCAAAAAAAATAGAAACTACAGAAATAAAAGAGGAGTCAGAAGAAGAGTACTCATCATCCTCCGAATCAGAACCAGAAGAAAATGACGAAGAAGTTGAAGGATTTTATATTAAATTAGACAAAAATGTTATAACAGGATATACATTTGTCTCCTCAATTAGTGAATCAGATTATATAATTCGGCCTAATTTAAAATTATATAATCCACATACTTTTATGTATTGTGGAACTTGGGACCCTGTAAGGGTAAAGGCTCCCGCCCTTAAACCGACTAATGAATAAACCCCTATAAGGGGTAAACCCCTTAGACCCCGGTTTAAGGGCGGAGCCCTTAGCGGGAGCCCTTATTTTGGCCCTATATTTCTCTCCCCTTAGTTAGAGGGGTTTAAGGGGTTTAAGGGGTTTAAGGGGTTTAAGGGGTTTAAGGGGTTTACCCCTTAGGGGGTTTAAGGGGTTTACCCCTTATGGGGTTTAAGGGGTTTACCTCTTATGGGGTTTAAGGGGGCATTGCCCCCTTACCCTTACCCTTATCATTAATATTTAAAAAGGTCCAATTTGTCAACAAAGCTTTAAATAGTTTATCAAAATTATAAGTTTCATTAATTAGATAGTCTTCTGTTGAAAAGTGATAAACATGCATAGAACTGATTGCTGTAACAATAAACGGAGGAAGATAATCTTCATCATAAATAGGCAGCAAAGTGTCAAGATTGTAGGCATAATAGCAATTATATTTTGATAATATAATTCCATTATTATATCCAATATAATTCTTCATTACTTTTGTCATAGTAACAGGACCAGTGTTCATGAGATGCTTACAACAATATTCGGTAGACCATAGTTTATCATCTTCTTGCAAATAGGAGATAAATGGTAATTTGAAAGACGAATGCTCCAAAATTTCATTGTTTAACTGATTTAAATAATACAATGTAAAGCAAATCGTTGCTCTTTGTGTTGTTACCTTGCCTAAATAATTTTCATGCGGTTTATAGCGGGTCACTCCATGAATTTTAATTATACTTCTATGAGGACTGAATTGCGTTTTGCCCAGTAAAAAGCATTGTCCTGATGTAAACCGAAACTTTAATTTATCTGGCGGTAAATATTGTTTTCTATAAATATCAAAAATGTGCTTAGTAATATCCTCAGGAAGTTCAATCTTCATATTTGATGGTTTCATTGTTGTGTAATATTATACACAAAACAAAAAATATTTCAATTTTTTTATTTTAGTTTTGGTTTAGGAAGTCTAGACATAAAACATTTCCAAAAATAAGGGGCGTTGCCCCTTAGACCCTGATTAGGGGCATCGCCTCTTAAATCCTGATAAGGGGCATCGCCCCTTACAACTATATTAATACAATTGCCATTCATTAAGCGATTTCTTAAATTAATAATATTATTATCTTCTGGCCAATATTTCATATGAATAAAAATTTTACAATATTCAGGAACATCTTTACAAGGTACTATGTCAACCCTATCAATTGTTGCTTTTCCAAATAATTTTTCTAGTATAGTTTTTACTTCGCTGGATTCAATAATATTTGCTCGCGGAATACAAATACTTGGATAGGTTTCCATTTTTATAGTTTATACAATTATTATAATAGTTTCAATTTTTGTTTAAATAATAAATAAATAATATAAAATTATTTATTTATTTATATTAATGAATATATCCAACGAATGTTATATTTGTTTAGATAATATTAATTTAAATGAAAATGATTTTTTAGAATTAAATTGTTGTAAAAATAATGTACATTTAAAATGTTTAACACAATGGTATATTAAAAATAATACATCAAACTGTTTTATTTGTAATCAAACAAATGAAATTTGTAAGGAATTACTACACAATTGCACCACTATAAATAATTCCCATTATATTCAAATTTACCCAATTGAACCAATTCATTTTCCTCAACCAAATCCTAACCCTAACCCTAATCCTATAACTTATACAAAAAATAAATTAACAGCATTAATAGTATGTTATATAATTAACTTTTTTATTTTAATTAACTTTTTCATTTTAATATTTTATTAATTCAAGAATCAGACATTGGAGCTTTTGTCTGCTCTACATTGCGCGAACGAACAACTCTCGGCGGACGACGCTTAATTTGACTCCATTCATCGTCAGTATGACGCTGCTGTGTTCTAGGAACACGCGGTCTTGTATAATAACCATCTTCATCCGCTTGATGAGAGTTTCTGCGGTCAGGTCTTGGAGGCTGATCTTGCGAATCAGCCATAGAAGTATCACGAGATACAAGACGAGTCTCGCACATCAACATACCCCCATCAATTCCGCGCACATTATTTGCTTGCCATTTATGATTGTTGTTATTAATTTCACAAAGCGAAAACTGAACATATTCTCCCTGAACTAGATATCTATATTGCTCTTTTGATACCTGAATGGCAGAATGATGAGCAAATACATCATCGTCTTTAAACTCGCCGCTTGTGACCGTTAAAAAACCATAACCGGCACGGTTGTTAAACCATTTAACACGTCCAAATGTAACTGTTTCTGCCTTCTCTGGGTGAGCAGATACCTCATGTCCTTCCTGTGTAGTCATTATATACTAATAATAGTAATTGGGTTTAAATGGTTTTAATAATATATTTAATATTTAATATTTAAGTAATGTAGTTTTTTTTCTTATTTGTTTGTTTTCTTTTTTTTCTTTTTTTTTTCTTCACTTGTGTTTTATATTTTCCTTTTGCCAAAGATGCTGTGCTCTTAGCTCTATTCCATTCTTCATCGTTACCATAAAAATATAAAAATTCTGACTTTGTATAAAATACGTGATCATTTGGGTCCTCTCGCTTCTCTTCAGGTGTAGTTAGTGGTGGCGGTGGCCCGCTCACACTGGAAATTGATAAGGAACTGGTGTCGGCAGATGCTGGAGATGGCAAGACATCTGGAGATGGCAAGACATCTGGAGATGGCAAGACATCTGGAGATGGCAAGACCGCTGGCGATGGCAAGACAGCTGACCGACTCAATATTCCTCGTTGCGGCGGACAAAACTGCCTTTCTGGCGTCGGCCGCTCTTGCAGACACAGCGATGGTGGCGCTGTTTGTGTAAGTATATTAAAATATAAATTTATAATTTTAAAATTTTCTTTTTTAATAAAGTTATCTATGTTTTTTTCGTTTATTATTTGTTGTATATCATCTTCGGTTATATCCAACATTTTGCAAAAATCTGAACATACTGATGGTTGTCTCTCATAGTCTTTAGCTATTTGACAACTACGATCATCCTTTCTTTTTGATAAATCTTGTGTTAGGGCTTTTGCGTTTTTAATTTCTTTACTGTCCTTTGTTGTATCAACTTGCGATGGGTATCCGTTTTTTTTTCGCAATGTTTTATACTGAAACATATTTTCAGTATCATCTATTGGTAGCTTTAAAATATTTATACCATAAAAAACAAACCAATAGTTAATATATAAAAAGAAAAGTGGATATATGTAATTCATGCATAATATAATATCTGGGTCTGTTTCTCTTATACCGCCGGTTGATCGGTCAGGTGTCCAAACTATACTGGCTTCTTCCCAGTGCCCATCTATTTTCTTTTTGCCGTTCATTGTGAGCTCAAACTTGCAACCTATATGATATTGATCTATTGCTAAATGTGGCAATATATCACCAGAACTTACACCAGATAAATTATTGTTACATAAGGTTTGGTTTTTTTTTGAGTCTACTTTAAAAAGAAAGTGAATTATGCTAAGAAAGTTTTTAGTATTTTCTACAACAAAAGTGTCAAGCCAATCAAACACTTTTCTAATTTCATTATTTATTTGCGAATCATCAACATTATTATAAATATATAATGCAATAAAAACTTTTAAACAATTAAAGTCATGTCTATCTACTGGAGATGCAATCCAAGATACTAGTTTATTATTAAAACTAAAAGGAATTTTTAGTAAAGTCCTGGTGCCACCCACTTTTTTTGTTTTTGTCATATATATATATATATATGAATTTAAAAATTGAATTTTATTTTTAATTATTTATTGTGATAATTAACGCTATCCATCTATGTCATATTTGCTTTTATTGGAAGTGCTAGCGCTACCGAATGAGATTGTGGATATTATTTATGGGTTTATGAAAGTGAATGCGGCAAATACAATTGGTACCTACTTTAAAACAGCTAAGCGATCTTGTGATGTGTTTGTATATTTGGCAAATTATAGAGTTGAATATATTTCAGCGTTTTCAATATATTCAATAACTGGCAATAATAATTTGGTTGTGCATGCTAATCTTAAAGATGAAGTTATTACTAAATTATTTAATAATTTAGCACTTATGTATCGTTCACATTATTCAAGGGCCAATTATTCAAGAAATGCTTGGCGTTGTGTGTTAAATAATATTTCACAGATTTTAATGTATTACTATAATAGATTGGCATTTAGTGATAGTTTAAAAAAGAATAATATTAATTATAATTATTTAAAAGCGTGTATTGAACTATGGTTTAAGTTATGTCAAAAATACAATTTCTATTTGGCGTTATTTTATGTTAATAGTGCTAAAAAAAATAATCATGTTGTTAAGGCAATTCAATTGAGAACGCGGACTATTAAAAACTTTGCAGAGTTTAGAGTTTCGCCACTAGTTACTATGAAGTCTGCGGATTATTGCAAAAATCTTTGTTATAGTAAGTTAATTGCTCATCATACATTATTGAGTTTAAATGCTCAAGAGCGAAGGAATTATTAGATTATTAATGTTTAGTTTTATAAAGTGTGTTTTTGCGATTCTTTTTTTTTATGTGTTTTGGTTATTTTTAACTCTCTTTCTCTTTAAGATGAATAAAATTGAAATATTTTATAGTTTGTTTAAGACAAGACCCAAACAATCAATCTATCAATCCATCAATCAATCTATGTCATACATGCTTTTATTAGAAGTGCTATCGCTACCTAATGAGATTGTGGATATTATTTATGAGTTTATGAAAGTGAATGCTGTTAACACGATTAGAAATCATTTTAAAAACGCTAAAGAACGTCATGAAGCATTTTATAAGTTGTCCCATTATAGCCTTGAATATATTTCCAACATTACAATATATTCAATAAATTCAATCTATTACAATAATTTTAATGTTATTAACTCTAATTTAAAAGACAAAGTTATTGAAGATATTTATAAGGATTTAATAATTATGAACGAATCGCATTATCCACGGGCCAAGTATTTGAGACACTATTGGGCAAATGCATTAGGCAACACATCAGAAATTTTAATGCACTATTATAATCGCTTGGCATTTAGTGATAGTTTGAAAAAAAAGAATATTAACTATATCTATTTGACGGCGTCAATTCAACTCTGGTTTAAGTTATGCCAAAAATACAATTTATATTTAGTATTGTGTTATATGAAAAGTGCCAAAAAAGTTGACCGCAATAGTAAGGCAATACAATTAAGAACAATTAAGAACTTTGCGGAGTTTAGATTTGCGCCGCTGGTTACTTATGCCAAGATGCCTGAAGATAGTATTAGAAATGAACAAGGGATGATGCCTCATCATAAACTTTTAAGATTAAACGCGTTTGAGAGAAGTATTTATTAAATCTTGTGAAGAATTATATTATATCATTTTTCTAGACTTTTTTTATAAATATAATAAATTTAATTATTCATATATATATGAATAATGTCACGCGATAAATATCTTGAAATAGAGTACCCACTTTTATATAAGAGAGTAGAAAATCATTTACACCTTTTCTCACTTAAAATTCCTGTATCCTTGCGCATAATTCGCAATTGTTTTTTACAAATCAATATATAAAATTGAAATTGAAATTTTGTAAAAGGTTTTATAGTTTGTTTAAAAATATTTATTTTCTTTTTGTCTACTTAATTTTTTCGCTTAAACTGCTTCTATGACTTAATATATAAAATTGAAATTAAAATTTTTATTATTTAAATACAATCTACTAATAAGAGTAACACTTTTGCGATGTCCAAACGTTGTCAGTGCTTTACTTTAAAAAATCGTAAATGTAAAAAAAATTTTAGTTTTGTGTGTAACGCAACCAAGCTTTGTTCTATTCATGCTGCCATATACGCAAATAAATATGTTGTATTAATTCAAAAAATATATAGAGCATATCATTCCCGCAAATATTTACAAAAGTTTAAAAATATGCCTCGCGATATTCAATGCCACATCTTATTTTATATGAGAGAACCTCATTATATTGAAAACTATAATAAATCATTGCGAAAAATACTTTGCAGAAGGATTGACCGTTTATTTGGAACTCCCTATGCTGTAAATTATGGTAATAATCCTTCAATTTATATGAAAGATTATAGAACAAACCTTTTAAATATGAATATAATGACCCGCTTTCGGCAACATATTTTAAAACTGAATGAACTCTATACATTATATAGTAAATATATTACAATAACAGATGAGACATATAACACAATGTTATTCAATAGTGGTTATACTATTAAAAAATATACAGAAGAATGTCTTTATCCCTCTAACTATGTACTGCATCCAGTTATACTTACGACTGAAAACTTTATAGAAATTAATACAATTATGAATCAAATGAAACTTTCAATTGAAAATTATAAATATCTATATAAAAAACATTATAATCTTTGTTATTAAAAACTATAGTTTAGTTTAAAATAATTTAAAAAGTGTAACTACAAAATTATAAATAAATAAAATATTTACTAGTGTTTGTAGAATTATTAATGATATTTAATACTACATTTTTATTTTTATTTTCATTATGCTTAATACTGTCATGATAAAAAATAGGTTTTTTATATTTTACAACAAGAATATTAAATATACTTTGGTCTGCTGTATGATGGTAAGTTACTAAAGGATAAGTAATCTCGTTATCTTTATAACATGAAAAATATACCCAATCGTTTATGAAATCATCATTCAAATTGCATTTTTTAAATAAAAACCATGAATTTAATACATGTGGTTTGTTTAAATATTCATTATTGTTTTTATCTGGAATAATTTTATTCCATATTATAATATTATCACAACAGCAAAAACTATTATTCATTACATCATCTCCAATGCTCCCTGCTACACATAATTGTTCATGTACAATATCACACAATTTATCTATATTTTCATTAAATCCAGTTGGAAAATATTGAGAACAATCAACATAATATAAAATGTCGCAATCCTTAATTTGATCATAAACATCTTTTACTATAAATGCTTTCCAAGCATTATAATATCCATCTCTTCTACCATTATTATTTATAAAAGGTAAATCTTTTATAAGATTAAACCATTTTTTTTCTTTAATTTTTTCTAAATTATAATCATGTATAATTAATTGTTTTTGTGTATATTTGTGTATAGATTCTATAATATTTTTTTTTGTTGTATTAAATGGTTCATTATTAGAATATAATACCAAATGTATGCTCATTATATTTTATTAACATATAATAAAATTAAAAATAAAAATTTATTATATGACAACACCAGAGTTTAAATGGTAAAAGGTATAAAACATTATAATCTTCTATATTAAAACTCTAGTTTAGTTTAGTATATTAGTATTTGTCAAATTGTCTAATAAGTTTTTTACTACATTTATTATATATTTATAATTTGGAACCTCTTCAAATTTTAAGTTTCTAACATATAATAATATTGTTAAAAACTCTCCCGGCAAATCAAGAAATAAATTATAATCTAATTTTAATTTTTTAATTTTCTCACAAAGTATTTTTTTTTTATCGGTTTTGTCGGTTTCGTCGGTTTCGTCAATTTGGCGGGTTTCGTCGGTTTCGTCGGTTTCGTCGGTTTCGTCGGTTTCGTCGGTTTCGTCAATTTGGCGGGTTTCGTCGGTTTCGTCAATCTCAGGGGTTTTTTTTAATTCATCGCATAACTTAGACCACCTTAGTTCTTTTTCATATAAAGAGATAAAACTATAGCATAAACTTTCAATATCATCGCGCCGACTTGGTTCAATTCCATTATGGATGTTTATACTACTATATTTAATAGTGCCTATCATTGGTTTATTAGTTTTTTCTTTTATATGGTTTCCACTACTATCTAAAAACCATTTTGATAATCCAAAATCAATTACATATAATTGATTTATCTCTTTAATCATTAAATTATCCGGTTTAATATCACGATGAATAATTCCAAGTTTATGAATTGTCTCAATAACTTTCACTGCCTCTATAAAAAAAGAAAGACATTCCGGTTTTGTCATTATTAATTTGTCTAATGGTTTATCTAAATAATCAATTATTAAATAATGAAATCCATCTTCATGTCCATAATTTCTCATTGTTGGTATTCCTATAGTATTTTCAAGGTGTTTATATATTTTGGCTTCATGTTGTAAAACATTTATAATTGATTTGAATTGTATTTTAATTGCGACTTCTTCGTTTGTTCTAATATGTTTGCCACGAAATACTTTTCCAAAAGAACCTTGGCCTATTTCTTCTATAATTTCATATTTATTACCAATAATAAAAGTCATTACATACTATTATATTATAATTTTTAATATTAAGTTATATTTTTAATTATTTAGAATAAAATTATTCATATAATTTTATATCTTTGTAATATATATAAATGGTAAATTCCCAAATGGAAAATATTTTAGAGTATGCAGCAACGGGGGCAATGACATCAAGCCAAACTGGAGGTGTCAATCCATACGGCCGTATTGAAAGGAAAAAGAAAGTGGCAGAAAGAAGGATGACGCCTGTAGTTGATACTGAAGTGACTGATTATAGTTGGGCAATACAAAAAAAGAAAAGTAAAAAAGAAAAGGAGAAAATGGCGCAGCATGCGGCGGACTCATTTAATGTTGCGCGGAGACAAGCGGAGATGAAGGCGCGGCGAGCAGCGAAGGAGGCAGCGAAGGAGACAGATGAGCGCATTGGGTCATCAAGCTGGAATTCTGCGCTTAATGATATGTTAGATGCCCTGCCGCCGCCTCCGCCTTCAGCACTTGATCAGAAGGCTATGCAAGAGGCTGAAGTGGCGCGGCAGACGCGACGCGCATTTCTTGCAAATATGGCTAAAGCAGCCGCGGAAGCAGCGGAAGCAAGGGGAGATGCCGCTGGTTATAAAAGAAAGAGATCAAAAAAATCTCATAAATCTCATAAATCTCATAGTTTGCGCAAAAAACATCGTAAGCAAAGAACACGAAGAACCCGTGGGTATTAATTTGCACGATATGCTTCTTTATCGCTTAAAGCCACCAGTTCTATCCAATAAGTTTGCTGTGGAAAAAATTGAATTTTATTTTTTAATTTTATAGTTATAAAAATAAAAAACAATGGAAGCACTATCAACTGACATTGTGCTTCATATTACTAGTTTTCTTAAAAATCAAAACCATTTGATTAATTTTAAATTGTCTTATAAGTTTGTAAACTCAATTCTTACCAATAAAATAATGTTCGCTTGTCAGTTCAAACACTATACCAAACGAAAATTGTGTATAAATAAAAACTGCTATGAAGACACATGGGAAATATGTACACACGTTCATAATTATTGTATTTACAATTATCAACATAAACATCAAGAAGCCATCAATGAAAGAGTTATGGAACTTGGCTCTAAGAGATATACTGTTATCTCTCCATATTGCCTTGACTGTTTCATAAGTTTTGTTCTTTCAGACCCATACTCAGAGCCCGAAATTGTCTATGTTTCTATTTAATAGCATTTATTGAAACCCACTTCATTTGTCAATATAAAATTGAAAGTTTTTATTTTTTTTTTATTTTTACACTATTGTATTCACAGACTCATATACACACGCAACAAGCAATCATGGAAAAAACAATGAGTCTGGAGATTTCACGCATTGTAAAACTGTTGGCAATACAATTTGATTTTGATCAAAATGAGGGAATGAAATTTATTAACAAACACCTAACACTAAAGACAAGACCAATATTAGCAATTGATAAAACTAAAATTATTAAAATACAAGCATGGTTTAGGGGTTGCATTTTGAGATTAAAACAATTACCTTTAATTATGTATAAAATTCAAAATTATTTAAAGTTACAAGCATTTAAATTTTCAAGTCAAAATGAAGATGGTAGAATAAATAGTTGTAGTGATGAAGCTGAAGTAATTAAATTACTTATTGTAAAGTTTGGTGCAAGAATCAAAAAATCAGAAAAAAGACATTGGTATGACATTTTAGCATATGATTCTATTTATGGATGGATTCCAATCAATATAAAAACAACAACAACAATGACAAGCGATAATACGGGTAATTTAGCAATGTGTGTCTATGCTTATACCGATAAAATATTAGATATTCATATGATGGATCACACTTATGACAATGGTAAAATGAGTAATATACTTTTTAATAAATTAAAAAATAAAGAATATAACTTTAATAACAAAAAAGATTATTATTTCATTGTGTTAAATAAAACAAATACAAGTGATATAATTATTAATAGTGTAAAAGGATTGACACTATTAACCCCAAATATAAATAATTTGCCATTTCAAGTTTGTTGGAATAAAAATAGGACATATAAATATGAAAAAATAGACAAAAAAATAAAACAATTTATTGATTGTTTACAGCAGCCTAACCTATCTTGGAAAGAAACGTTTATGTTAAATATAAGGTCTTTAAATTTATAAATAATCACTTGGAATATATGAATTACTTATTTGTCTATGACCTATTTTAAATCTTCCAGAAAACATAAAATTATCTTTAAAGGTATTACTATTTATATATGAAACTATATTATTTAAATCACATTTTTTTTTTGGTTTAAGCATAATTAATCCACCACCAAAATAATTAACTTTACCTAAAAATGAAACATTAGGTTTGCGTGTTAAATTATAAATGTAAATACAATCTTTATCAAGATTACTATTTATAGCACTAATATTTCTTAGTGCTCCCCATTCAAACCAATTTTTTTCATTAAACTTTCGTATTCTTCTTTCAATAAGTTCTTTTTTGTGATTTAATAAATATTCATTAATTTTGTTATTATCACAAGGATAACTTTCAATATAAATATATTTATCATTTTTATTTTCACCAGTTAATACTTCTATATTACCAAGTTCCTCATTTTTATAAACTTCTTCTTTTCCACTAACAAGACCAACATAAATGTCAAAATAGTCTTGAAACAATACACTATTATTATTTTTTTCTTCTCCAAAAGTAATTAATCCGTTACTGTTTGTAATATAAAGTAATTTATCATTATATAATACTTTTTTATCAATTAAACTATTTTTACAATATCTAAAAACTATAACATCAATAGATGCGTTTTCAAACATTTTTTCATTATGATTATGAAATATATGAGTAAATGTTCCATTTGTCATCATACTATTCAATAATTTTGATGCGCTTGTTAATTTAAGAAAATCAGAAGGAACAATAAATATCAACTCACCATTTTCATCAAGTAAATTATAACATTTTTCTGTAAAATCAATATATAAGTTCGCTTTTTTAGTTTTAACATAAGGCGGATTTCCTATTATTGTTTTATATATTTTTGTAATTGTTTGTGTCATAAAATCTCCATAAATAACTTTATCTTTTTGTATATTATCCAATAATTTAATTTTTGTATCAATTTCATACATATCAAATATTATACTTGGTATTTTATGTGTAATAAATGTAATTAAATCACCTTGTCCTATAGATGGTTCTAAAATATTAGATGGATTATTTAAGATAAACTCAAATATCTTTTCTTTAAGTTCATTATGGGTTGTAAAATATTGCCCTAAATTATGTTTTGTTGTCATAGTTGATATTCTTCTAAATCTTTTGGAATAAATAAATCAATTTTTATATTTAATAATTATATTTAATAATAACGGAAATAATATAAAATTGATTATAGATTATATATTATTAATTATATCATACTCATTTTATAATGGTGATTATTTGTTCTAAAGAGTTTATTGCTCCACAAGATTCT
>Ga0114970_10000261_pt1 | contig 38022 bp, 35 predicted proteins | sample M_140205_XF_Meta_FD_87030 | JGI IMG/M metagenome (GOLD analysis project Ga0114970, IMG submission 87030) | Freshwater microbial communities from Lake Montjoie, Canada to study carbon cycling - M_140205_XF_MetaG | ecosystem: Environmental > Aquatic > Freshwater > Lake | place: Lake Montjoie... | reverse complement strand
GAAGAATCCTTTCCTCAACGCGGAAGAAAGGATCCTTCGCTGCGCTCAGGATGACGGGTTGGTGCAGGATGACGAGTTGAAGAAAGGATCCTTCGCTGCGCTCAGGATGACGGAGCGGCTCAGGATGACGAACGCTAAGTCAGGGTGTGCTCGCGAGGTGTCTGGCATGATAATGCAGGTGATCCTCGATGAATGAGGCAATAAAATAATAGCTGTGGTCGTATCCCGCCTGCATCCGCAAGGTGACTGGCCACTTTGCGATGGCCGCCGCCTTTGTCAATAAATCCGGTCGGAGTTGATCAAGCCAAGGGTCCAAGTCTCCTTGATCAACGAGGATCGGTATTTTTGTTGATTCTTCTGTGTCTGGCGCGAGGTGTTGCAATAATTCACAACTGTCCCATTCGCGCCAAGCCTTTGTGTCACTGCCAAGATATGCACCGAAAGCTTTTTTTCCCCACGGGCATTGCGTCGGTGCGTTGATGGGTGCAAAGGCTGAACAAGATTTGAATCTATTTTGATTTCTGAGGGCTGTTACGATCGCGCCGTGCCCTCCCATACTGTGGCCCATGATGCCAAAACGAGAAGAATCGACTGGGAAATTAGCGGCAATTACGTCGGGTAATTCACGTCCGACAAAGGAAGCCATCTGGTAGTGTTGCGCCCAGGGACTCTGGGTGGCATCAACATAAAATCCTGCGCCAAGTCCGAGATCCCAACTGGAGTCATCTCCTGGGACGCGAGCCTCGCGTGGACTGGTGTCAGGAACCACAATGGCAAGGCCAAGGTTTGCAGCGGCGCGCTGCGCTCCGGACTTGACCATGAAATTTTCTTCCGTGCAGGTTAGTCCTGACAGAAAAAAAACTGCAGGAACATTCTGCGCCTCAGCTTGAGGCGGCAGGTAGATCGAAAAGCGCATATTCGTGCCGCAGGTTGATGAAGCGAACTGATGAAACGCAACCTCGCCACCGAAGGATTTGGAAGAGGACAACGTTTTCATGTCCAAGTCACAACCGATCGGATGCTCGTTCCATGATGCATCAAGTCAAAGGCATCATTGATTTTTCCAATTGGCATTTGATGGGTGATGAACTCATCGATTTTTATGCTGCCTTTCAGGTATTTATCAACGTAGCCTGGCAATTCCGTGCGGCCCTTTACGCCTCCAAATGCGCTGCCACGCCAGACTCTTCCTGTGACCAACTGAAACGGGCGGGTCGAGATTTCCTGGCCGGCACCAGCGACTCCGATGATGATCGATTCGCCCCAGCCCTTGTGGCAACACTCCAGGGCAGATCTCATGACCGAGGTGTTTCCGACGCATTCAAATGAGTAGTCGACGCCACCGCCAGTCATATCAACGATAAGATCAACGATGGCATTTTGAATCGGCCCGTGGATGTCATTTGGGTTGACGGTATCCGTGGCGCCAAGTTGACGTGCGATGGTGAATTTTGTGGAGTTGGTGTCGACGGCAATGATGCGGGAAGCTTTGGCCATGACGGCGCCTTGGATCACGCTCAAGCCGATCCCACCAAGGCCGAAAACTGCAACCGTCGAACCTGCGCGTACTTTTGCAGTATTCAACACAGCCCCGATGCCCGTCGTTATCCCGCAGCCGAGCAGGCAAATCTTGTCGAGCGGAGCCGCCTTGTTGACCTTGGCCACAGCGATCTCCGGGATAACAGTGTATTCGGAAAAGGTTGATGTACCCATGTAATGGAAAATCTTTTTGCCGTTCTTGCTGAACCGTGTGGTTCCGTCAGGCATGAGGCCTTTGCCCTGCGTTGCGCGGATCGCCTGGCAAAGGTTGGTCAGGCCCGACTTACAGAATTTGCATGTGCGGCACTCGGGCGTATAGAGCGGAATCACGTGGTCGCCGGGAACAAGGGAGGTGACACCCTTGCCAACCTCCATTACGACCCCGGCACCCTCATGTCCCAAGATGGTCGGAAAAATACCCTCAGGGTCCGTGCCGGACAGGGTATAGGCGTCGGTGTGGCAAACCCCGCTGGCCGCAATCTTGATCAGGACCTCACCTGGTTTTGGTCCATCAAGATCGATTTCTTCAACTTCTAAGGGGCGTTTGGCTTCCCATGCAACGGCGGCTATCGTTTTCACGTTGTATTTCCTTTGGCAGGTGCGAAAGCATGTCTCGCGTCCGATCCTAAAGGACTCTCTTCTCCGTGACAAGTGCGCCTGGGATCAGGGACCGTTGCACCCGGGATGCGATCCGTCCGGCTGCACGCCCGTCACCAAAAGGGTTGCAGCCATGTGACATGCGTTGATAGGCGTCCGAATCCTTGTCGGTCAAGGCTGCCATGACCATCAGTATTTTCTCAGGATCGCTGCCAACAAGCACGGCGTTCCCGCTTTCAATCGCCTCTGGGCGCTCAGTCAGGTCCCGCAAAACAACCACCGGCTTGCCAAATGTAGGCGCCTCTTCCTGGATTCCTCCTGAATCGGTGACGATAAATTGGCACTGGCGCATCAAGAAAATCATTTGTGTGTAATCGACTGGGGGGATCAGGGAAACATTCCGCAATTCCCCGAGAAACTCCCGCGCGGGTCTCGTGACGTTGGGATTTGAATTCACCAGATAGATCAAGTTCACTCCAGGATTTTGAAGGGCAAATTTTCGGATTGATTCGCAAATGCGCACCATTGGCCTGCCAAAATTTTCCCTGTGCTGGGCCGAGATCAAGATCAGTGGACGGTCATTGAATCGTTGACGCAGCATCGGAAAGTCATCGCGCCGCGCATCGATCAATCGAACGGCGTCAACAACCGTGTTGCCCGTGACGGCGATCAATTCAGGCCGATATTTTTCTGCAATCAGGTTTTGGCGGGCCCTTGCTGTCGGCGCAAAGTGCAGGTCCGCCAGCATGCTCACGGTGCGCCGGTTGAATTCCTGTGGGAATGGTGTGCCCTTATCAAAGGTGCGAAGGCCAGCCTCCACATGTCCTATTGGAATGCGCATGTAAAACGCAGCCATTGCTGACGCCATTGCTGTGGTGCTGTCCCCGTGAACCAAAACCAGGTCCGGCTTTGCATCAAGAAGAACCTCGCGCAGGTTGTTCAGTGAATTCGTCGTGGTTTCGAAAAGGTTGTGCCCATCGCCCTCGATTTCCAGGTCATAGTCCGATTCAATTCCAAATAGATTTAGCGTCTGATCGACCAGCTCCCGGTGTTGCCCTGTGATACAAACTTTGCAATCGATGCCGTCCACGGAATGGAGTTCTTGGATCACCGGAGCCATTTTGATGGCCTCGGGGCGTGTGCCGAAAATTGAGAGGACCGTTTTGTTCCGGCATTTGATCGCATCGATGGTCATGGCAGATAATCCAGTTCGGTTGGGAAAACTCAATAAATTTCGATGTTTGTCTGCGTTTTAAGCAAACCCTAGACAATCCTCATGCCGAGCTGTAAAGCACGAGTCATGCCATTGGTAATTGGGCCTTTTTCGGGAGAAAATTCATGTCAAAAAAAATGATGGTCGATGGCAAACCGGTCGACTTTAACTCCCTGTTTGAGGACGAGGCTCCAGAGGAAATTTCAACAAACTCCGGCGAAAATGTTGAAACTGAAACGGCATTGCTGAATCCCGACGAGTGGTGGAAAGAGATAAAATCAGAGACGTTCGCGCGCAAAAACGTTCGTCCTGGTGATTTGATTGAAGTGGTTGTCATCACCGTTGGCACCGACAACATACTTTTTGCGGGTCAGTCTGAAAGTTCATCAGGGCATAACTACGGCCGGCTGGAAGGGGTAATCTCCTGCGATGATTTCACTGCGCAGGAAATCACAGAATTAAAGTCCGGAAGCCCCCTCAAGATTTATGTCGTGAGTGCCGCTCGAAAGGGTGAGGTTCTCTCGGTGGAAGGATCCCGCGAAGCTCGCGGTGTCAAGGGAGCTGGCGGCGGTGCTGATTCATTGCGAGATGCCCAGGCGTCTGGAATTCCCGTTTCCGGAAAAGTGACCGGGGAAAATAAAGGCGGCTATGAGGTTGCTTTGCAAGGTGCAAAAGGTTTCGTTCCATTTTCCCAGATGGATTCGGGTCCACGTTTGGCGGCTGATCAATATATCGGACAGACGTTTCAGTTTCGCGTGACTCGGGTTGATGGGCGAAATGTCGTCCTTTCGCGCGCAGCCTTGCAGCGTGAAGAGCAAGAAGCCGGTCGTGAGGCTTTGCTGGGTTCCCTCGAGGTTGGTCAGGTTGTGTCTGCAGTCCTACGAAAGATTGAATCTTTCGGATTATTTGTTGACCTTGGTTCCGGATTATCGGCCTTGGTCCCGCAAAGCGAAGCTGGATGGTCCAGAGGACAGGCGTTGCATTCTCGCTTCACCCTTGGCGAATCTGTGACGGTGAAGATTTTGAAGATGGAGCCTTTCCAAGGCAAGCTGCGCATTTCCGCCAGCATCAAGCAGGCTGATGCTGATCCTTGGGACAATATTCCAGATGGAATTACTCCCGGACGCCAGGTGCAGGGCACGGTGACCCGGTTGGCTGAGTTTGGAGCTTTTGTTGAACTTGCGCCGGGACTGGATGCGTTACTGCACGTTTCAGAAATGTCGGGTAAGCGGCGGATCAATCGTCCGGCAGAGGTTGTCCAGGCTGGGCAGCAGATTGCCGTGCGGGTCATCGCGGTGGACCGAATCAAAAAACGGATCAGCGTGTCGTTAAAAGATGAGGCAGATCAGACCGTGACGTCAATCTCCAAGCCCCATGATCCAGAAGATGTGGTGCCTTCGACCATTTCGATTCCCGCGAAGGGTAATTCAGGCAGCGTCTTGGCAGCGGCCTTTTTCAAGGCTGGAAAAAAATAGGAGCGGGACCCAGATGCACCCGGCACAGGTCTTGCTCTCCTTGGTTGGTAAAGCGCAGTTCGCGACTTTTACCAATGTGAGGAGTTCAGACCATGGAAAAAGAACACGCTGGGGAAGACAAGGGTCACGAAAAGAGCCACGAGAAATCAGAAGAGAAACCAGCCACGAAGCCAAAGTCGTTGCGTGGTTTTGCGTCAATGGATTCCAGTACCCAGCGTGCCATAGCGCGCAAGGGCGGACGGGCAGCCCACGTCAAGGGCACAGCGCACAAGTTCACCCCTGAAGAAGCCCGTCGGGCCGGTCGCAAGGGTGGCGAAATCGTTAGTCGGGATACGGCGCATATGGCGCTGATTGGCCGCAAAGGTGGGGAGGCGCGCCGCGGTTTGGCAGCCAGACGCAAGGCCGCAGCCCAGAAAATGGCTGAGAACCCCCATGAAAAATCCCACGACAAGTCCCACGATAAGTCTGAGGATAAATCCCAAAACAAGTCGGCAGAAAATCCGTCAGAAAAGCATCCGGCTTCGATGGAATCATCCGGTTCCTCCAAAAATCACGAGACGCTGCGTCGTAGCGCCTGATTATTGTTTCATCAATAGTTTAGTCTTCTTGCAAATCAGATCGATCAGTTCCTGCTGATCGACTGGTTTGCTGATGTATCCGTTGAAACCGAGGCACAAATATTCCTGGCGATGCTCTGGCATGGCGTGCGCTGTCAGGGCAATGACTGGAATTTTATTTCCAGCATTTCGTAATTCCATGAGGGCTGTGGGCCCGTCCATCACTGGCATCTCTATGTCCATGAGAATAATGTCCGGAAGGGCCGCCTTGTTTTTGCAATTGGCCAGATAATTCAGGCACTCCCTTCCATTTGCAGCCAGGGAAACTGCAGCGCCATGTAATTCCAGAATCTTTTCAAAGAGCATTCGATTGTCTACGGCATCGTCCACAAGAAGGATGCGCTTGCCAGAGAGAGACTTTGTTTTCGAAGTGAAGAATCGTGACGTATACGATGGTTCCGGTGCCGGATCTTCTTCTGAATTGGAAGTAGCCGGAAGGGTCAGCAGAAAGGTTGAACCCTGATTTGGGGTTGATGATTCGAGGGACAATGATCCACCGAGCATGGCCGAAAGTTTTAGTGAAAGGCTCAGGCCGAGTCCTGTTCCACCAAAACGACGTGAAAGTGATTCGTCAAGTTGTACGAACGGCGTAAATAGTTTTTGTGCCTCGGTCCCGTCGATTCCGGGCCCGGAATCAGAGACCCTGAATTCAATAACTTTTCCGTTCATTTTGATTTGAACACGCACAAATCCGCATTGCGTGAATTTAAGGGCATTTCCGATTAAATTGTTGAGGATCTGGCGCAGCCTACCCGGATCGGTGTACGCCTTTTCAGGGACCTCGGGTTCAATATCGACGGTGAAGCTCAAATTTTTGGCGTTGGCATTAAGCTGAAATACTTCACCAATATCGGACAGAAATGGGCGCAGATCTATCGTTGCGGGATCGATCCGCAGCATCTCCGCCTCGACCTTGGCGAGGTCGAGGATGTCGTCCACCAGTCGTAAAACATGACGGGCATTTCTTTGGATGACTCCGAGGAGTTTTTTCGACTCGAACAGCCCCATCCGCGCCGACCGAATCAGATCGATTGAGGACATGATTGCATTAAGGGGAGTTCTCAGTTCATGAGACATGTTGGCTAGAAATCGCGATTTAATAGAAGAGGCTTTTTCAGCATTTTCGCGGGCGTTGGCAAGTTCCCTTTGGGTCGACACCAGCAATGAGACGTCTGTGCTGACTCCAATGAACTGATGGACACTGCCGTCTTTCCAAATCACTTTGGCGCGGTCGAGTACGTCAACCCAACTCCCATCATCTCTTTGGAGCCGGTACTCGCAGCTGATCTTGTCTTGTCCCGGGACTATGGAAGTGACGATTCCTTGAACCCTTGGCAGGTCCTCCGGGTGGATTTTACTGAACCACCAGCCTGGACGGTTCTTGGTGGAGTCAGCGCTGATACCAAATGATTCGTGTGAGCCAGCAACGACATCAACCTGGTCGTCTCGCACGTTCCAAACAAAAATGATGCAATCACATACGTGTGCGGCAATTGCCGTGAAATCAAAATGACTTTGTGCTGGCCTGTTGGTGGTTATTGTTGGATTGGCAGTCAATGGCGATTCCTTTTTGCGTTGGTTCACAGGAACCGCTGCGTTTGCCATCTCTTGCGCAATAGAGCAATGGACAGTGTGGGGCATGGCTATGGACATTTACCACCATATGGCACGAGCGTTGCTGCAGCCTAACCTGTTGCATTTCAGGAACAGCCACATCTAAGGGGCCATGATGCGTGCTTGCCAGGCGATGAAAAAAGACGTGGTTTTCGTGAATCCATTCACGTCAATTGTGGAGGCCCGCCGGTTGATGCGTGAATTTAGCATCCGTCACCTGCCAGTGGTGGAGCGGGGTGTACTGGTTGGTATCCTCTCGGACGGGGATGTTCTTCTAGCCTCATCCCTGCGCGACGGGCGCATTGATGTACCTGACGCTCCTGTTTCAAGCATAATGACGCGTAATGTGGTGACGTGTTTTGGCACCAGTCGTGTTGAGGACATCGCTGCCACAATGATACGCCTCCAGATTTCTTGTATTCCCGTCGTCCTCGAGCGTCGCCTGCTCGGAATCGTTACAAGCACCGATCTGTTGCGCCTCGTTTCTGCGCGTTCCTATATTTCGACTGGAATTGGGAACGGCACGGGAATTGATTTTGATGGGCTCCGGACTGCATGATTGCTGGTTTATTAGTAAAGCTAAACGGACGCTGCCTATCGTAATTTTATACATCTCATGCAATGCCTTCGCTTGCTTGCAGGATTTCAGGGGATGTGGGAATAAGCCCCCAAGGGGATCTGGCACTGTCGTTGCTTACGTCCGCTTGTATGTGGAATCGTACATTTGGGAGGCATCATGAAAGATTATAACGGAGTCAAGGGCAGGTTTGTTGAGCCAAATAATCCTTTGTGGTCGGTGTACATGGATGATCCGGTTGTAAGGGAATTGTTGCCCGGATTTGCGGTTGTTCTGCAGAAGCGCGTCACCTTGATTGGTGAGTCTGTGCGCCGGGGCGACTTTATAGAGGTTGGAAGGTTGGCTCACATCATTCGTGGCTCATCTGGCAGCTACGGTTATGGGTCCATCGCAGACGTTGCTGGGCGTCTTGAAATTCAGGCAGCGTCGAGTTGCGATGTTAACGCCATGACACGTCATGTTTCTGAGCTGCGCGCCCTTGCAGACGGTGTGTTGCTTGCCGTCTCCAGCCTGCCCGTGAGGGGTGTCTCGTGAGGATACTAGCTGTAGACGATGATCCGTGCCTGCTTGAATTGCTTTCTGCGAAATTTCGCGCAGCTGGAATTGAATGCGATACGGCTGAATGCCTGAACGAAACGGCAGAAATGCTGCGGCGCCATCGCTACGATGGCATTCTTTTGGATGTCCACTTGGGGGAAGAAGACGGCCTTGATGCGTTACCCGTGATCCTGCGCGAGAGTCCAACAACCCGTGTTTTTGTGATGACGGCCCAGGGCAGCGTTGAAGTCGCCGTTGACGCAATGGAAAAGGGAGCCACTTCTTTTTTGGTCAAAACCGGTGACCCCGGGGTTCTGGTGGAAGGCATCAGAAATCGTCTTGGCGGACACGACAAGGATGCACGTGCGCTGGAGGCTGCTCCGGAATCAGGACTGAAGGCCTCTGATTTTGGATTGATCGGAGAAAGCAGGTCCCTGCAAAGGGTTTTGGATTATGTCGACATTCTTCGTGATGTGGATTCCCGGGTTTTGATCACAGGGGAAAGTGGCACGGGCAAGGAAGTTGTCGCAAAGGCTTTGCACACGACCAGTCGTCGGGCAGGCAAGCGCTTTGAGGCGATCAATTGTGGCGCTATTCCAGAGAATCTTTTGGAGTCAGAACTTTTCGGTCATAAACGCGGAGCATTCACCGACGCCAAATGTGATCACAAGGGTTTTTTTGAAACGTGCTCGGATGGAACGTTGTTTTTAGACGAAATCGGGGAGATGCCCCTGCAGCTTCAAGTAAAGCTGCTTCGCGTCCTGCAGGAAAGTCGTGTGACCCCGGTTGGTTCAAACCAGTCGATCAAGGTCAATACCCGGGTCATTGCCGCGACGAACCGGAGCCTTGAGGATGAGGTGCGCAAAGGAAGGTTCAGGGAGGACTTGTTTTACAGGATTTCTGTGCTCAAGATTCATCTGCCGCCATTGCGTGAGCGGCGTTCGGATGTTCCCCTACTTGTTAATTATTTCCTGGGCCTGTTCAATATCAGGTTCGGTAAAACGGTTTCGGCCCCGGCGCAGGATTTGATGGCCCGATTGTCTGCCAAGGACTGGCCTGGGAATATCAGGGAACTGCAAAACTGCGTCGAACGTGGTGTGGTTCTGTCCCGCGATCAAAAATTGCACCTGGAACACATGCTTGAAGATCAAGTGGGCGGCGATGCGGTATTGGCGGGGGCGCCAGCCGCCGGAAGTCCGGCGCCATTTGCAGATTATCTGGCCATGCCTCTTTCGGAGGCGAAAGAAAATTTCGAAAAATATTACCTCAAGGAATTGCTGAAGCTGTCGCGTGGCAATATTTCTGAGGCGGCACGAATTTGTGGGCGCTACCGCGCAGATATTTACCGGTTGATGGTGAAATACGGAATGACCCGGGAATGCATTCGTGAAGAGCTCGGCACATGAGCGAACCTTTAAGAAAAATTAAAAATCACGAGATTCCTCAGCTTCTTATTAATGGCGCAGGCACACCGCTTGCTTTGCCTTCCCATGTAACGTGCGGAGCAACCGGTTTGATGGGAGAAAACATGACAGTTAAAAATGAAGTGGATGATCTGATGTACGATTGGATCAATATCTTGAAGTGCAAGTCAGATGGCGTTTATGCCTACAAGAGATACCTTGCAGACGCAGAAAAAGAGAAATCCAAGTGTTGTGAGGTTCTGCTGAATCGTTTGATTTCCGAAGATTCAACGCAGATTCTTGAAGTGAAGCGCCATGTCCTTGGTTTGCTGGAAAAGGATTCTAAGGCACGGGGGTACACAGCAGCATGAGCACAACAGATGTGGAAAAAGCAAGGGTATGGCTGCAGGAAGTCGATGTAAACCAGGCCCTCGAATCCGGAGCGACGCGATTACGTCAAATCGTCCGTGAGCGCCCGTTGGTGTCAATGGCGGTTGGATTCTTTTTGGGAATGTTTATTGCCCGGCGCGGGGGACGGTGATCCGTTTCCCTGGCGATTCAGCAAGGGTGGCGCGCAAGGTCAGGACACGCCACATGGCCTCATAGACTATTCCAGAAGTCATCTTCGATTGGCCGACCTGGCGGTCGACAAAGACGATTGGAAATTCACAGAAGGCAAAGCCGCTGCGCAGGGCACGGGCCTTCATTTCAATTTGAAACACATAGCCGTTGCTCTTTACGTCATCCAAGGGCAGCGACCTCAGGGTCGCTGCCTGCCATCCATTGAAGCCGCCAGTAAAATCGTTGATCGGAAGCTGCAGGACGATTCGGGCATAGAAACTGCCGAAGCGGCTGATGAACTTGCGGGGTGCGGACCAGTTTTTTGTCCCCCCCCCACTGACATAACGACTGCCGATGACCAGTGGACTGGTATCCAGGGATTTGAGCATCTGGGGCAAGTATTTGGGGTCGTGGGAAAGGTCGGCATCCATTTGAATGATGCGTTCAAACCCGCGGTTCAAAGCCCATTTTATCCCGTGGATGTAGGCGGTTCCAAGTCCAAGTTTTCCGGCTCTCGTTTCGAGAAAAATCCGGTTTGGATTTGAATCGATGAAATTTTGGATCTCATTCCGGGTGCCGTCGGTCGAATTGTCATCGACAAATAAAATTGAACAAGAGGGGGCGTGGGCGTTGATCCCGTCCATCAGGAGCGAAATATTATCGCACTCGTTGTAAGTCGGTACGATGATCAGGGTGGATAACACTTCTCAGCGGCCTCATTCGTGAGGCTCGAATCTATCTGCATGAACCCAGCCTGTCAAACGGTCAACCAAAAGCTGCAGACCTGCCCCTGCGACGCCCGCCCAGATAGGGTTTCGCGGATAATTTTGGCCTGCATTGGGTGCTGGGTTTTGATTGTAGTCATAGCCTCGGGGTCGCGAGGTTCTTCGTCCGGCCAAGTAGCCCGCGACGCATACGACAGCGATACTCAAAATAGGCGCCGATCGAATGGTCCGTCTGGCCGCCAGCGAGGCAGCGAGAGCCGGGCCTGCTGTGCTAGTGGCAATTGATTCAAGCTGCTTCAGGTTCCCCAAAAGTCTTTGCTTGGCTCTGGCAGCCCGACGTAATTCCTGAAATCCATAGTTTTGCGTCGGCTCTGTCATTTTCTTTCCTGCCTTTTTGGCCAGATCAAAATCACAATCGCCAGGAGGGCAAAGCAGAGCGCGGCTACTGCGTAAACTGATGCTAGTGGCAGGGGAAAAACATTGGCCAACCATTCAACCGCGGCCGCACCGGCAAAAAGGGTCGCCATGATGATTATCGGGAGTGATAGCAGTGCGCGGATCATGGTGGCGGAGAGCTGACGCCGCTCGTCGTCGATGATTTGGCGGATCCGGGTGGCGGCATTGGCGACACTCATGCGTGTCAGCACAGACACGTCCTCGGTAACCTCTCGCAGGAACTGTGGCACTTGTGTTTTGGCAGCTTCGTTTTCCAAGTGCACTCCTTTGCAAAACAGATCAGGTTGGAATCCACAACCGGATTCTTCACCCGGATTTGACGGCTTCGCATCTTTAAGCAAATCATGTGCCTGATAAACCGACTGGGCTGATTAATATGATATTCTTCCCAAACTGGAACCCGGGCTACCTCACAATTGGTGATTTATGCGCACCCCATACCAATTTAATCGCGTTATTTTTATTAATTTTGCCTGTCTGCTGGCGGCATACTTGCCCGGCAATCTTGCCTGGGCTGGTTGCACGGATCTGGGCATCGTGATTCAGGCGGGTTCGGATAAATCAGAGGCCGTCCAGATTGAAAGCGCGGCTTTGGAAGAGGCCAATGCCAGGCTGGATTCTGCGCGGGCGAGCGTTCTGCCTTCGCTTGCTTTGTCGGGCTCGGCTACGCAAGGGGAAGAATTCCAGACCGGGTCAAAAATTGTCCTGCTGCAGCCCCTATACAAAGGCGGGCGCGAGTATGCTTTGCTTCGTGCGGCAAATGCGCAAGTCGAGGCAGGCCATGCGAAATCCGCCGCAGCAAAAGTCAAGGCGGCGCGAGACCTGACCGTCATGTTTTTTAACACACTCGGCGCTCAGGCCGAGGTGTCAGCTTTGACCGATCTGCGCAGCCTTTCAGAACGCCGGTATTCTGAAATTAAAAGTCGCGTTGCCATTGGCCGGTCCCGCGCCACCGATGGATTGGGTGCTGAGGCCCAGGTGAGCAGCGCGCGGGCCCAGCTGGATGCCGCAAAGATTCAATTCGAGTCCATGCGCCGGTCTGTGGAGTCTGCCACCGGACTCAAGGTCGATTCATTATGTGACGTCCCTTTGGGGGAATCGCCGCTGGCTGAGTGGCAAGATGTGCGCACAAAGGTGTTGTCGCGACCCGACATGATTGCAGAACGCATCGCCCTCAAAGTCGCCAGGGAAAGTGTCAATGCCGCAAGGGCCGGGCATTTGCCAAGCTTTGATTTTTCCGGAAACTATTATCTGAAGCGTGCCGATTCACGTTCCACGAGTGGCAATTGGGATGTCACGCTGAGTGCGTCACTGCCCCTATTTTCCGGTGGTGGGGTCAATGCTGCGGTGCGTGAAGCGAAGTCGGTAGAGGTGCAGCAGTCATTTCGTCAACAACTGGCTGAAAGACTGGCGGTGGATGAGGCTCGCGATTTATGGGAACGCTACTCCGCCAGCCAGAAGCAAAATGCACTTCTCGATGAGTCAGCCAAAAAATCGGATTCTTACTACCGCCGCGTGGCACAAGACGAACGCCTTGGTCTGGCGACGAGCCTCGAAACGTTACAAGCCCTGACTTCCGCAATTGATGCCCGGCGCGCCGCAGTGAAAGCCCGCGTCCAGTTTGGGCAAACCCGGCAAACCCTTCTTTTAGCGATGGGAAGTGTCCCGTGAATATTTCTGAGATTTCGATCCGCCGCCCTGTCTTTGCCTGGATGCTGATGGTCAGTCTGATCCTTTTTGGATGGCTCGGGTTTCGTGAAATGGGGATCAGTCAGTTGCCCGACGTTGATTTTCCCGTCGTGACCATTTCCACATCGTTGGCCGGTGCCTCCCCGGAGGTCATGGAAGCCGACGTGGTCGATTTGATCGAGAACGCTGTGATTTCAGTTCAGGGCATCACGGGCATGTCGAGTTCCATGCGGCCAGGGTCAGCAAGCATCAGTCTGGAATTTGACCTGAGCATCGATCTCGATACAGCCGTTCAGGAGATTCAAACCAAATTGGCGCAAATCCAAAGGCGCCTCCCTCGCGATACCGATGTCCCAAGCGTTTCAAAGTCCAACCCCGAAGATCAGCCGATCCTCTGGCTCGCTGTGTCCTCGAAGACAATGCCCAAGCGAGAATTGATGGGTTTTGTCAGGGACCAGCTGCGGGCTCAGTTTTTGACGGTGCCGGGAGTGGCAGACATCAATCTCGGTGGTTTGATCGATCCGGCGATGCGGGTTGATTTATCAAACGCGCGCCTTGGTAAATATGCGATGACCGTTTCTGACGTGGTGAATGCGATCAAGTCTGAGCACATAGAAGTTCCGGCCGGCAGCATCGAAAACACCAACAAGGAACTTGCGATACGAACACTGGGCGAGGCTTCTTCAGCAGAGGAATTGGGATCGCTGCCTATTTCGCGTCGTGGCGGTGGTCCAGTTTTCAGCAACATCCGGTTGCGGGATCTGGCTCAGGTTGAGGATGGCCTGTCCGATGCGCGCCGCAGGAGCCGCGCTATGGGTGCCGTGGCCGTGGGGCTGGGGATCAAAAAGCAACGCGGATCGAATGCGGTTGCGGTAGGCAAGGCCGTAAAAAAACGCCTTGCGGACATTCAAAAAACACTGCCGTCGGGAATGGAGCTGGGCGTCAACTTTGACTCGACCGTTTTTATCGAAGACAGCATCAATGAACTCAACTTTACCCTCGTCCTGTCGGCCCTACTGACGGCTTTGGTGTGTTGGTTGTTTCTTGGTTCCTGGTCTGCAACGATCAACGTTATTCTTGCGATTCCAACTTCAGTCATCGGCAGCTTTATTGTCCTCAAGGCCCTTGGCTTTACCCTGAATATTTTCACGTTGCTTGGATTGTCTCTGGCCATCGGGATCGTTGTGGATGATGCGATCATGGTCCTTGAAAACATCGTACGCCATCGCGAGATGAAAAAAGGCAAAGTGCGTGCTGCTTTGGACGGCTCTCGTGAGATCGGATTCGCCGCCCTGGCCGCCACGATTGCGGTTGTGGCGATCTTTTTACCGGTCGCCTTCATGAAGGGGCTTATTGGGCGTTATTTCTTTCAATTTGGCGTCACCATTTCGGTGGCCGTCATGCTTTCGCTTCTTGAAGCATTGACGCTGGCTCCGATGCGGTGCTCGCAATTTTTATATGTCGGGCCGCGAGTCACGCGAATTGGGCGGACAGTAGAAAAAGCTTTTTTATCCATGGCGGAATGGTATCGCCGGATCTTGCCCTGGGTTTTGGAGCGCCGGCATTGGACGATGGGACTTTCCTTTGCGCTGTTTGCGTGCAGTCTTTTTTTATACAAGCCCCTGCGCAAGGAATTCGTGCCGGCTCAAGACCAAGGGTCGCTGCTGCTTCGGCTCAAGGCTCCAGAGGGTTCATCGCTGGACTACACCGATCGCAAAATGTCCGAGATCGAGTCCAAGTTGTCGGCGATTCCTGACATTTCCCGCTATTTTGGATCGGTTGGCGGTTTTGGTGGCGGTGACGTCAATTCAGCGACGTTGTTCGTGACGCTCAAGCCTCTCCATGAACGTGTTTGGGATCCTGCGCTGAAGCGTCGCCGGAGCCAGCAGGATTATGCCGCGATCTTGCGCAAGGACCTCGGCACCGTGACTGGTATCAAGTCCATCGTACAAGATTTGTCTCTTAGTGGATTCGGCGGACGCCGTGGGTTTCCGGTGGAATTCAACCTTCGTGGGCCAGACTGGAAAGGCCTGATGGAAGCGGTAAAAAAAGTAAAGACGGCCATGGAGGCTTCAGGGTTGGTGGTTGATGTCGACAGCGACTTCCGTGGTCTGGTGGACGAAGTGCACATCGTGCCCGACCGGGCGAAGGCCGCAGCGCGTGGCGTCAGTGTCGCAGATATTGGTGAGACGGTTGGCGCACTGTTTGGGGGGGCCATTGCGGGTTCGTTTTCCGGCGGCGGGCATCGCTACGATATTCGTGTGCGTCTGGATGCGGCAGAGCGTGGTGACGCTGCCGGCCTCAAAATGGTTATGCTGCGGAACAACCGTGGTGAGCTCGTTGCCTTGGGTGACGTTGCCTCGGTGAAAGTTGAAAAAGGACTGACATCTATTTCGCGGCAGGACCGTGAACGAGCGGTTTCAATTTATGCCAATCTGGCTCCCAAGGTGTCTCAGGCGGATGCCATCGCAAAGTTGCAGACGGAGATCGCCACCGTGTTGCCTGAAGGCTACCGGCTGGTTCCTGGAGGCAGTTCAGAATCATTCAAAGAGGCTTTTTCCGGTTTGATCTTTGCGCTGATCCTCGGGATCGTCGTCGCCTATATGGTTCTTGGAGCGCAGTTTAACAGTTTTGTGCATCCCCTGACGGTGCTCCTTGCACTTCCATTTTCCATTACGGGTGCTCTCGTTGCATTATTCGTCACGGATCAGAGCATCAACATATACAGCGCCATCGGTGTCATCCTGCTCATGGGAATCGTGAAGAAAAACTCAATCCTGTTGGTTGATTTTACGAATCAGCGGCGCGATGCCGGACTGGGTGTTCGCGATGCCTTGATCGAAGCCTGTCCAACCCGCCTTCGTCCCATTCTGATGACGTCTTTTGCGACCATTGTGGCCGCGCTTCCTGCTGCATTTACTTTTGGGCCTGGGGCCGAAAGCCGCACTCCCATGGCGATGGCTGTGATTGGTGGCGTTTTTGTGTCGACGTTTTTGACTCTTTTGGTTGTGCCCTGTTTCTACAGCTATTTGCCCGGAAAACCTTCGAGGCTTGAGGATTAAGGAGTTAAGGATGCATTTAAGGAGCGTTTTCGTAGCAGCATGTTTTTTGTCAGGATCGATGCTCTTGGTCGGTGGCTGCCGGACCTCCGGGACGATCAAGTCCGCCGGTGAATTTGAAAAACTCGTCAACGGCAAAATCATCGAAGAGGATGAATACCCAGCGGTGTTTTGGATTGGCCGTTGCACCGGGACCTTCGTCAGCGACAACGCATTTTTGACCGCTCGTCATTGTGTGGATCCAGTGAACGCAGATGGCGAAGGATCTGCTGTCGCGCTGAAACGACGCGTTAACGTCAAAGCCATAAAGGTTGTTGCAACGCCGCAGGTCCGCAGTTTTGGTGGATCGGATCTGGCGGTTGCCATTTTTCCAGACAACACAGCCCCCGCCATTGCCCCGATGTACCGTAAAAAGCCAAAGGCCGGGGACCGTGCCGTCATGGTCGGTTACGGCCAGAGTTTTGATGGCGATGATGCTGGCACAAAACGAAAGGGCACCAATACCATCACTGCTGTCGACGCTGGGGTTATTGAATCATCAAGAGCATCGCGGCAGAGGGATTCTGGAATAGATGTCAGTGTAGGCCCCGGTGATTCCGGGGGACCAATTTTCATCAATGGCGCCATCGCTGGGGTGACTTCCTGGATGATGGAGTACTCTGCCTCGGGGCACGTCGATTTAAGTTCCGCCGCATCATTGGCAACGATGAAACTTGCGGTTTTGGCTGGCGCTCGTATTCCCTTGGTCCAGGATCCGGCAAGTCCGGATGTCTCGGTGACCGATGATTCCGTCGCGTCAGCCACCAATTCAGAGCTGATCGAATTGCAGAAGCAGATGAGGTCGGTGTACTTGAACCTGCAACCGGCCACGGCAGATTCCGGTGACCCGGCATTTGCCTTGGAGGCCAGTGCCACCCGGGAAACCGAGAAACTTTTTTTCTGCGATGGGTCTGCTGATACCAGCTGCAAAGAAATTAAAGGCGGTAAAATTACCGGGTCTCGGAAGATTTACCAGATCAGCGGTGCCTTCAAACCGGAATCTGGCAAAGTCTATCGCTGTCTGGCCAAGGATATTTCCGGGGCAGTCTTGGCGGAAAGAAAAGCGCGGTTCTCTGCGCCCTGATCGATTCTGTCAGTGCAAGCAACCTAATTTGATTTTAAGGAAGCAGAAACCGTAGCCCGGACAAGATCAGCCACCGAGTCTGTTTTCATTTTGGCCATGATGTGGGCGCGATGATTATCGACGGTGTGAATGCTGATGTTGAGTTCATCGGCAATCTGCTTGCTGGCTTTTCCCGCCACCACCAGATTAAGAACCTCGTGTTCACGTTTGGATAGCGAAGCCAATCGAGACAATAAAGTCTTGTTTTGGCGTGTTTTGCCTCGCTTTTGGAGGTCGAATTCGATGCTCTTTTGAATGATATCAATGAGCGCCTGTCCGGTGAATGGCTTCTCAATGAAATCGAATGCCCCCGCCTTCATCGCGCGCACGGCAGAAGGCACATCGGCGTGGGCTGTGATCATGATGACCGGTGGGCACATGGGTTCCTTCGTCACGATCTCCAAGACGTCTAGTCCGCTGATTTCAGGCATTCTGATATCAAGTAAGATGCAGGAATTTGTTATGTTTTCAGCTTGTTGCTGAAATAGCTGGAGAAATTTTTTAGCGGAAGAAAAAGATTCAACGGAGAGACGGACAGATGTCAGAAGGCTGGTCACTACTTTCAGAAATGTTTCGTCGTCATCAACAACATAGACTTTGGGCGCGTCCATTGCGATCTTCCTCGGTTTGTCATGAACAAGACAGCGGACTCAAACTTTGCTTGCCTGAGAATTGTACAATTGGTTGCCCGGGATTGTTATGGCTGGAAACCACTGTTTTGATGATTTATTTCACCATGTTGATGTTTTTCCATTTGGTCCAAGACCGACGAACATACCATGTCGCTGCTCGCATTGACCGCTGATCTCGCCCGGGCAAGGAGCCAGTCGACGCTCAGTAGCAGGGGGAGGGTTGCTGTTGGCAGGTGCAGCGTGGTCAAGACAAGGGACAGGGAAACAAATCCGGCTTCGGGGACCCCGGCCACACCCATGGCAGCGATCAGACAGAGGCCAGCCAGAGTGATTTGCTGCATGAGGGGCAGGTCGATTCCGCTGGCCGATGCCACTGCCAAGGCCGTGACAACTTCGTACAAGATGATTCCGTCGTTGTTTAGGTTTGTTCCAACACACGCGGCCAGGGTCGATGACCTGCGCGATACTTTGAGCTTGTCCAAAGAGGCAAGTGTCAGGGGCAGGGTCGCAAGGCTGGAGTTGCATCCGAAGGCATAAAAAACTGGTTTTTGAGCCACCGTCCAGAAGGCATGCAGGGATTGCCGGCAGTAAAGTTTGATCCATGCCGAATAGACGACGCCGACTTGGATTGCGAAACCCGCCAAGACGACAAGGACGTAATAACCTAGTCCGGTGAAAGCCTGCAGGCCGCGTTCTCCAGCGGCTTTTGCCGACACACCGAAAACAGCGAACGGCACCAGCCAGACCACCCATTTGATGCAGTGTTCCACCCCTTTGAGCATCGTGTGATTGATGGCAGCAAGGCGATCAACCGACTTTTGAGCCTCGCTGGATGTCGCGGCATGGGCCCGCAGTCCAAAACCAGCGAGCAGGGCGAGGACGACGATTCCAGCGATGTTTGATGTGCTAAAGGGGTCAACAATGCTCTTTGGGACGAAGCCATCGAGGACCTTTTGCAAATCCAGGGTCAGCGCCGGCGCGGCTGCAGCAGCGGCCATACTTCCTGAAGTCTGGATTTCGTTCAATGCGGCTTGGGACGTTCCTGTCAGGGCGCGCAAGGCCTCGCCAGGCTGAAAGAAAGCGTGCAGGCAAAGGCCGATCGTCAGAGCGATGCAACCATTGAACGTGGTCAGGGTGACCAGGCGCAGAAAGCTTATACCCCGGACGTGGGTCGTTACGACCGCATCGACAATCGCAAAAAACACCAGCGGGGTTGCAACGGTTTTGATGATGCTGATGACTGGCTTGCCAAGGTCGCCCAGGAAAGCCACCGATGGACCAAATGAGACACCGGTCAGAATTCCTGCTGCTAGTGCAATGACCAGCCAAAAGGTCAGATTCAAATGGATCTTTGTCAACGTGGACCTGCTGGCTTGCGTGGGTTTTAGCGCCTTGCCAGTCGTCGTTCCAGAATTCCCGCCAGAATTGGAACAAACAGGGACACAATGATCGAAATGGTGGCAACCCTTTCGATGCCAATGAGCCTGCCATCTGGATCTGATGTGAGCAACCTAGAAGACACGAAGGCTCCCGAGGCTGAAGCCACATGCTGCATCGTTGATTGCAGGGACATGAAAGCCCCGCGTTCCTGCTGGGTTGGGATACGGCTGGTCAGGGTGTTGAACGAAATCGCGCGGATCGACGTTCCGGTCATGAACAACGTCGCAATCACGACTGGAGTAAATGCGGGCTGATGGTCTGCAAATCCAAAGATCAGGGCCACGAGCACAATGGCGGTCCCGATCCAGATGGTCAATTGAGAGCCAAGGCGGTCTGTGACCCTCCCTGCCACTTGCATAGCCACCAGACTGGCAAGGCCTGCAATAAAATACATCATGCCCATTTGATCGCGCGGGAAGTTAAGATTTTTCTGAACGAATGCCGCAATGTTAGGGATTACGATGAACCCTGAAAACATGACACTCGCCGCCAATGCCAGGGCGATGGCTGTGTCGCCATGGCTCAAATGCCCAATTAATTTTCGCCACTTAAGCGTGGGGACCTTCACATGCACCGTTGGTTCAGCCATGAATTGATGCGTTCCGAAAATCGCCAGCAGGGCCAATGCGCCAACAGCAATAAACGGCGTGCGCCAGCCGCCGAGGCGCGCCAGTTCCAGACCCACCGGAACCCCTGCAATTGAGGCCAGTGAAAAAGCGCCCATGACAACGGCCAAGGCTCGCCCCCGCTTTCGAACCGGGACCGAATCGGCGACGATTGCCAGGGCAAGAGCCGCAGCCGGTCCTCCGAACGCACCCGCAACGATCCGGGCGGCCAGGAGAGAGGTAAGCCCGGTGGACAGGGCTCCGGCTATGGTCGCAATTCCAAGCCCCGCGACGACGGTCATCAGGGCTTTTTTGCGAGGAAAGCGGTCCAGGAAAAAGGCTGAAATCAGGCCGCTGATTGCGGCAGATGCCGTGTAACTACCCCCAATAACTCCCAAATGTGAGGTCGGGATGCCAAGTTCGGCGCTGAAGTCTGGCCCCAGGGGCATGACCATCATGAAATCAAGGATATTGACGAACTGGACAAACGCCAGAAGCCCCACCAAACGGCGTTCCGGGCCGCTCAAGCCGGCCGCTGCAGCAATGCTGCCCTGGTCCGGCTGTTCAGAGTTTGGTCGCATGTTCGCACGGGAGGCAAAGAAGATGGGGTGCGGGTCGCAACATCATGGTTCAAGTTCCCGTCGAGACTGATGATTTAATGGAAGTGGCGTCTGGCATGTTCACTGCTCTATGTATTTACAAGAGCTGGTCGGCTGACCACCTTCACCTGGATTCAAACCCCGGTGATCCCGTTGATGCTGCGTTTGTTGCTGACCCCGTTGAAACTCCCTTTGATCCTCCAAAACAGCCGACTAGCTCTTATCCACCTTCTGGGCGTAAGCCCTCAGCGCATTCGAGACAGAAGCCCGCAGGGCCTCATGTCCTGCACTGGCATTTGGCCAGACGAGAATGGCCACAAGATCGTCGGGTTTGGACTGTAGCTTGAAGGCTCGCGTTAACAGGATGCTTTCAATGGTCATGATTGCGGTTTCAATGGCAGACCTTGCCTCCCCTGGTTCAATCAAATCCAAGGCTGCTTTGACCGATGGGGTATCGTCTGCTTTGATCTGGATCCAGCCGTCGGATTCCATGGTGTCAGGTGCATAAGTCGAGATTGCGCCCATCAGTTGATCGGTCAATTCGCCGCGCAATTCACCCAAGGATGCATTTGGAACCGAGTCCGCCCCGGACCAAATGGCTCCCATGGAACCCCTCCTGGTGTCGCTTTCGCCATGAGGGCGGATGGCCACGCAGCCGGCCTCGATCCCAGCCATGAAAAGTCCATCCACCAAAGTTTTCAGGGATAAAGATGCGTCGTCCTGCACAGAAATGTCCAGGATGCGCTTGTTCAGGGTCAACAGGGCCTTGTTGGCGACAGCCTCGTTAGAGGCCATGGCCGGCGGCATTCCAAAATCAGGTGCCAATTTCGCGGGAGACGCGGTTTCCACGGGTTCAGTTTTCGCGGCGCCATCAGCACCCCCGAGGTCCACGGCCGGCTCTGAGCCAGACATGGGAGCCACGTCGGCATCCACGGCGGGTTCCGGCTGAATTGTATTTGCCGCCAGATCGTTTGCACGATTGAACGGTGCGTCAACTTTGTTTGCGCCCGTGGGGATGGTTCCGGCGATGTCATGAGGTGCGTTCACAGGTCGCGGTGCGGCTTGCTGGGTGATCCGGGAGACAAGATCTTTGGCCGTCCCTTTTTTCGACAACCCGCTCCGCACGGTGCCCAAATGAGTGCTCATGAAGACTTCGAAGGGCGACGGAGTTGGCTGGTAACCGGGGATCAGGCGCGCCAAACCCGTCCGGACCTGTTTCAAGGTGGCGATAAGGGGTCTGACCTTGCAGCCGGTGAAAAATTCAATTTGGTGCACCGTGGCCCGGTCCAACGGGTCAATCATCCCTACGGCCAAGACGTTTGAGTCCAGGCGCAGGGGGAGAACTTCAAGTTGGCGCAGGAGCGGGGTATCAATGGCACCAAGGGCCCGGTCGTCAACCTCGGAAAAGATGTCTTTTGCGGCAACTCGAAAGTGGGTCCGGTCGGCGATGAAGGCTGCGAGTTCTTCGTCGCCCAGAAGTCCGAGGGCAAGAATACCCTTGGCGAATGCGCCAGGCGTGCTGCCGGAGGCCTCGTGAATCGTCCTGCGGTCCTGCTCTGAAAGCAGTCCCTCTGCAACGAGAAGGTGGCCCAATTTTGTGGACATGGCGGCCTCCTGTGCCCGGGTTTGGGGAAGGGCAAAATTTGGCTTGGTTTTATGCTACCACAGCTTCTAAGATGAGGGTTCTTTACAGATCCTGGACTCGACAAGAGCCATTAATGCCGGAGCGCGACACGATGTCAGAACTCAAGAAATCAGAAATCAAGGGACCAGACGCATTTCAGACCAGGATGTTCCGGCTGATGAACTGGGCTCTCATCAACAAAAAACAGGTGGGGCTTGTGCTGCTTCCTTTGCTCGTCGTGGCTGCCGGTGGTTTTATCTGGCAGGCAGTAACCGGCAAGATCAAGGACGGCCGTTTGAAGGAACTGGCGCGGATCGAAGACCAGTACAGTTCTGAAACCGAAGCTGCCTATAAAAAAGCAGATCCCGCGGCCCAGGCTGCTTCCAAGATAAAGGCCGATCATACAGCGTCACTGGCGAAGTACCTTGATTTCAACAAGGCAAATCCGGGCAACGAGGAAGGTTGGTTGGCTGGCCTTCGCGCGACCAATATCTCCCTGGATAAAGATACGGTGACTCAAGCGGATCTCGAAGCAGCCATCAAGATCGTTGAGCCGGTTATTGCCAAATCGATGGCATCGCCGTTCCACCAAACCATTGGCCGGTTGATGGCCATGGCGATCCTTGAGGACCTGAAGCGATACGATGATGCACTGAAGCAGGCTGGCACATTGCTTGGTACGGTCAGCGACGACCTCAAGCCGCGTATCCTTCTCGGTAAAGCCCGCATTGAAATTGCGAAGAATTCCCGTGACGATGCGAAAGCAACTTTGAATACAATCCTGGAAAAGCATGGTTCTTCGGACGAGGCAACAAAGGCCCGCGCACTGCTGGCGACCATCTAAATGATCGCAGGCACACGAATCACAAAATTAGTCGCCTTTTTTGCGCTCATGGCAGCCGCGCCAATGAATTTGCACGCGGCAGACGGAGAATCTCGACCATTCCGCTTGCGGTCCTTTAAAATGGCACCTTCGGTGGATCGCGAAAAGCCACTCGGTCGCGATTACCGGTCCGGGTTCGCTGTCAACGGTGAGTCGGTGGTTGGTGATTTCGGCGAAGGCTGGGTCGGGTCGCGGGTTTTCACCGGTGACAAGTTTAACTGGTGGTTCAATGCCGGCGGTGACGTCACCAGCCCGATGTCCAATCTCGGCGGGTTTGTTGTATTCGGAACCCGCGGCGGTAAAGTTTTCAAGGTGGATGTCGCAACCGGGAAACGAGCGTGGGAAGCCTCTCTTGATTCTTTTACCGATCGCAAACCGGTTCTTGCAGGCAACACCCTGCTGATTCAAACATCGGCGCAGGTCATTTATGCCATCGACTATCAAACGGGGAAAAGCCTGTGGCTTTTTGACGCAGGATTTCCTGAAGGGTTGACCGTTGCCGGTGGCGCGGCTCCCGTCGTCTTTGGCGACACGGTGGTGGCAGGTTTGGCCTCGGGAGAGATCGTTGCAATTGGCCTGCAAAGTGGCAAGCAATCATGGCGGGTGAATCCGTCCGTCAGCGATGGCCGCTTTCCTGATGTTGTTGGTGAAATGCACGTGAAGGATAATTTGCTGTACGTGACCCGTTATGACGGGTTGGTGGCTGCGGTAGACACCAAGTCATCAGATCTGCGGACGGTCTGGCAAGAAAAATATCCTGCGATTTCTGCGTCCACCAGTCGTAACGGAAAAATATTCATTGGCTGTGTGAACGGCGATATTGTCGGATTGGATGAGGGCAATCAGGGACGCCAGATGTGGCGAGCCATGACCGGGTCTCCGATTTCGACCATAACGGCTGCGGAAACGAAACTCGTTTCATCAGCATCGGACGGCAGGGTTTTTTCTCTCGACATTCAAACCGGTGCGACCCAGTGGCATGAGTCCACGGCCTATGGAATCACGGCGCAGCCTTTGTTTCTTCAAGATGGAATTTACTTCGTGACCGGACTTGGCAACGCCTACGGCTACCGCTTATAGCAGCTCCCTGTGTTTTGCCTTCTCCAGGATTTCCACGATTTTTTTGACGTCTTGGGCCCGGCTTTTCGGGCATACAAGAATCGCTCCCTTGTGATGCACGACAACCATGTCCTGCAATCCAATCGTGGCAACAAGAGGGCCGTCGGTATCAATGATGGTGTTGGTGGTGTCTATGGTCACGGCTTGCCCATAGACTAAATTTCCCGCATGGTCCGTTGCAGGGAATGCCTTTGCAAGGGCATCCCAGGTCCCGACATCCTGCCATCCAAAATCAGCATCTACGACTGCGATTTTTTGGCTTTTCTCCAGGACGGCCTCATCGATGGAAATTTTAGTGAGGCGTGGATAAACCTTTTCCAGCTTGGCCTGGTCAAAAGGATTTTTGCCCGCAGGCACTGATTTTTTGAGGCAAGAGCGCAAGGCCTTCATGTCCTTTGGCAGGCTCCGGTCGAGTTCAGCCAGCAACGGTTTCACTGGAAACACAAACAGCCCCGAATTCCAAAGGAATCGGCCGCTGTCGACGTAACGTTTTGCTGTTTCGTAGTCAGGTTTTTCACGAAATCCAGCGACCTCATAAGCCGAGGCTGTGTCGTTAAATGGTTGCAAATGAAGGGCCTGACCGCGTTCGATGTAGCCATACCCGGTCTCAGGAAAGGACGGAACAACCCCGAGGAGCGTCAGCCATCCATTGCGCGCAATGGTCACGGCGCGGGCCATCACGGCATTGAATTCATTCAGGTCCGTGATCACATGATCTGCGTGCATTGAAATCATGACCGGATCGCTGCCATCTTCTGCCATTCTCTCAATGGCAAGTGCGGCCAAGGCGATGGCGGGGGCTGTGTTTTTAGCCTGAGGCTCCGGAATCAGAATGGGGCACTTCGCTCCAGCAATTTTGCGAGTCGCAGCGAGTTGGTCCTTGTGAGTCACAATCATGCGCCTTGCCGGTGCAACCAGCGGCACGAAGCGGCTCAAGGTAACATCCAGCATTGCCTTGTCTTGCCCGCCGAGGGAACACAATTGTTTTGGGTTTTTTAGCCGCGATTTCGGCCAAAACCTAGTCCCGCTGCCGCCGGCCAGAACCACCCCGTAAACGGAAGGGTCACTTGCTAGTTTTTGACTCGTTTGACTTTTTTTTCTGCTTTTTTTCGGCATTCCTGTCGGTCTCCATCAAATCTGTATCGGTCAATTCAAACAATGGATTCGAACCTGGACCCTTGTTTTTTAAAGATGGGCGATCGGCACCCAGGATCAGTGCTTGCAGGTAGCGAGGCGTTTCCTGGCTTTGAACAAGTTTTTGAGTCATGCCAGCAGTCCATTCGGCAAGTTTCCGATGGATGGCATGGTTGCTTTTTTCGAATGCTGACGCACGGGCTTGATCCTGCAAAACAATCGCATAAAAGAGCACGTAAGGTTGCAATGAACTGAGTTCATCTGAAGATGCCGCCGCAAACCATGACTCAAGCAAGTCTTGGGATCGGCCTCGCACTGGAAGTTGATTCCAGCGTTCTTGGGCAGGGGTGATCCGTCCGCGGATCTTGTGGGTTTGGTCCAGGGTCAATTTAAACGAAATCTTTTTTCCGGGGAGTCCCGGCATATGGCTGCAGGGGCCCCTGTTTCTTGGGCATTGCCACAGGTTGGCGGGATCAAGAAACCGCGTGTTGCCACCTTTGGCGATGAGTTTAGCCTCTGGCGCTGCAATCACGGTCAATCCATTCTGTGACACGGTCTCGCCATTATCTTGTAATAGTGCGATCACCCAGCGGGATTTTTGCGGTTGCGATTGCCCGTCTACGATCCCACCAGGCAAGGATTCATTGGAGCCTGGGCTCAGCAGGTTTTCCGTGGTTGGAACATCACCGGGAACATCAGCATGTTCCACGGCAGAAAGGCGCCAGCGAAAAATTCCATCATCGTAAAGATCGCTTCCCGTGGCCGAAAATATCAGCGAGGGCTCTGATCCCGTCTCCCACAAAAATTCTTCAACGCGGTCGTGCGGTGAAATGAGCACACGGCTGTGGTCTTCCTTCATGACGATAATCCTGTGTTCGCCGTTATCAGGGTTTGACGCAATCCGTGCGACCCATTTTCCGTCTGGCGACCACAGTCCGTCTGAGGCGGCTGGGGGATACAACGCGAATTCAACAAGATTTGCGGAAGCATCTGATCCGACGCGGTGTCCATCGGCGACCAGCGTCATTCCACCTGAATCACGAGATCCAATGCTTTCAAGGATTACGTCATCCTGTGGCCCGGTGCTTAATGCTGGTAAAGAGTCGCTGCCAAAACTGCGAAGGATAAAAGCATCGAGTCCTGTGCGGATATATTGCAGGCGATTCCCTGCGATATCATAGAATGGCGGGTTTTTGGCGCGGATCTCCGGAGCTGCCATCATCGCGCCTAAACTTCCGGGATAATGACCGTGTTGGCTCCGCCATAACTCAAGTGCCCTTTCCGTAGCGCGCAGTTGGGATTGAATTACCGGTTTGGCAATCCATGAAGGAATCGGAATTTTCTGACCCAAAAACAGCAGGTTTGCCAGAATGAGTCCAGCAATCGACCAGTTGACCAAAAGGCTACATGGGTCTCGTTTGGATCTGGTTTGGGAAGTGGCGTTGCCCATTTACTGCCTTGTTGGTCTATAATGAAGGGAAAGACTATCCAATCAACGAGTCACGAGGCAACCAACCGATGCATACCGGTCGAATTATTTTGCGGTTTATTGGTGCTTCCCTGATTGCCGTCACTTTTGCATCAGGTGATTGTTCCGTGTTGGCAGCTCCTTTTCATCCAGACGATTGGAGCGTCTTTGAGCGTGATTCAGCAAGCAGCCACACGGCTGATGTTGACTTGGCGGATGAGGCCAATGCATCGCGCTTGAGGATACCCTTGACCATCAAGGGTTTCGAACGGGTTCCCGCCGCCGGCTCCGGTGCGGCTGCGAACGGTGCCCGGGATGTGACCATTGCGCGACGTGCCCAACATTTCAATTTAAAGGCGCGGATGGATCGTCCAAATCATTTTTATTTTGGGGACTGGCATTTTGAAACCCTCCCAACTGGCAAGACGCCGGCTGGGGAGGTTCAAATCAAAATGAGCTTGAGCCGGACGTTTGGGGAAGACCATGAACTCGAGGAGCATGTCGGTGATATGCACCTTCAGGGTGGTATTGCCCGCAGCGAACCCGGGGTTTATGAGTTTATAGGCAAGTCTGGCGCCCGGTTCACAGGGCGCAGTGGTGACCCTCTCGTGGAAATTCAAGTGAACGGCGGCCAGGCCAGGGACCATGTCCCGCCCAAGGTTTCCCGTCTTGACCCCCGTGTTGGTGTCAAACCGGTGGACACAGCACCCGCCCGATAGTCAGCAGAATCTTCCGAAATGGGATTTCTGGCCCCGGCTTAAATTCATAACCAACTGTAATCATTGCCTTTAACAAAAGGCGGAGATTTTTTTTTCCCACGCTCGGGTCTGGCACGCCCCTTGAAGTATCTCTGACAAAACCAAATCGCTGTTGATTAAGCGGTAGTTGATGTCGGGGAGGCCGAAATGGGGTTCTACAGATTAAAAGGTAACGCAGCAGCCGTTGTCGCAACGGCATTCATCGCGCTGATGGGCAGCCATCAAGCCTTTGGTCAAACGCTTGCGTCGGGCAATCATAATTTCGTCAACACGATGCGCTCATCGAATGTGAGCCATACATTCGTGTCACAGTCCGTTGACGCAGAATTCGGGAAGTTTTCTGGCAAGATGGCTCCCGGCCATAACGCTGGTGCACTGTCTAGTCCTGATGGAACTGATACATCTGGGGCGTCGTGGCGAGGCTACGGCATTGGAACGAACTTCGGTCTTGAAGTTATGAAATTCATTCAATTTACTGGGGGTCATACCTTGGTATCTTTGCGGCGCAACGATGATGGCCTGCAAACACTTAGTGGATCGCGGTTTAACGCGGGTGCGCGGTTTGTATTCATGGCGCCTCTGGCCAACCTTGAGCTTGGCGGTGGAATTATTGCGTCAAGAATGGATCTCGTTCAACGCTTGGATCGCGCCAACTATTACGGCAGCGGTATGTATTACTCCATGGGAATGAACTACTTTCTGTCCAGCCAGGTGTCGGTCTTCGGCTCGATCAAAACGGTTCAAGAAAATCTTGTGAAGGGCAGCGGCAACACGAGCTTTGATAGCATTCGCAACGATTCAACGACCATCGGTGGCGGATTCAGCATCTGGCTGTAAGAATTTTTTACCCTTAATCTTAGCGACCCCGGCCAACCCTTGGCCGGGGTTTTGCTTTTGCTTCCCGGGAAAGGACTTTCCGGGAAACCGGGCTCTTTGGTTTTAGGCATTGACCGGAGCCGATGAATGGCGAAAGATTAATGATTAGAAAATAAGCACGGAGGCGTTATGATTTTACGCATCACCAGGTGGTTCCCTGTCTCTGCTTCAATGTTGTTCATGGTGGCGATGGTCCAAGGCTGCTTTGTGGACACTACGGCCACCAAACGCTCGGAAGACAGTTTCGCTGACGGGACCGGAATTTATCGCAATAGCGGATTGAACTGCCGGTATGACCTTTTCAATGGTTGCATCGAGGCCGCAATCCCTGCTGCACCAGAAGTTACCGTCAACGGTAAGGCTTTTTTTGACGCCAACGATCTTTCGTCACAGTTTGAGGCTGTGCTTGCGGACGGTGCGCCTAAAGCTCAACTCGATATGATCGACGGCGGTGGCAAGATTGAATTCCTGACCAGGATTGATAACCGGGCATTCCACAAGGGTTTTCAAATTTACATCAAAGGTGAGTCAGCACGGTCTGCAGACGCGTTGGCGACTGGCGGCTTCATGATCCATCGCCTTCCCGAAGGTGCATATAGCGTGCGCGTGCAGAAGCTGATCCGGTACCGGATCCGTGCTGCAGAAGCGAGTGCGGAAGTTACGCAACAGGAAGTGCCGGCAGCAGCCAGCGATGCGACGATTTACTGTGCAACGCTTTACGCTGAAGCGAATGTTGAAGTTCGCGCCAACGAGCGCTTGAAGTACTTGTTTGATGATTATGAGTTGCGGGTCAATCAGGAAGGTTGTTCAGCCTACTGATTTCCCGGCAGCGGTGAAATTTCCAAACAGTCTGAGGTAATTGCCCCAGACTGTTTTTTTTGCGTTTTCTTCCTGCCAGCCACGGAGCTCTGCCAGATAAGCGACGGTCCCAACAACATTTGCCGGTTCATTGCGCTCGCCCCGGACTGGACCCATGTATGGCGCGTCAGTTTCCGTCAAAATGAATTCCGGCGGCAGACTTGCCAGCATTTTTTTGAAACTTTCAGAGACCCGTGCATTCGCCGGTATTGAAAAGTACCAGCCATATTCCTCGGCCCATTTTTGTGCGTGCTTGGTTTTACCGCCGAAGCAGTGGAAGTCTACTTTCTTGGCGCCGAGGCTGGCCAAAATCTCCGCGCACCGGACTTCGCGTTTTCTGCTGTGAACGATCACCGGCAAGTCGTGCTCGATCGCAACACCGATCAGGGCTTCGAAGACTTTTTCTTGCGCCGTAAATGTCTCTGGACCGACGAGGTGGCCATCAAGGCCGCACTCTCCCACGGCGATGATTTTTTTTTGCGACGCGCATTGGCGGATGAATGCGATTTCGTCATCAACTTCAAACCGGTCAACCCGGTAGGGGTAATCTTCCGGCAGGATTTCATTGATGGCGTCCGTCGGATAGATACCAAGCGCTGGTTTGATCTGAGGGATCGCGTCAGCGAGGGCTAGAACCTCACGATTCGAGATTGGGTTGAGGCCGTTGGTAACGATTGCCCCCAGACCGGCGTCGATCGCCCTCGCGATGACTTGGGTCTGGTCATCGCGAAAGCGTTCGTGGGTCACATGGGTGTGAACGTCACAGTAAAAGAAAGTGTTCATTCACCGAACTTGGCTTTGGCGGCTTTGACAGATTCGTAGACGTTGATGGTGCCGTATCCAAACGTATTGTTTGGCACCGCCGTGCCCGGAACCTTGCCGCAGGTTTCGGTTGTGGTTTTGGGTTGGGCCGTCGCACGAATAAGCTCAACGGTCTCTGGGATTTTTCCAGTGAGACCTGGTGCAGCACTCCACATCAGTGCGATTTGGCCAACGACATGGGGTCCCGCCATGGAAGTGCCGCTCCAGCCGAAAGATGCGTAGCCATTGCCTGGTGTGCACGAGCGGACATCGACTCCAGGAGCCGTCACATCCGGGCCAATTGAGTTGTCAAACACGGAAGGTCCGCGGCTTGAGAATCCGGCAATTTTGTCCGTGCGGTGATCGTGGGCTCCGACCGACAGGGTTTCTTCCGTATGATGCGCCGGCGCGGCATCAATGGTTCCGCAGCTCGGTCCGCTATTGCCTGCGGAAGCAACGACCATGATTCCGGCAGCCTCAAGAGACTTCAAGACTCCGAGGAATTCACTGCCGTCGCAGCCTTCGTTATGGTCGCAGCCCCATGAATTGTTGATCACATGAGGCGCCAATTCAGGCTTGCCATCGGCAGCGGCATTGCCGCCCTGGGGGTACGGCGCAAGAAAGAATTCAAAGCATTCGAGGTAAGTATGGGGTGCGCCGGTGCCGGCATCCATATTGCGGCATGCGATCCACTTTGCGCCCGGCGCAACTCCGATCTTGTTGGCGCCGGCGTCATCTCCAACGACCGTTCCTACCGTGTGCGTTCCGTGCGAATTATCGTCACAAGGAACTTTGACGTTATAACCGCAGGTGTTGACCTTATCGGTATTGACCGGTTTTGCGATGGCGTCATGCCAGGAATAGGTGTGATCTGCCGTAGTGCCGTTCCAGCCGCGGTACTGATTTTTGAGGGCCGGGTGATCCCACTGCACGCCCGTGTCCTGCCCGGCGATAACAATCCCCGCTCCGCGCGTGGCGAACTCGTTCCAGACCCGCTCTGCGCCGATTTTAACGATGTTTTCCCCCACACCATCTGGTTTGGGTTCAATCAATTCACGGCGGTCCGTTGCAGGCATTTTTGCCCGGATTTTCGGGTCTGCGACCACGCGCTGAACGTCCGGCCGCGCGGCGACTTCGCCGATGATTTCCGGGGTCGCATCAAAAATCGCAACGGCATTGCCCAAGTAGTAAGACTTGTAATCGAGCTTGTGGGCCTTCAGATAAGCAATCAGTCCACGTTGGGATTTGCGAGCCGTGGCCACGAGTGTTCTGAAAACATATTGCCCACGTTCCACCTTGCTTTCGATCTCATATGCCTTTTCAACATTCGCCTGCTCAAGCATGTAAACGAGTGCCGGGATGTTGCGTGCCTCAGTCTGCATCTGCTTGGCCAGTGCCGGGCTAATTTTTGGGGACAACGTGGTTGGCGCGATGGCGGCTTTTGCGCCAGTCGTCATGGCTGTCATGCAAACTACTGAAATTGAGCCCGCAATCAGGCTCTTGGCGAAGCAATTCATGAGCGTTTTCCCCATTGATTTACCGAGGTGTTCGTAGGGGGATTAAAAGCCTTTTAAATTGAAAATGCAACGGACTTTAGTGGGCGTTGGCAGAGGCCTTGGAAAGGTTTTCGGCGGTCCATCTCAGGGGGATTTTGGTCTCAGAGCTTCTCTTGAATATTTCTTGAAGGGCGAATTCAAGTTTTGGCAGGCTGATCGCAAGGGTTTCCATCGGAAAACCAATGAAAAGGTGCCGGGTCGCCCCTGCCTTCGGGGGGCCGTTTTCGGCGCTGCCCATGACGGCTTCCAGTCGCGATAGAATTTCTGTTTCATTCATGAGTTCGGTATGGATTCCATTGGCCGTCATCTGCACAAGGGGGCCACTGGCCGTTTTTAGTTCAATGGGGGGCATCAGGGGACCGACGCCGGCCCAAAGTGCCAACAATTGCTGCCGCAGCGGATATCGATATAGGCGGGGGGACAGTAGGTCTGGCGCAACGGCAGAAAAATCGTGGGTGATTCCCTCGGCAACTGCGGCTGCAAGGACTTCTGGCCCGGCCGCATGACCTGCCACTTGCATGATTGTGGGGCTGCCAAAGCCGTTCTTGGCAAATAGCGTCCGACTTTTTCTGATGATTTTTCGAAGTTCATCTTGCGGATATGCCGTCAGGGCCACCTCGCGCCCGCAATCGTCAAGGCACTGACGGACACTAAGGCTGTTGCCCCAGAAGGTCGGGTTGTTCCGGAATGACACACCGGCCGATTCGGTGATCGATTTCCAGCCGTTCAGGTAGATCCCGGCAAGGTCACCCTTGCCAATGGATTCCAAAATTTTCTGGCGCTCGTTGTCGCGAACGCGTGAATTTCTGACCGCGCGCGTCAGATAGACCGGGCTGATGAAGTGGACGATTTTTGCGGCGGTGAAGTTCTGGCGGAATTTAACGAACGCCTCTTCGTTGGTGGGCGAAAGCGATTCCCCCTCCCAAATTGCCGCCAGTGTGATGTCCAGTGGGGCGGTATCATCCTGACCCATCGCAAACGAAACCTGACCGCCAACGCTCAGTGCAACCACTGCGAGTAAAATCTTCAGCCGGGTAACCCTCATGACCGCAGCCTTCTTGTCAACGCTCGCGCGCCAATCAATAACGGCACGGCCAAGAGCAAAGCCAGCGAGATATCAAAACCCGATCCCTTTGCCGCCGCACCAATTGGAATTCCGGCAGGTTCGTGGGCATAAATTCCGATGTGCATCGGCCCCTCTGCCGAGTCGCCTTGCGGAGGAAAAACTTGTGGATTGGCCATCACGGTACAGCCGAAAAAGTTGCCCGATGATTTGCGTTTTTTACCGGAGTCACTGGTTGCAGGAACCACAGATGCCGCGCTTTCATCAAGATTTCGGGCCAGAATTTTTTGCTCAATTGTGTCCATGTGTGCCGCGGCAAATAGAGTTTGATCAGTCGTTTTGATTGCGCTGACAAAATCCCCAAAAGTGGCTGCCGGTGGCAAAAGGTCAATGGCACCGAGAACGATTTTGGTCAGATCGCTGTAACTGACCCCAGATTGCTTGATGTCCCACAAGAAACCGGAAATCAGTTGCCCTTTTTGATGATCGCCGCCGGCAAGGAACGCTGCCGAATTCAGGGTCAGTTCATTTTCAGCCGTGCGCAGGCACTGGCTGGTGTAACACATGGATCTGCTGCTGCTGGTGCAGATGCCTGACCCCATGCACGGACTGCCCAAACGCATCATGACAAAAAAGTCAGCAAGGCCTTCGTGGAGTTGCAGTGCCTCACTTCCAGCGGAATAGGATGTGATTGCAGAAAAGACAACGTGGTGGCCGAATTCATGGCTGACCACAGAAGTATCAAAATGCAAATCCTTGAGCAGGACCCCATCACCCCCTCCGATGTGGATCGACGGGGTGTTGGTTTCATCGTCCACAAACAGATAGTAGCCATTGGATTTTGCGGAGCAGGCTTGTCCAGCCGTGCAATTGCATGAGGTGTCAACGCATTCGCCCACCCGCAGGGTGATCGGGCTCGCAGACGTCCAGCGATAGCCCTGCGCCATCAAGAAATCCAAGTGCTCATTCGCATGGGCAAACAGGTTGGCCTCGCGGAATTGCGGGGTCGTGTCCGCGAAATCAAATTTGGAACCTGAGATCGAGCCCCGGGATTGGCCTGGATACTTCATTGAAGTTTTAAAGTGGGTGTTTTCAAGATTGCTCTTGCCATCCGAGATTTCAAAATAAACATCTTTTTTGGTCGCCAGGGACTTGTTGGTTTCATAGACGTTGGCTGATGCTTGAATGGCATCGAAAAAACGAGGCGCAAAACGCAGGATCTCACGATCGTCACTGATCGCTTCATAGGGCAGGCCACCGGCAGTCAACACAAAGCGCCACGCAGGCACGAGGTTCACACCCAGGGGGAAAAAAACTGGTTCTGCCGCAGAAACGACAAGGTTTCCTTCACTGTCTTCTTTGCCGCTGCCTGGCTGCAAATTCTCTTGGGCAACCGCAAGGGCTGTGTCGCGGTCCGGCCAGTCGCCCAGCCTTTGAAGTGCCGCCTCGGCCGCAGCCTCGTCCAGGACGGGAATATTGCCGGCCAGGGAGAAGTTTTGTTGGGCGGATGGCAATGGGACCGCTTTGATCCCAAACCCGTGGATCCGTTTGCCTCCCAGCCAGAAATCAAGGCTCCTTGCAGATTCCCCTGAGCCCTGAGCCAGCCCGAGTTCCCGCTCATGAGAACGGATTTCGATAAACGGATGAAGGCCCTCGTCCCGCAATTGGAAGTTCAGCTGAGAGCCGAGGGTCATGGACGGGTTTCTTGGTGAATTCAGACGAAGGCGACGCTCAACATCAGATTGCAAAGTTTCAAGCCAACGCACTGCCGGGTGTTCGAATCCAGAATCAAAGGAAAAGCCGCTGACCGCAAAAACCTGCCCGGGGCAGGCAAGCAAAGCTGCCAAAAAGAGCAAACTGAATGTTCTCTGGTTGTGGCGCAATTCTTCCCCCGGAATGGCGTGGCGCGATGGAGCGTCAAACACCCAAGTTTAGGATCGGTAATTGAACTCACAATATTGAGGCCGTGGAATTTTTTTTCTGGCCCTAAAAAAGCGGAACGATTGAGAAAAATATTTAAGTTTGAGTTATCCACAGGTTCTGTTGATAACTAGCGGACTCGGGTGTGAGTTTCCTGTTTCACACTGCTTTTGACCGGGTCGCTCAAAAAATGGACATTTTATTCCAGCAGAATTAGACCCTTGCATGTCCCTAATTCATCTGGCAGGCTGGGCAATCTCCGACGAGGTTCGATGATGAAACCCCCTCAATTTTCTTCTTCTTCTTCTTCTTCTCCTGCAAACACAGCAATTCCAGACGTCGCCGTCACCGTCACCGCAATCGAGGGTAATCGCCAGTGGCTGGACGGTGGGTCCATGTTTGGAAACGTCCCGCGTCCGGTTTGGGAAAAATGGGTCAAGCCTGATGCAACTGGTCGTATCGAGTTGGCATGCAGGGCCATGCTGGTGCGCATATCCGGGAAGTCGGGTGACAAATTGATCTTGTGCGAGGCTGGAATTGGCGCTTTTTTCGATCCAAGCATGGCGGATCGTTATGGCGTCCGCGAAAAAGATCATCGTCTTGTCGCAAATCTTGCAGCCATTGGCATCACCCCTGATGACATCGATTTTGTAATCCTTTCTCACCTTCATTTTGATCATGCGGGTGGAATTTTGCCGACGTTTGCAGAAATCCAGTCTGGCAATAAAGACCTTTTGTTTCGTAATGCAAAATACGTCACAGGCATGCGTGGCTTCCAGCGGGCGATGCAACCGCATGCCCGGGACCGTGCCTCGTTTATCCCCGGGATGACGGACAACTTGAAGGCATCCGGACGTCTAATCTTAGTTGATGGTGAGACTCACCCCGATGTGATGCCCGACGTCTGTTCCTTCAGATTCTCGGACGGGCATACCCCTGGGCAGATGCATACTGTCATCAAGGGTGAAAACGCCAAGATGGTATTTGCTGGTGATCTTGTTCCTGGCAGGGCTTGGGTTCATGTCCCGGTTTCGATGGGATATGACCGGTTTCCCGAACTGGTCATCGACGAAAAAGAAGCCCTCTACGCCTTGGCCGTGCCAGAGCATTGGTGGGTATTTTACACCCATGATGCAAGCTGTGCGGCTTCGCAGGTGGAGTCGATAACCGAAGGTAAGAGAGACAAAATCCGTCCGTGCCATGAACAGGCATCTCTCGTATCCTTCAGGCTCTGACGGGCTCTGATCTTTTTTCGAGATTTCCAAGAGTGCATCAAATCACAAGGATTACGCCAGGATTTGCTGCCGTTTTAGTCCGTACTCCTCGATCCATCATTAATCACAAGTCGATCTTTTTCCGAATCCATTTAGAGAATTGCGATGGGATCGGGGGGTGTGAGTTGAAGAGTCGGCGCGTGCTGATCATTGTCGCGGCCCTGACGGCGGTGTGGCTGTTTTCGTCATTGGGCGCGTACTACCTGGAAGTTGGCGATGCCAACGCGAACATCAAGACCGTTGGTGACGGCCTGTGGTGGGGCGTGGTGACTTTTTTGACGGTCGGATACGGTGACCGGTTTCCAGTGACGACCGAAGGTCGCTTTCTTGGAGCGTTTCTGATGATGAGCGGCGTGGCCGCAACGGGAATTCTAACGGCTCGAATTTCAGCGTGGTTTTTAGAAGAAGCAATCCTTGCAAGGAGGCGCAACGTGGACGAACGGCTTAATGGTCATTTCATCATTTGCGGCTGGCGGGACGATATGAAGGACCTTCTTGAACACATGGTGGGAAAAGACACTGGGAATGGCGCCGAGAAAGTCGTGATCGTTGCCAATGTGGGCCGCGAAGAAATTGATTCGATCCGGGAAGACAAACGTTTTGAGAAAATCAATTTCGTCGGCGGTGACTTTTTTCGCGTCGATATTTTGCAGCAAGCATTTCCAGAAAAGGCTAGCCGGGTGTTGATCCTTGCCGATCGCGCGCGATCTCAAACCGGAGTGTCACCAAGCGCCGAAGAAGCAGATGCCCGGACCATCATGGCCGCAACGGCCTTGGGCAAGTTGGCCAAGACCGCATTTGTCACTGCCGAAATCATTGATCCAAATCTGTCGAGCTATCTGCGCATGGCCGGAGTGACCGACATCATTTATTCAAGGCAATACAGCCGCCTGCTCCTGGGCACAGCAGCCAGCGGAACTGGGCTGGCGAATGTTTTAAACGATCTGCTGGATCCCAAGTCCGGAACCGCCCTGCAAACCCAGGATATACCAGAGGCACTTTACAACAAGACTTATGCGGAAGTTTGCAAGGCAATCGATCCAAGTGGTCAGACCTTGTTCGTTGGTTTGATCGAGCACTCTGGTAACGCACACGCTATCCGTGACCGGGCACTTCGTGAGGCTCAAAAAACCAGTAACGTTAAAAAATTGATCGACAATCTGCAGTCCGTGAAGCAGATCCGCTGCAACAGCCCCATGTTTAATCCGCCGCCTGACTACCTGGTTCCCTCCGGCACGGTTCTCATCACGATCCGGTGTGATCGTAGTGTGGCGATGGCAGCGGGAGTGCCTGGAGGTCAAACCCAGAATCCGGCAGTTAATGTCGGGCTCAAGCCAGGGAGTGCAGCCTGATGGGACTCAAGGAAATATTCCCTAATCGGCATGCCAATGCTGAGCCGGTCCATGATGAGATTATGAAGTACCTTGAAGGCATCACTTTGCTCGAGGAACTCAAGGCCGACCCTGGCGGATTAAAGGCTTTTTCTGAATTTTTGTCGGTAAAAGATATTGCAACTGGCTCCGAGATTATTCGCGAAGGCGATGTCGGAGGTGGCATGTTTTTTCTGATGAGTGGTCGCGTGATGGTGATGAAGAAGACGGTTCAGGGTGATTTTTATCCCGTTGCGAAACTGTCGGGCGGAACCGGAATCTTTTTCGGTGAGGGCGCATTATTTGGTCACGAGGCCCGTTCGGCCTCCGTTATTGCAGATGAACCGTGTCGCTGTCTGGTTCTTGATGGCGACGATTTTGAAAGATTCTGCCGGTTGTATCCCCAATGGTCGGTGGGGGTCATCTTGCGCCTTGCCAAGGTTGTCGCTACCCGATTGAGGTCCTTGAACCAGGATTATGTGATGCTTTATCAGGCTCTGGTGTCAGAAATCAGGGGATAATCTAAACTGCTTAAACTGCTCTACATGGCTGCGCCTGACATCAAAAGCCACTTCAAGCCACGCCCCCTGCACATTCACAGTGCCCTCCATAAAGGAGGTGCACATGCGGTGCCCACGTTGCGAGACATCACTTTCGGTCATCAAAAAGGGATATTTTCAGCGAAAAAATACGCCTGCTGAAAAGCGCCAGAGGTTCCTCTGCAAAGGCTGTAAGTCCCAGTTTTCCCAGACATCAGGCTCTCTCGACGAGGGTCAAAAACGGCCCGATTTACACCAACCAATTTTCATGCTTCTGAT
>Ga0114970_10000257_pt1 | contig 38190 bp, 53 predicted proteins | sample M_140205_XF_Meta_FD_87030 | JGI IMG/M metagenome (GOLD analysis project Ga0114970, IMG submission 87030) | Freshwater microbial communities from Lake Montjoie, Canada to study carbon cycling - M_140205_XF_MetaG | ecosystem: Environmental > Aquatic > Freshwater > Lake | place: Lake Montjoie... | reverse complement strand
TGGTGTCAAAGCCCTCATAGCGGCTTCATCGACAGCGTGACCGACATAAGCCTCATAAACCCGTTTAGTGACACCCAAGTTGGTCATGCCGCCGGGGTCTTTAACATTGTTGGAGTAACCACCCTCATGTTTCAAAAGAAAGGCTAAACATTGTTCAAAGTTGTCCTTCATACGATTTCTCCAGCATGTTCAACCCTGTGGCAGTTGGCGCACAACAAAATACACTTATCTGCTTCTGCCTTGATCCTGTCAAAGGAGTAATTTGAAATCTTGTCCGTGACAGAGAAGTCTTTTTTTGATGGATCAAGATGATGGAAATCATACGATGCAATATGAAAAACGCCCTTGCAGGATTGGCATTTCCCTCCAAACATTTCAATGAGTTTGGATTTTATCGCTTGCCTGTTCCAAATGCGCCAATGGCTTACACAATATCCATTCCCATAATGTTTTTTGGTGCATTTATCCAAAGAACACTTTCTGTCTTTTTCTTGCCGCCGAATTGGTTCTTTGCTGTTATGCCCACGCCTCATCCGCAAATAATGCCCGTTGCAAAGACATTTTGCCAATGCTGGTTTATCGCAATCTTCTGCAATGCAAATCATTTTATGATTTTGGATTTGCATCACTTGCTTCCCATGCTTTTGATCAACTGGTCTTTGGCGTGTGACCCGCTGGATGACCCAAACCAAAACGACAGAACCAGCATCAATGCCCCGTCGAGCGTCCCCAACACGCGGGCAATCAATTCCCTCATGCTTGGGTCAATCACGGTCGTAAACAGGTAATACTGAATGAACACCCACGCGACAATGACAGAGTAAGACAGCACAGCAGGTGTCTGAACACCCGTTGCAACCATCATGTCGCGGGCAGATTTACGGTCACCAGCGGCTATTTCTTCAAGGTTGATGTCCAACTGCTTCATTTGAACTTTGAAGTCCGCATCGACCTTCTTGATTGCCGCCAACTGCTCTGGTGTTGCGTTCATCATGGCGGTCTGAATATCGTCCGCTGATGCGTCCTGTGTAAGCCCCAATGCGCCAGCCAATGCCTTGACCGCCATTCCCGCGACTGGTCCACCAATAGCCGTTGCTATGGTTGGTGCAATTTGACCCAAAAGGCCACCGATCTTTGACAGGTCCATTCACTTAATCCTCGCTTCAAGTAGAGCTATACGTTTATCCAGTTCAGCACGGGCAACTGCCGCCTCAGACCTGATTGAAGCGCGGGCTATTGCAGATTCTGCGTTCATTTCAAGACGTTGACGATCAATCGCCCCCATTGACTTTTCCCGATCCAGTGTCATTGCTGCACGAGCTAAAGCCGCATCACGTTCAACCCTGTCGATTTTGTCGTTCAGTTGTTCCCTGATCTGAGCCATATCAATGGTTGTGCCTTGCGGGGGAATAGCTTTGTTTTCGCTGTTCACAACAATGGCAACTCTGGATTTCAACTGAATGATTTCATTGTTGGCGGTGCTGAGAGCGGTCATTAGATAAACCACGCACGAGAACAAGATCGGGATACCCGCAAACACAATCTTTTCAATCAGTGCGCCCTTGCTGGCTGATGCTGCAAGAACCTCCTGCATTTTTACCTGAGCGGCTTCTGTTTCGTTCATTTGTCGGCCTTGTTGTCCAGCTTGTCAAAAATCTTGCTCAGGATTTCTTTCAGTTCACGGATGTCTGTCCGATAGTCATCCTTGGTGACAAACGCGCGGTGCGTCTCGTCAACCCTGTCCTCAAGCCGTTGGATTTTGCGTGTCATCTCATTCAACACCCATAAAGCCAAACCGCCAGCACAAGAGATGGCGATGTTGAATATGACTTGCGTGTCCATGTTAGTCCTCGTCTGGCTCAGATGGCTTTGGAGCCAGTTGGGTCTCGGCGTCAATCTTAATGCGGTGGATCAGATCAGCCACATCCACATAAGGCCGTTGGCCCAGCGCGGCGAGGATCAGGTTCACTTGTTCAACGGTCAAGGACAGGTTGATCATGGTTTACTCGTATTGGATGTTGATGGAGCCAGCGTCAAATGTGTCTGTGCCATTGACGGTTGTGATTCGGACTTGAGTGAGCGTGTCAGAAAGGGTTTTTGAGCCGCCGCCAAAAGCTGGAATTGCCGCGTTGGACGCTCCAAATGAACCTGACGCTACCCATAAATTACTTCCCATAAGCGAAACCACTAAAGCACCGTGCAAAACAGACGCGGCACTAGGGGTGGTAAACACCCCAAAGCCTGTTGTGTAGCTTGCAGTTGCTGAAGAACCTGCGTTCTGTATAAGTCCTGCGCTACCCAAATATCCCGTTGTTTCAATTCCACCAGCATCGCCTAATTGAACAATGTAGTTACTTGTCCCATTTGTGCTTACCCCGCTAAACATCACCGTAATTCGTTTCACCCAAGACGGGATGGACGTAAAATCAATGCTTGTACCACTGGTGGACGCAACTGCTGTTCCATTGATGATTGGATACAACGCGCCAGTTGCGCCTGTAACAAGGCCAGAAGCCGTAACAGTGCCAGCAGTGATGTTACCCAAAGACCCCGTGAACGTGCTGGTTCCTGCCACAGTCATGTTGTTACCGACAGCCACATTGCCGCTGGTATCAAGCGTCAGATTGACTGTCGCTGATGATGGATTCTGAATAGTGTCAACCTTGAGGCCCATGATAGAATCCCTTACTCGTATTGGATGTTAATAGAACCAGCATCAAAGGTGTCTGTGCCGTTAACGGTGGTAATACGGACCCTATCCAATGTTCCTGAAAGTGTTATATTTCCACCACCAAAACCACCAACTGATGTGCTTGATCCTAAAACTGAATTTCCAGCCCAAACATTCGACCCTAAAGTGGCAACAGTAGCAAGACCACTATATGCATTTGCCGCAGCAATTGCATTTATCAATGGGATACCGTTTGTTTGAGATGCGCCAGCTAAAGTGCTTGTTGTAAAGTTTGCCCCATACCCTGCATATCCAGATGTAGTGAAAGAACCTGACCCTAATTGCACAATTAGCGGACTTGATCCATTTGTAGAAACCCCGCTAAAGATCACAGTAATGCGCTTTACCCAAGACGGGATACCAGTAAAGTCAATGCTTGTTCCGCTGGTAGATGCCTGTGATGTCCCCTGCACCAACATCAGGTTACCAGCAGTGCCAGTGACAATACCGCCAGAGGAGATCGACACTTGACTGGTGGTGTTGGTGGCAAGGTTCAACGTATTGGCGGCTGACAGATACATGCCATTGGCTGGCACGGTTGAACCAGTCGGGATAAATGCCGAGGAAGTAGCCGCGCCAGTAAGAGCGGACGTTCCAGCAACACTAAGGTTGCCTGTGTCCGTTACGCCGGGGGCTGTGATGCCAGTGGTTCCGTCTAGCGTGATTGCCATGTCGCCCTCTTATTCATACAGAATGTTGATTGTGCCAGCATCAAACGTATCTGTGCCGTTGATTGTGGTGATGCGAATTTGGGTAAGGACATCTGATAGTGGTTTAGCTCCACCAACTAAATAGCCAGCGCCTCTTGCAGAATCAGTAAGCGAGCCTTGAGCCACCCATGTATTTCCTGTAATGTTTGTAATCACAACAGCCCCATTTATAGTGTCGGCAGCAAGTGGAGATCTGATGCCAAAACCAGAAGTAGTAGTTGCTGCGTTAACGGAACCGGCGTCAGTAAGTTGTACCGACGACCCTAAATATCCAGTAGTCTCAAAACCACCAGAATCGCCAAGCTGTATTTGTTTAATACTTGTTCCACTTGTGCTTACCCCAGCAAACATCACCGTAATGCGCTTCACCCAAGACGGGATGGACGTGAAATCAATGCTCGTCCCGCTGGTCGATGCAACAGAAGTTCCAGACGTAATCACACTTGCCCCCATAACGGGCGTCCCGTTGATTGTCGGGCTGGTAATCGTAGGAGTGGTCAGGGTTGGGCTTGTCAGCGTCTTGTTGGTAAGGGTCTGCGTTGTTACCAGATCAACCAGCGTGGAGTTGCCATCAGGCAGGGTGAGCGTGTTGCTTGCCGCAACAGCCGCCGCATTAACCTGCGTGAACCCAGAAGTGGACCCGTTGAGTTTAATAGGCATGTCTTATCCTTACACAATGGACCAAGTTGAACCAGACGGAACGGTGACAACCGCCCCGCTGTTGACCGTGACGGGGCCGAACGTCCCAGCGTTCTGGCCTGAAGGTATATCATAAGTTGTGGTGACTGTCTGCCCGTTCAAATAGAAAATCTGGTCAGTTCCACCACCTGTAGCACCACCGCCAATGGAACCCCACGCGGAACCATTATAACCTTCAAATGCGGTTGTTGTGGTGTTGAACCGAAGCATACCCGTTGCCGCAGTTGGCCTGTTCCCAGTGGTGCTGGAAGGGATAACAATCGCGCCTGTGGTCGGGAATGACACAATGCCAGTCGTTGCCACACTCAGCGCAGTAGTGGCCCCAGCGTTACCCACCTTCAAGACAATGCTGTCAGACGAGCCAACGCCCGTTGTTGATTGTAGGGTCAGGCTTGAACTAACCGCAGACCCACCGTTGATCTGGCTGATAAATGGTGTTGTAAGGGTTGGGCTGTTGCTCAAGACAACATTGGTTGAACCAGTGCTGGTTGTTACGCCCGTGCCGCCGCGCAGGACAGGCAGCGTCCCAGTTGTCACCGCCGCCGCGTCAACGGCAATGCTGGTGCTGGAAGCCGCTGTAAGCTGCCCCTGTGCGTTTACAGTGAACGTGCCGACCGACGATGCCGAACCATAGCTATTGGCGGTAACTGCCGTGTTGGTGATGCTGAAGGTGGTCCCAGCAAGCGTCAGGCCAGTTCCAGCCGCATATGCTGTCTGTGCGCCAAACTGAGTGAAGACAATGCTAGTCGTTCCAATGATGATTGGCAGCGGGGTCTGTTGAACCCAAGATGTGTTTGCCAACGTGGAGCCAGCCAAAATATACAAGAAGTCGCCAGCATCAACTTCGTTTGTGCCAGTGCCGCTTGTGTCATAGTCCGTGGCGCGTGTCAGAACCCATGCTACAGACCCACTGCCAACTGTTGTCAGCGTGTAAACACCATTTTGGGCGGCGTCAGCTTGGTTCTTAATCAGCAAACGGTTGCCAATATTGCCGCTGGTCATTGTCACGCTGTCAATGGCAAACGCAGCATTTGCACCAGCGTTCGTCAGCGTGGCTCCAACGCCATTGCTGGCTGGGCCATTGTAATAGGTGGCAGTGTAGACATTGCTGGTGGTCGATGCGTAATTACATGCCGCATGGAAATTCAGACCCTGAGCAACCGAATCAACGTATTCCTTGTTTGCAATGTCGATAGAAGTTGACGGCGCGGTGCTAATCGTCCCCGTGGTCAACGCAACTGCATTGATTGGCACGGAAGCGGCAGCGGTCAGTTGGCCTTGACTGTTCACAGTGAATGTCGAAACCGAAGAAGACGATCCATAAGAGCCGCTGGAAACAGCCGTGTTGGTCAGCCCAACAGAAATACCGCCAGCACTGTTGGCAACCGTAACACCCGCCCCTGCTGAAATCGTATTTAGCGAATAGCCTGTGCCATTGCCGATCAGCAACTGCCCATCAAGCGGGGTCGATGCGTTTGCAGTGCCACCACGGGCAATCGGCAAAATGCCAGTTGTTACCGCGCCAGCATCAATGGCAATTGCCACGTTGTTCGCAGTGGTTAATTGGCCCTGAGCATTAACCTGATATGTCGCAACCTGACTTGCGGAGCCATATGTGCCAGCCGTCACCGCCGTATTGGCAATGCTGATTGTCCCAGATGACGTAATTGGACCACCCGTTAGACCAGTTCCTGTCGCAATGGATGTAACAGTTCCCGTGCCGCCGACAGCAATCCATGATGGGTTTGCCCCAGAACCATTGGTGCTAAGAACGCGGCCTGTTGTGCTTGGCGCAAGTGCCACCCAACCAGCGGAATCCCGATACAACAGAGAACCCTGCGTGTTGCTAATGGCGGTATCAATGTAGCTGGACAGCGTGAACGATGATGGGTTGGAAACCGACCCAGAGATGTTGCCCAAAATGGTGTTGCTGGTGATGCTACCGATACCTAACGCGCCAAGGGTTTGCGTGACGGTCAAATCCTGCGGGACAACCGTGCCAGCGGTGGCGTTCCCCTTGAACGTAAAGGGGGCCATCGTTGCAAGATAGGTGTTGGTGACGCTGTTATAACCCAACCCAATTGTGCCACTGGTGGTAATCACACCGCCAGTCAAAGGCGCGCTTGCCGTGATCGATGTTACCGTGCCTCCTTGAACAGCCAAATTTGCAATCTGTTGCGTGGTAACACGGACAGTCGTATTTGCCGTATTCACAACAGGAACAAACTCACCACCAGTCAGGGTGGATTGCTGAGTGAGGTTTGTGATTGGCGTATTAGACATTTACCTTCACCCATGACTGTGTGGCTTCATCCCAAGTATACACATTTTCATCGGAAGGGTAAGGGTTGGGCGGTTCCCACTGGCATGTATTTGTATTCAACAACCAGCTTGGATATGGCTTTGGAACAATAAACGCATCAAGCACGGCATCATATGTAAAACCCACTCCCGCATAGTTTTTGCGGAAATTAGCGTTGTAAGATGTCTGCTTCCAGTTTGTGTAACCGCCCGACCAATCAGTCAAAAATGCTACGCCAACAGGCTCGCTGTCTGGAAACGGTAAATTACCAAGCGTTTCGTTATTGACAACATTAACCTCAATAACAATGCTTTGATCGTCCAACTTTGCAAAATGTCCCATATTTCACCTTAGTATGTAATTGTACCGTTCCCAGTGAATTTATAAATTGTTTTACCACCGGATGTTGTTACGGTTGGTGAGCCAGTTGTTGCAGAGGCTATGGAGCCGGAAGAAACAATAACAACACCAGAACCACCGTTTCCTCCGGTATACCCGTTCAGTGCGCCACCGCCGCCGCCGCCAAGATTGGCCGTCCCAGCAGTTGGTGGACTACCGCCCGCACCTCCACCGCCGTTGCCTCCACTGCCGAATACAGTCCCGTTGTAGCAACCGCCGCCACCGCCGCCAGCATAGTAAGTGCTAGTTCCGGTAATAGAATTTGCAGACCCGACACCGCCATTACCGGGAACAGTTGATAACCCGTTTCCTCCCGCAGCGCCAGCACCGCCTCCGCCGCCACCCGTGTAGTTTGGCGAACCCCCAACAGTGTTGCCCCCTGCATTACCTTGCCCAGCAGTTCCTGCCCCCCCAGTAGCACCAGTGGCCCCGCCGCCACTGCCGCCTGCAAGTGCAGCAAAAGCTGACCCAGCAATGTACGCCCCAGCGCGTCCCCCGCCAACAGCAACCGTGCCACCTGTAATACTACTATTGCTACCATTAGTAGCAGGAGCAGCAACATCTGTTTGACTTCCACCAACGCCAGCAGCCCCGACCACTATAGTAAATGATGTCCCAAAAGTTACAGGTAAAGTGGAAACGGAAATATACCCGCCCGCACCGCCTCCGCCGGGGCCATACCCTGCGCCATTAGGTTGATAACCACCGCCACCAGCACCACCCGCAACCACAAGATAATCTACAACGGTAGTATTACCTGTTGTAACAGAGTTAGATGCGGACGAAGAAGCACCATTTCCAACCGCGTTAGTAGCATAAACCGTAAACGTATATGCAGTATTCCCAGCAAGGCCCGCCACAGAAATTGGCGATGTTGCGCTTGATCCAGTAAGGCCGCCGGGGCTGGAAACAGCAGTGTAACTTGTAATTGCGCTACCATTGTTGGTATTTGTTCCAGTAAATGGAACGCTTGCTGTGTTGTAAGTAAGAGTAACAGTACCAACAGTAGGTACGCCGGGAACAGAAGCGGTTTTAAAATACGGCCCTGTGCTTGCCGCGCTAGTACCAACGGAATTGGTTGCGGTTAATGTCACTGAGTAGACAGTGTTGTTTGGCAACCCTGTAATGGTCAAGGGAGAGGTCAATCCGCTTGCAGTCCCAACGGCCGAAGCCCCTGAGTAGACTATAGCATTAACAGCCGTAATTTCACTACCGCCATCAAATCCTGTAATAAATGGAACTTGCACGGATGATGTTGTAGCGGTGATTGATGTCAAAACAACAGAGGACGACATGCTTGTCGAAGATACGTTCTGTACAAATGACACCGTATATGTGCCGATTCCACCAGCTCCCGTTCCAAGCGCGGTAATCGTTGTGTATTGCGTAACAAGGTTTCCAGTAGTTCCCCCAGAGACAACTTGACCAACCGCCAAAGTACCGATGGTAATGGCAGAAACTGTCATAACATTAGTGCTTATTGACGCAGTAAAAACAGCAGAATTTGCAAAACTTGGCGTGTTTGGAACGGTAGCGGCAGGAGTTCCCGGCCAGTTACGCGCCCCTAAATTCTGTTGTTGTTCGTCCATAGACCAGATGCCAGCCGCAACGGTTTTTGTCGGGTTGTTTAATGGACCAATAATGCCACCATTGCCCTTACGCATTAGGTAATAACCTCTCCAGAAGCGACAGCCTGAAGTTTGCTTGCCGTGTCAGCCGTCAATCGCAACGTGTCATTCTCTTGTATGTAGATTGACTTTGATAGCACATCCAACCCCGCGCCAGCAGGAATAGGAACCTGATACAAAATGTTATAGGCAACGGATGACCGAAAAAGGTCTACCGTAATTTTATATGATAAAGTAGTGTCAATGTTGCCGATATACAGCGCGTCCAGTTTAATCACCTTGCTTGCAATCCCCGAAACAATTGCAGTTGCAGATGTCCCAACAGCCTGCACATAAGTTGTGCCGATGATTGATGTGACATTGACAATATTTGGATCAGCCATTTTTTAACTCCCAAAAACGATTGCCATAGCTATCGCCTTCCCTGTTGAAACGCCCGTGCTTGCAGTTGAAACCCAAGCGGTTCCGTTAGATGTTAGCAAATTGCCTGTAGTGCCGGGGGCAACCGCTGTTACAGCACTTGTGCCATTCCCAATCAAAACAGAATTTAATGTCAATGTTGTTGCGCCCGTGCCACCCGCCTGAACAGGCAATGTCCCTGCGGTTAAAACTGATGCAGATGTAGAATAGACGGCATTATTTGCAGCGGTGAATGTAGTTAAATTTGTCCCACCATTGGCGGTTGGAAGCGTCCCCGTAACGCCAGTTGTCAGTGGCAGTCCTGTAGCATTAGTTAATGTGGCAGATGTTGGAGTTCCCAAAATTGGTGTAACCAAAGTAGGGCTGGTGACAAGAACAACGTTACCCGTCCCCGTTGTGGCTAATTCCCCAACTGTGCCAGCATTGTCATACAAAATGCGGCCTGTGGTTCCGCCCGTAATGGCAGTTGTGTTGATTGTCAGGCCTGCGCTGACAGTTGCCCATGCGCCGTCACCACGCAGGAATGTAGTAACAGATGGTGTCCCTGTCGCTGTAATACCGCCAACAGGCAGGCCAGTCGCATTGGTGAGGGTGACAGAAGTAGGCGTTCCAAGGATGGGCGTGACCAGTGTTGGGCTTGTTGCAAGAACAACGCTACCAGTCCCAGTTGTCGCTAACTCACCCACAACGCCAGAATTGTCATACAAGATACGGCCCGTTGTGCCGCCTGTGATGGTCGTTGTGCCAACCGTCAAACCACCACCAGCGGCAGGAGCAGACCAAGTGCCGTCACCGCGCAGGAATGTAGTGACAGATGGTGTCCCCGTTGCAGTAATGCCGCCGACTGGAAGGCCAGTTGCGTTGGTCAGGGTGACAGAAGTTGGCGTTCCAAGGATCGGTGTGACAAGTGTTGGGCTGGTTGCAAGAACTACATTGCCCGAACCAGTCGTTGCCTTTTCGCCGATCACGCCTGAGTTGTCATACAGAATTTGCCCGCTTGAACCGCCAGTAATAGTGCTGGTTCCAACAACCAAAGCCGCAGACGATGCCTGCCATGTCGGAACACCGCCCGCCAGCTTCAGCACAAAGCCGTTTGTCCCGGCCACCAGCTTGGAAAGCGTATTAGCAGCAGAAGCGTAAATAATGTCGCCCGTAGCATAGGTGTTAAGCCCTGTGCCGCCGTTCGTCGCAGCAAGAGTTCCTGTAACACCTGTGGCCAGCGGCAAGCCCGTGCCGTTGGTCAGCGTCACCGATGCGGGGGTTCCCAAGGTTGGCGTGACCAGTGTTGGGCTTGTCGAAAGGACATTGTTGCCTGAGCCAGTGCTTGTAGTCACACCCGTGCCGCCATTGGCAACAGCAAGTGTCCCAGCCAGTGTAATCGTTCCAGAGGTTGTAATAGGGCCGCCGCTGGTTGTCAGGCCAGTTGTGCCACCACTCACAGCAACGCTTGTCACCGTGCCAGTGGAGCCGCCTGAAACTGCGATGCTGATACCGCCAGAAGTGTTGGTGACCGTGATGCCTGAGCCAGCGGAGATGGTTGAAAGCGTGTAACCCGTGCCGTTGCCGATTAACAGTTGCCCATTGGTTGGCGCAGATGTCAGGCCTGTGCCGCCATAGGACACGCCGATGGGAGAACCAGCCCAAGTGCCGCCCGTAACCGAAACACCTGTCAGCGGGTTTGTGCCATTGTTGATGCCATTGATGGCTTCGGTCAGCGCGTTATAGTTCGCGTCAAGGTCGCTTGCAGGGACAAGACCGCTTAGAGAGCCGATGGTATATGGCAACGTAACTGGAAGCGACATCAGAACTCTCCTGCAACGTCTTCAACATACATGATCATGCGGTGAAACTCCAGAGGAGAACATCGCCAGCATCATTGGTAAAAAAGATGGGCTGACCGCTATCATTGACAAAGAAATACGGTGTCGGCGCGTTCTGCGACTTGATAATGTCCACAATTGGAATTTTGATATAGCCGAACGGCAAGCCAACGGAGCATGTTGCTACCCGCGTGGTATCAGTCAGGTAAATGCCAGCACTGATGAACGGGACAATCTCATAGGTGAATGTGGTCGCCGTTGTCACATTGACGCTGAAAAACCCCATGATCTGATTGTTGGATGTGCCGTAAATTGACACCTGATCGTTGTCAGACAAGCCGTGCGGCGTTGGACAAGTCACGGTGATCACGTTTTTCCCAGTCGAATATATTGAAGTGACAGGGATTAAAATATTGAAATGAACAGACCCATACAACGGCATGACGGCATTTGAGTTCAGCCCAAGGGGTGGCCCGACAGCCTGTGGCGTCAAATTATTACCATCTTCCGTTCCAAGGGGTGTCCCCTGCGGGATTGGAATCCCTGTGGTTGGGTCCGTCACAGTCGGTGTTGATGCCGTGAAATTGTCGATCTCATCAAACGCATATGGTTCAACGCGAGGATTGATGATCGGCACGGGATCGGCAGGGAGAATGATCGCACGAAGCTGTTCCTGCGGCGTGTCAAGGCACGGCCTACAGACCAACATGCGCTTGTTGATTAGAGACGCACCAGCCCAGTCAAATTGCCATTGCAGGTCAACATGATTGTAAAGCATCGCACAGCGGTCACAAATTGCGAACGCCTGTGGGTTTTTTGAACTGACCCTTGCTCTGCCGTGCGCTCTCATAATGCGTCCTTAGTTGCGCCAATACCCACTCATCTGCGGTGAGATAAACATATCAACGTCTTCTACATCCTGTTGAGCCGCAATCATATAGGCTTCATCAGCCTCTGGCTTCAACTGCGCCACCATTTGCGGGTTCCAGACCCGTGCGAGACGATACGCCAAACCATTTGCAAAGGCATCAAGCCAGCGATACGGGACATCGACAGTTTGCCCATTCGGGACATTGGCATCTTCGATCTGCGTCACACGGTAGAAGCTAACCGTTGCTGGCCCACTATCAGTATTCGGCACAGGCCAGATTGTCAGGGTCGGGCTGATTAAACGGTCGAACCAATAAATTGTCGGAAACCCCTGCTGCTGCTTGTTAGGGTATGAGGCATATTCCGTGCGGCTGACAGGCAAGATGATTCGGTCAATGTTCTGGCCCGTCTGGGTCGTTGTCACATATGCATCAAGCACCATCACCGTGCGCTTGGCATCATTAGCATCAGAGCCAGCGGGGTATTCTGTTTGGCCTGTTACCAGCGGCAACGTGACCAAATCCACCTTCCAAAGGTTTACACCCATGTTGGCCCAACGCGAGAGCATCAGATTTGTAGCGATTCGCGCACTGGACATATGCTCTTGCAGAATTGCCGTGTTGCGAACACCCGCAAGATTAAATGCGTAAAGCGTCAACTCACCAAGGGATGGATTGAAGGCGTATGTTCCGCTGGTGGTCATGCTTCACCCTTTAGGCTGTGACGGCTTTGACAAGAACAAACCCGATGACAAGTGCTTCGCTCAAAGAACCGCCAGAGACGTTGCGAATGGTAATCGTTGCAGAACCTGCGCCGCAAGATGCGTTGAACGTGTATGCCCCAGCCGTGCCGCCAGAAACATGGTTCAGGACCATCACATCACCCACCGCAACGGTTGTATTGGTAACCACAAAAGACACAGAAGTGGCAGTGGCAAGGGCATCAGCCGCCGTGGTAATCTGCCCGCAAACTTTGCTTAACGTCACGCCAGTGGCCTTGCTTGTGGCCTGAGTAACCGTCCCGCCCGCGCCAGTTGCATAACCTACACCGCTTGTAGGGCCATTTGAACGGATGTAAGTCGACCCCAATACATCATTTGAAACAAGAACTTTACCTGTCCCATTGGGAGCAATGGTCAAATTGGTGTTTGTCGCTGGAGTAGAAATAGCACTTGAAAATATTACCTTCCCAGTGCCGTTTGGCGTAATAGTCAAATCAGTGTTTGATGCAGGGGTGATGATTGTTGAAAGGGTGACATTCCCTGTCAGGGTTGGTGTTGTCCACGCAAAAGTGGCAATCTGTTGCGCGGTAAACTTGACCGTATTTCCCCCAACTGCTGGCTGAACACCGGGAAATGGTTCTGTGCCTACAAGGGCTGTCCCCGCTGCAAGCCCTGAGATTGTGACATTTGCCATAGGGATACCCTTGATAGGTTAGTATGAAACCATTCCAGCTTGGTTGAAGTTAATGTGAACCGATGCCGAGGTGTTGGAACCAGCATTGCTGATGAGACACCGAATCATGTTTGGGACACCCGCTTGGTTGGCGTTTACAGAAGAAGTGGCATTAACCAGAGCGGCAGTGCCAGAGTTAATCCACCGAGCATTGCTATAAGTATCGGAACCCATTCCAATCTGTGCATTGTTGGGATTGTCGCCCGAAAGTTGAATGGTATATGTGATTGCTGAAGAACCGCCCGTGTCAGTTTGAATGTAAGTGCTGCTGTCAGCATAAGTGTCCAAGAATACGGGGCGGCTTGAAGCGACACCATTTGTTCCGATGCTGACAGTGCCAGCCGATGCGCCTGATGCAACAATTGAGGTTACGGTTTTATAATCGTAAAGAGTGTAAGCCGTAGTGGCATTTGCACCTGTCAAAACTTCAGATACAGGGTTGTTATTCCAATCTGTCCCCGTAATGGTGAATGTAATGCCGCTGTCATTGCCAGCAGACGTAAACAAAACACGACGAGGTTTGTCGAGCGTTGCAACAGTCACCGTAATTGCGGTTCCAGAGTAGGTGTTACCCGTAGTTGTGGTGGTGACAGTTGATCCGTTTAACACCACTGCGCCAGCGGCGGCAACGGAGGAAGCAGTGCGGATGTTGGTTGCAGATGGTGCGGCGTAAGGACCACATTCTACGATAATTGAACGCATGGTTATTTTCCTTTTCCTGCACGGGCAGCGGCAGCATTATCTACAAGATTTGGATAAGGCCGACCAGCGGCACGAGCCTTAGCCTTGGCGGTCTGAACCTGCTTACGATCAAGGTGTTTAACCTTTGCGTCCTTTGGAGCGTCTTTTTCCCAGAAAGGTTTGTCACTCATGTCAGCAATCCCACTTACGCAATGATTTGTTGATGCGGCTATCAGGGTCAGCGGCTTTCGCCGAACCAGTCATCTTCCGTTTCATACCCGTCATACGGGCGCAGAAGCTGTCTTTGCGAGAACCGCCTTCAGGCTGTGGCCTCTTAATGTCATGGCCCTCTGCCTTCAAAGAAGCGCGGCCTTTGTCATTCAACCCACCAGAAGGGTTCTTGCCCTCTTTGCGTGTCCATGCACCTGACATCAGTATCTCCATATGAAAGACGGGACCATTAAGTCCCGCCTATCTTATCGCAAATCAACCAACAAGCAAGGATTAGCAGTTGGTCGAATGGCCCTGAGCAGGTGTGCCAGAAGCGGCTGACGAGAGTGGGTTCATGTTAGAACCAACACGACCGCCAGATTTACGCATTGCACGATCCATACGCATTTTAGACTTTGCGCCATCAACCTTACCGCCGTGCTTACGCTCTTTGGCTTCTTTGACAACATTAGAACCTGCACCAGCGTAGACTTCAGTCGGCGCGGCATTGTTTGCCTTTACGCCCTTCTGAACGCCACCGCCGTCAGCCCGTTTTGAACGACCCTTCATGGGACTCTCCTATTACAGTTGGATGTAGTTGATAGTGACATGCACATACCCAGCGGTGGTAGCACCGACAGGAGTGATGGTCACAACAACTGGGGCGGTTGTCGGAGCGGCAACGCCAAGGACGGTCTGTCCCGACATAGCCGCCAACTGGGCAGCAGTGTAAGCAACGGCAATGCGGCCCGTAGCGGCCTTTACGTTAACGCCGCTTGCATACTGGGTTCCACCAGCGGTCAAGCCGACCGACAGGGTTGCAGATGTAGCGGAATCAAATGCGGTCAGAACATCGACAACAATGCTTTCGATGAACGAACCCGCAGGGATGTAAAGGGTAGACGATACAGCGGTTGTGCTATTCTGGGTAAGATTTGTAACCTGAGAAAGACGGACTGGTCCTTGATTAGGACCACCCACTTCGCCATCTTGCAAATCACCCGCAATAACAGGTCCACTGAAATGTGTAGAAGCCATGATATGACCCTTTCAGTTAAATGCCCCCACCCACGATGGGCAGGGGCTTGACCTATTACGAAGTCGGGAACGAACCCCAGATCGAACGCCAGTTGTAGTAGCCAAAGCTGTAACGCTCATAGCCCTTTACAAGCAAGTTATCAGTCACGAAGTCGACTTGCATGTCTGTTTCGAACTTAACGCGCTCCATATAGGAGAGACCGTCAATATTCGTAAGCAAGAACCAAGCAAACTGCGAAGTCAAGAAGTCATTGACCATGTAACCTTCCGGCAATCCACCTGCGGTCATCATGATAGCATTGACATCGTTGTCTGCGGAGCCGGGACGCAATTCAGTCTTAGTGAGACGGATTGCTGTTGGTTCCAACTGCGGAGGCACAACCAGTTTGCGACCACGGGCAAACACTTTCAAGCCAGCCTGATCCTTGAAGGCGGTCCGAATTGAAATCATGCCATTAAGCAGGGTTGCTTCATTCAGATCGACGTCAGTGGTCGGGCGGTTTGCTACAGTGCTTCCATCAATCGGGTGGTTAGTGGCGCAGAGAGCGACACCGTCACCGCCAATGTTAGCATTGTAAGTGGTAGCCGTGTTCAACACGTTCGCGCCGTAGATTTCTTTGGTCTGCTGGAAAGATTCGATCAGACCCAAGTTCGATGGCATGAACTGTGTTTTGTAGAGGTTGTCGTCGATTGCCTTGCGGGTAATCGCATAGCCAAGAGCAATTTCAGTATGTTCTTGGTTGTAGACGTAACGCTCACCAGCGGAGTTGTCGAACTGGGTCTGGCCACCTTCAGTCTTCAACTGGGCGAGGCCCAAGAAGCGCATTTCAGCGGTGCGTTCCAGAGCCATTTTCGACTCATGCTTTGTGAACAGCTTGTCATACTGAGATGGGATCATCTCGTATTTGCCTTCAACCCCACGGAGGCCGGGAAGCAGAAGGTCTTTAATGGCACTTAAATTGACAGCCATGACGCTTTACTCCCCTTAACCAACGCTCGTAAGCTGTTTATTGCTTACGTTGTTGAAGCCGACGATTACATAGTTGTATGCGCCGCTTTCTGTTCCATTAGAGCCGGGAGGCTCGGTGACGAGAGACTTGATGCGGAATGGCAACGTAGCTGTTACCGCGCCGCTGTTGTAGACAACATAAGCACCAGAAATCCCATTGGCGGTGTTACCCGTCCCATAGGAGAACTGCACGTTTGCACCAATGTCAGCCTGAACAGCACCAGTCGAAGAAGAACCGCCAATTTGCACAAGGAAATTAGCATTTGGGTCGGTCACGATATAAGCGGTGACAGCACCGTTGTTATCGCTACCGGGCCAATAGTTCGACCACACCGTGCGCTTCTGCGACACGGACAGGTATTTACAGCCAACGAAGATACCAGCAATCTGGACAACGCCGGGGGTTACCGACGAACCAGCAACATAGCCAGTGTCGAGTGGATACACGGGATCACCGAAAAAGATCGGGGTCGTATAGTTGGAAGCAATCGAGGCTTCAATCTGCTCATAGGACGGAGTTGTCCCAGTGCCGCTAGCCTGACGGAATCCGAAGGGCGCGTTTGTATTCGCCATTTTACGATTTCCTTTAAGGAGAGAGGTTGCTATGCGCCCGGCACTGCCAACCCCAAACATTTGTTTAACCCGCCTCCCCAAGGGCAGGTTCAGGAACTATGGCCTCAGTCTTTCGGGACTGGAATTGGCTCATAGCCCTTTTTAATCGAAGGACGAACCCGATCATGCTCTCGCGTCATCGTGCCGTCTGGTGTGGAACTAAGTTGCGCCTCTTTAGCGCGGACTTGATTCCTAGCCCTCCGCAATTCTACATCACGCGCTTCTTCTGTCAACTCCAAAGGGCGTTCCATGAGAATCATGCCATCACGCTCAATCAAGCCGCTTTTCCAGCCTGTCGGCATCAAAGCCGTATGGCGAGCATCACGGTCGGCAGGAACAGGTTCCCAACCGCCAGCAGCAAGCCGAACCTGATATGATGGGTCTTCCTGCCCGTAAATCGTGTGACGCTTCCACTCATAGGTCCAGCCGTCTGGAACCATTTTCTGGTCAATTGCAAACCGATCCACATCGTCCAGATCGACACCAGAGCGGTTACCACGGATAGCATCTGCACGTTTTTTGGCCCGTTCACGAGGGTCTTCATCCCGCATAGATGGGCGCAATTCAGACCGACGAGGCTCTGCTCCCGAAACCTCGTCCATTTTGGCTTTGGTTTTAGTCAACTTTAAAACTTCTTCATTCATTGCATTTTTCCTTCTTTTTTCAAATCAAGCATGTTCTTGGCATAATCTTCGGGTGACATGCCCATCATTGATGCCATTTCTTTCATTTCAGGGGTCAAGCGCACGGTTGTAGTGCGCCCACCAGTGCTGGAAGCCGTCCGTGTGGATGGCGCAGCGGGTGGCGCAGAACGGTTCTGTGTTGCCTTAGATGCTGTAGACAAAATGACCTCCTCGCCCTGATCTGCCTGAGCCTGACGGTTGAACCCCATCTGGCCTTCGATGTAATTGAAATAATCGTCCGAATCAGGTGCATAGCCGTCAGCGACAGCGATGTTATGTGCGCCGACCATCTTCTGATAAAGACGCTGATCTGTGACACACTGAGGATGTGCGCGAACCCATGCGGCAGAGCGAGGCGACAACTGCGCCGCTACCTGCTCAACTGGGTCCATCCTTGGCGGTTCAATTGGCCTCACAGGCTGTGCCAGACGGCCCTCAAGCGAGACTTTACCATTCTCCAATTGGAGCAATTTTGCCGCTGTTGCGCTCATATATTGCTGAATTTCAGCCGCACGGTCGTAATCACCTGCTTGCATGGCGTCACGATAGCCAGTTTTCATGTAATCCGATTCACGGTTCAGCTTGTCTATTGCGCCGTTAATCAGTTGCAGATCACTGTTTTGCACCTCCAAAGAGGCACGTTGGACCTGTTCTTGAGCCTGATGAGCGCGTTGTTCTGCCTCATATCTGGCACGTTTTTCGGCTTCAAGACGCTCTTTCAGTTCAGCAATGCCGTCTTCCGGCGACTGACCATCAATAACGGCCTGTTTTTCTTCTTTCCCAGCGGCTTTTTGCTCAACTGCTGGCTCATCATCGAATGGGAGTTCCAATTCGACCTGTAAATCGTCTTTGCCGCTCATAAATCACCTCACCAAATTACATCTGGGGCCGGAAGATCGCCCCGCACATCGACATCGTCCAAAATCCGGCATGGGACGCCATGAACAACCAGAGACCAGCCTTCTGCGGGGCGGAAATAAATCCAATCGCCCACATTCACTTCAACGCCGTCGAACCAAGCACTTTTGGAGTCAACAAACGCCTGACTTCCCTTTTTGATAACTAAGCCAACCTTGCCTTGGTATTTGTCTTCGTCACGGGTTGCGCCGGGCAACATAATGCCGCCGCTAGTCAAATCTGGGCGCACATAGGTGGCAACCATGACTTGGTTGTTAAACAACCTGATACCGCTGATGTCGCCCAACTCATTGAGAATTGTTTCCTTGGGGTCTTCAGCGTGATGCATACGCATAAAAGGCATTTTATCCTCTTTCTCCTGTTGTGATGATCCGATCCGCTTCGGCAATCAGTTCTTTGGCCTGTTCAAGCCCTTTAATGATGCCAACACGAAATTTGTAATCCTTGATGTCATCGATCAACCCAGAGGACAGCACAGTGCTGGCCCCATTGATTGCCTCGTCAATCAAGCGGTTTGCTTCATATTCAAGTCGGTTTGTGTATGTTTGTTTCATAGGGGCATAATACGCCCACGGGGATTTGGTTCCTATACTGGGAAACCAAGCCTCACAGAAAAATTAATACAAAAAAAGGCCGCTAGGTATGATCCTAACGGCCCCTGTTTTATTTAAGTATCAGCCTGTTACCACTTGGCCTGTGTCAGACCATAGGCTGGTGGCTTTTCAAGCCGAGCATTGCCGCCGCCTGATCCAGTGGTGATTGGGTATTTGTAAGCACGGCCCCCGTCTTTACGGGCCATCTTCCGTTCCTCAATCTCCGTCTTCTCAAGGCGACCCAGACCCGAACCTGCGCCAGCGTCCATGTCCTTATACGAGCGATAGACACGACCACCTGCCTTACGGCCCATTGGGGGCATACCCATTGGAGGGCCACCCATAGGCATTGGAGGGCCACCTGCACCACCTTTACCAGCCAGAGCCGCCAGCATTGCGGGGTCAACGCCCTGTGGGCCTCCCTGTGGCATTGCAACTGGCATTGGAGGAGGAGGCCCCATTGGCTTAGGACCGCCCATTGGCATTGGGGGCATTGGCATACCGCCAAGGTCAGGCTGTTGCCCGCCATTCGGAGCAATTATAATGTTGATGTTGGTCTTGCCCTTAGCGCGACCGCCCGAAGCACGAGCCGTGCGACCACCACGGGCCTTGTTCTGATCAGTCGGCATAGGAGCAGGTTGTAAAGGCTCAGGTGGCGTGACAGAAACTTTTGCGTCCTTGAAGTGAGGGTCTTTAGCAAGGATCATTGCCTTCTTGCTTGCTTCCAGCATGCCGCCACCAGCTTTAGCAGTGCGCCCACCAACTGCGCCGGGAACCTTGAACGGGTAACCTTCGCCGGAGAACACGCCGCCACCAGCCTTACGCTTCGCACGACCACCACTCTTCATGGTTGGTTGCATCTCGCGTTCGGCCTTGTCCAGATCACGGCCTTTTTCGTTTTCGTATGTGTCACGAATTGAAATGGTGCGACCGCCTGACTTGAGACCCTTTGCGGACTTCTGTTCGTCATGCTTCTTGTCCATCTTGGATTTTTCCCAAGACTTCATCGACATGCCGTGCTTCTTAGCCAGCTTCTTATCCTCAGCCATGTCCTTCTTGGAGCCTTCGAACACATCAAAGCCGCCGTTCTTGCGAGGAATTGCGTTAGGCGACACAACCGAAGTCGGCGTGGTCATCATGCGCTTCTTCATCAAGTTCGGTGCGGCTGGACCAGCGAGGATTGGGCCACCAGCTTCCTTCTTGGTGCGACCGCCGCGTTTCATCAGTGACGAATTACCTTTGCCCATAGGCATTTCAGTGCCGCCGACAATACCACCATCAACGCGCTTGGTGCGACCGCCACCACATTTGGCTTGAGCCTTGCCGCCTTTTTTCAAATTAGCGGGCCGCTCTGGGGGCATTGGGACGGGGCGGCGAGGTGGCATTGGTGGGTAATCAGAACCAGCACCTTTGCGGATTTCATCGCCTGTTACATACTTGCCGCCGGGACCAGTAACGCCCCTCGTGCTGATGTCTTTGTTCATTGGGTGTTTTGGGCTGGTGACTGGAACGTCTTCCACTTCGCCGTAAGTCGCATGTTTTGCACGACCGCCACGCTTCAATGCGCCAACATGCTTGATGCCTTCGCGGTGTTCATTGGCACGTTTGTCATCACGGTTGATCAGGCTATCAATCTCAGTCGGCTTCTCAACACGACCGCCAGATTTACGAGCCATACGATCATGGCGAACCTTTGCCGCCTTGCCAACAACCTTGCCGCCAGCCTTGTAAGCGCGTTTGCTGATAGGACGCATGCCAGTCTTGGCGGTGCTGTTCAATGGCTCTGCGGGGGTCCAAGACGACGAGTCAACCTTCTGCGATGTTGCAGTGGTCATGTCCTTGGCCTTCTTTGCGGACCCAGAACGAGCCGCCTTTAGATACTCATGCATAGACTTGCTCCTAATTCTGCGCCACGGCAGTTACAGTCTAGAAAGAATACTCTGAATCTTACGCTCAAACAATGGGTCAGACCGCATTTCTTGATGGATCAAGTGGGCAAGACGGACGGCGTTGTCGCCAGTATTGTTCTTGGGCCAGATACGCCCCCCACGTTTTATACCGTTGCCCATTTCCCCACTGTCGCCAATACCGCCTTCGAGGCCCGCGTCCCCACTGCCTTCGGAACCTCCACCGCCCGTGTCTTCCACAGGTGCTGGTGCTGGTGCTGGTGCTTCGGGTGTTGGCGTGTAAGATGATTGCATGGTTGACGGACCCTGCTGCCCAGATGGAATGTTATCCACCGTAGTTGGGCTTGCGGGGGTAAATGAGAAAGGCTGAAGGCCGGGGACTTGACTGTAAATGTCAATGGCTGGACCTTGCTGGGTAAAATCCGGCATAGGAAGACCGCCATAGGCATAACCGCCTCGTGCCAACCTCAATGCCCGTCTAATTGCTGGTTCATACATGGCTTTGGCCTATTTACTGTGGAGATTGCTGAAAAGTTTGGTCGAACGGGTGTAATGCAGTGTCTTCTGGATGAATATCACGCATTTGGTCCTTTGTGATACCCTGTTTCAAACGCTCTTCTACGTTGTAGGCTTCATTTTCGCCACCAATCCGCTTGTAAGCATCAACACCAGTTTCAGACCCAAAGTTTTTGGCACGAATTGCCTCAGTTTGAGCGGCATGTTCTGCAGGATCGGCCTTAAATGCTTCATCAATATACCGACCCCACCCTGACCTCACTGCATAACGAGGGTCCGACTCAACCAGACTAGGCCGCAGGTTATCAATATTTGACCCCCAAGGTTCCCAACCCCTGCTGTGCAATTCATTGGCAACTTTTAACGCCAATTCCCTGTTCATGGCTTGCATTGTGTTGTCGGTAAAGTGCGACATACGCGCTGGATTACCCCCACCCATCAACCCTGTGGCCTTTTGAAGGCCATGTTGCCCCTCGTGCAGCAGTGTGGACAAGAAAAGATCGGGGTCCATACCGCCACGCATGCCGATGGCGTTCATATGTTTATCAAAATACCCGCGATAAGCCCCGCGAATGTTGCCGGGGCCAACCATAACTTTTTCCATGCTTGGCACGGTTTCAAACAACTCAGGGTGGTGCAAAATTTCAGGCAATTTGACAAATTTACCTGCAAATTCCTCTGGCGACATTTTCAGACTGGCATCAAGGTCGTTAATTTCTGTTTTCCATTGCGGATTGTTGGTTGCGCCACGGTAATCCTTGGGCATGCCCTGCTGATCAAGGAACCAACCCGTGTCTTTCAGGATTTCCTTTTTGCCAAAACCCTCTTTCATCATTTTTTCGGCAAGACGCAGGGCTTCTTCAACCATTGGGGTAAACCGTGCGCCCCTTGCCCCCGTGAACATTGCTTGTTCTTCACGGGGATTTGTCTCACGGGCAACGCGCAGGGCTTCAGCTTCCGCTTGAGGATCATACCCTTCGCCTTTTTCAGGGTAACCGCCACGGGCATAGCCAGAATCTGGATATGTTTTGCGAAGATAATTCATCGTCGTATCAACATACTCAGGGGTAAATTCCTGTGTTGGATTATCAAAATCACGAAATTTTCTCAGCATTTGGCTGGTTTTGCTTCGGTCTTGAAATTTTGGATCAAGGTTGTTCCACCAATCAGACCAAGCCACATTTATTGGCAATGGGTCTTTATACCCGCCTACATATGTTGCTGGTAAATCCGTGCTATATGTCCTCAACCCGCCAGTTCCGTGCGGGATTACGGGGTCTGTGATGATGCCACGTTGCGGCTCAATCCCCATAATTGAATAGCCTGTTGAGCCTGTTTTGGCGTTGAGCAACTCTGGGTTAGTGATTGCAAAACGGGTTATCGGGACATTTGGAAAACCCTTGTCCTCAAACCCAAACATTTCTTCTGCCATCCGCGTCCGCACAGAACGGGCTTGTTCCAAATATTTTCTAATGTCTGGGTTTTCGATGCCAACCCAATTTGGGTCATGTTGCCTCATGGCTTCATCAAATGCTTTTATGTCGCGCCGCAGAATTTTGGAACCGGGCATTTGCGCCGCCAATGCGTCAGCCATATGAGCAGAATAATCGCCGGACTGGGAACCCATTGCCGCCGAAAGGCCAATAGGGTCTTTGCCCGCTTTCTGTATAGCTTCCGCTTGGTTAAACATTTTAGAAATAGCAGATTTTTCGCTAGACCAACCAGATTTGTCTGGCCCAGTTTGTGCGGGGCCACGAGTGTAATCAAAGCCGCCGGGCAAATTTACATCATACGCTGTTGGTTTATCCATAACATGCGTAAGGGTTTCTCCCGCAATTGTCCTGTCCCCGTGAATTGGAATCCCAACGGACCCTTCCAAATCTGCGGGAGTAACAAAGTTGCGAGGGATCAATTCATTTTTATCAACACGGGTTGCCCGCATTTCTTCTAACGGGATTGGAAGTTTGTTTATTGAAACCCCATGTTTCCATGTCTCCGCTGGAGGCGGCTCAACATTTGCAGCACCTTCTGGCTGTTTTGCAATTGCGGGGACTTTTGTTTCTGCGGATTTAACAGGGGATTCCTTAATAGAATTAACCAAAGCCTCAACAGCGGATTGCAACGCGCCGGATTTTACCTTGCCACGAAGGTTGTATCCAAGGCGGGCTTGGCCTCGTGCAATGATCAGAGCGTCTCTAATATCTTGATCTGACATATTTGCACCTTACGCAAACTTTTTGGTTGTGGCTGGCTTTTTCAACGCCATCTTAATTGACTTTGCCAATTAGCGAAACTAAAGATTTTGCTCAACCCAAGGGGAACAACAATGAGCAAATACAACAGGGTATTAGAAATTAACAAAAATGGGTTGTATTTAACCGTTGAATTTGAACGCAATGACGGCGAAATTGCCACTGGAGAATACAAATTGATTGGTTGGGCCGATCCTCCTTGGCAAGAACGCATTAAATTTGAAAACATCATCAACGATCCTCAGTTGCAGATTCGTAGACGGAAGGGGCCAAACCAATAGCGGTAAGGGCTGGCAACAATTGTGCAGGGTCTCCCAGAGCCGCTTGGAGACCCTTTAGACCTTTATCGCGGACAATTTGGAGCATGTTCATTAGGTCTGGGCGAACTTGCCCGCCTTGAGCCTGTTCTTTAACGTAAACATCCAGCAGCTTTCCAGCAGAATTTGCCAATTCTGGGTTGTCGAGAGACACAAGCCGCTCAGGGGTCAATTGGGTTAGTTCATTGATCATACGCTCTGTTACTTGGCGAGACCCAGCACCTGCTTGCCACTCTTTAGACAGGTCAACATAGTTCATGTTGGGGTTGGTTGCCTCTCTGGTCCTTGAGTAAAGATTACCGCCAAGCGTTTGGGTGATGTCACCTGCTTGCTCCTTGCTGAACCGATCACCCCAATTCAATATGTTTGCACCTGAGCCAGTATCTGCAGTGGCAAAATCATCCATTCCATATTTGGCAATTAAATTCATCATGGCATCAGGCTTGATCCGTGACGGCAAATCAATTGCCAAATTGTTGCCTAACCTATCTACCATTTGGGCGTTGTATGGGGAACCAAACTGTGCAGTAAACCCGCCACGCACGGTTGCGGCTGTCCGCAAAGCCTGTTCCACTTCAGGATCAACAACAAAATTGCCATCCCGGTAAATTAACGGAACGTCTGATCCGGCGGCAAATCCGGGATTAATTTCAATTGGGCCTGTTGGCGGTTGCCATGCACCAGTTGTGTTTTTGTTTGGCTTTGCATCAAGCCCAACGCCCTTGTTAATTACATCACGCCCACGGGGGTCTTCTAGAGCAGACCGAACTGCATCAGTATAGGCTTGTCTTTCAGCCAAAGAATTAGAGGCCATGCCGGGCAAATGACCAGAGCCGCCCCCCGGAACTGCCTCAGCGGTGTGAACTGCTTTAGCGGTCATCTGAGCCGGAGCGGTCAAAACATCACGCGCAATTTTATATGCTTGTTCAGCATTTGGCGTTGGCATCAAAGTGAAACCCATAATGTTTGCTTCAACTTCGGCACGGGGATCAAACCGACGAACAGTTTTCATCATTGTGTCAGCACCTGCGGTTATAGGAGCAAATGCTTGGTTCATGTAGGCCAAAGGGATCATGGTTGCCCCCATGCCCATTTTGTGTGGCTCCCCTGAACGCATACCAGCCATTGCCATTTCCCGCATTTGGGCAGAATGTTCTAAAGCGTCCATGAAAGATTGCGAATAATCCTCGTATGGCCTGATCCGGCTGGAAACATTTTCAATATCATTTTGGAGGTTTCTACCGCCAGTCAACGCGGCAAATGCACGGCCCCACTTGCCTGTTCCTGAAGCATCAACCGTAGGATCAGCAGGTGCTGGTTGTTGCGGCCCTCTTGTATTGGGAACAAACTCCATTGGGTTTGAACCCTCTTGTGCAAGACGCAGAGCCTTTTCAATTTCTGGGTCGCCACCTTCAGCATAGCCCCCATCAGCAAACGCCGTTTGACCTGCCGTAATGCCTTCCCGCATTGTGTCTGTAATTGGCAGATGAAGCATTTCAGGCAAACCTTCTGGCTGAAGCCTGCCCAAAGTTACGTCTGGCCCATAGCCTTTAACCAGTTCCTGCAAGCGCGATGGAACCACCGTGTCGTAATACCCCATCAATCCTTTGGCGGTTTTCTCATCGCCAGTGGGCCAGCGTTCTGCTTGCACAGACCCCGGCGTAAACACAATACCGCTATGCCCACCTTCTGCGGCTTCTTTCATGGCGCGTTTCAATGCAAGATCAGTCCATCCCGGCGTTGATGTCACATAAGGTGCAGTTGGAATTTGCCCGTATTGGTTTTGCCTTGCATATAATTCGTTCATTCTAGCCATTTGTTCAGGAGTTGAACGACCTCCCAAAACATCGCCAGTCAATGCTGTCAATTCTGCATCTTCAGTTGCCGTAAGTGGAGGTTGTTTAAACCCGCGTTTACGCCCTTCCTGTCCCCAGTCGGATTGAATTTCTTCAACGTGCAATAATTTTTCGCCGTTTGGGCCAGTGCGGTCAGACATGCGAAGATGCGCCAAAACATTTGGATCGGGCCAGTGGTCTGATCCATAAACACCTTCAGGAACAGGTAATCGCCTCTCTTGCTCAACAATACGAATAGGGTATCTATCCAAAGTTTCAGCTAACCCCGGTGCTAGTTCACGCAACTTATCTAAGTTGGTAATATACGCTTCTGCTTCAACCCGCGTTTTAAACGTGTCGGGAAACCCGCCAGTTACAAGAAATTCTTGTTCCATCAGCGGCCCCGCTGGTGAAGGCGATTTCAACAACAACTCGCGGTAATTTTCACCCCCAGCAAGGGTTTTATCAGCATATTTTGCTTTATCAGTAAGAATGTTTTCTTCAAGCTGTGGGACGGCCCCTTGCAAGTGTTGTGCAAGTTCGTCTTTTGTAACAGACTTACCTGCCCACTCAGGGTGAATGTTGCCCTTCTCGTCAATTAACCCAGCATTTTTCAATTCGGCCTGTTTGACACCCTGCTTGCGAAGCATTGCAACCATTTGCTCTGCCGTGCCTTTGGCTTGTGGCAAGTTGGCGGCGGCTTCCGCACCATGACTGTATAACCCAAGGGCATTTAACACACGGGCCGGAAGGCTCGTTTCAGAACCGCCCGACATCAAGTTCTTGGCAGCGGTCAAGGCTTCTTCAATTGCAGCAGTGGCTCCAGCAGGTGGTTTAACCCTGCCGCGAACTTGATAGCCCTCACGGGCATAACCGCCATCAGCAAACTTCATCTGACCAACAGGCCAATTCTTGCGGATCGTTGACGCGAAATCCCCGCCAGCCGCCAAGGGGACAGATGATTCGGCGAGGGTCTGCAACGCCATGTTGTAGGCATCTGTTGCGTCGATTTCGTCTTCGGTGTCACCCTTGTAAACCGCCATAGCGCAGTTCCTTACTTGATTTCACCGTCAGGCGATGGTTGCAACGCTGGCTCGTTTGACTCCAGCCGATCCAACATATCAGGTTTAATCAATTTGTCAGCAATCGCTAGACCCGCTGGGTTCTCTGCCATGTTCTCCGCAAGGCGCAATGTTGCTAGACGCTCACGGCTCTCGCGGTCGCGCTTGCGGTTGATGGCATCAAGCGTCACATCCTGCTTGCGCTGTTCGATCTCAGCCTGTTTCAACGCCAGTTCGGTTTGCTTCTGCTCAATCGCAACGGGGTCTTGGCCTTGGCCTTCCGTTTGCATCTTCATCTGCGTCTCAGCAACCTTGGCCTGAGCGGTCATCATCTTGGATTGCGAATCAATCTCAAGCGACTTCGCCTGTGCCATCTGCAACAGTGCCTCTGGGCGTGGAGGTGCAGGTGTGTTTTGATCCTTCAGCAGGTTTTCGGCATTAGACCAGCCAAGGGTGAAGAGAGCCTCGCGGTTCACTTCTTCAAGGTTGTAAAGGTCTGGGGCCAACTGCGCCAACTGGAGCAGTGCCGTCACCTTCATTACACGCTGAATGTGGCTGGCGGTATTCGGGTCAGCCTGTGGCACAAGCATGAAATTATCCAGTGCCTGAGTAAATGTGGCCTCATCCCACGGCATGGCTGGTCTCTTGTTGCGCTGCCAGAAACTATTGGGATGTTCACGAAAACACTCAGCCAACAATTGGAACTCATCAGCCTGCGCTGCATGCATGCGCTTGTGAACCGAATTAAGCACCTTCTGGGCCTGTTCAATGACCGCCAAGGTAGTGCCGACAGGGGCGTCTGCGCGGCCCTCTCCTACAGCCATCTCTGCGGTTCCACCGACACGCTGCCCATACTGGCTAATGTTTTCGCACAACTGCATCAATGCGCTAGACGGCTCCTTGTATGGCAACGGCATCACGGCTTGCTGAATTGGCATGCCCTGTGTGTCGATCTGTGCGCCACCGCCGGGAGGGACACGAAATATGTTGCTGTTTTGACGGCCTGACGACTTGGCGTAAAGGAATCCGGGGAAGTTGGCATACATCCCAGCGTCAAGCATCTCGCGCCAGCCAGCGGTCAGCGCGTTTGTCGTATTACCCAAGATATGAAGCAAACCAATATCATAAAAACCCAAACCCGGCACAAAGGAATATTTCACAAAGACCTTCTTGGCCTCTGGCAGTTCCTCGTCCATCTCGTCGTAATTGCGGACGATGCTCAGGATTTTTTTGGAGGAGACGTCAATAGTGACACGATACGGGACTTCCAAGCCCGTATTTTCGCCAGCAATGGCGTGTTCGAAGCCACGGACGTCCAGTTCGCAATAACATTCGTAAATTTCGCGGTCGCGGTCTTCAGCAGATTTAACATCGAACTGGACTCCCTGTTGCGCGTTCTTCTCCTGCTGCACGGCATCAGGTTCGCGGGGGCTTGGCTGGCTTAACTCAACGTCACGGTATGCGCCAATGATTTGCATGCGCTTGACCACAGACGGGCGCATGAACAAGCGGTGCGTGGTGCGCCGTGCATTGTCCAGATCGGTCGCCTGATTGTTTACGATGAAGTCATCGGCGTCGATGCTCTCAGACACTGGGCGGTTACGCAGTGGGCAGAAATAAACCTTTTTGAAAGCCGTGCCGCCAAAGCCAAGCATAAACAACATGCGGTCTGTGTCGGGGTAATACGCCTTGTCGGTTGCCGTCAGGTAGTGGTTCATGTCCTTTTCCAGACACTCAGCCAACTTATCCTGATCTGGGGTCTTGTTGTTGTTATCGTCGCGCACCTTTACGGGGCCATCTGTCGGCAACAGTTCCGAACGGGCGTTGGCTTGGAACCGCAACACGGCTTCAAGCAGCAGCGGGTGGCGAACCTTGCTCATGCCCTCAATCGGCGCACCGTCAGTGCCACCAGTTGTCCCCGGCAGTTCAATCTTGAGGCCCAGCAAGCGCAGACCCTGTGCGCGGTCTTGAATCCACTCCTCACGGCTGGACAAATCTTCGGAAATGCCACGGATCAGGTCATCTGCAATGCGGGAAAGTTCGTTATCGTCAATTTCTTCGGCAAGATTGACAAACCAACCCCCGTTTTCCTTCTTGCCCGCTTCCTCAATTGGCTTTCCGTCCAGAGACACCGTAATTGAACCGTCCCCGTGGTCGATGCGGAGGATGTTGCCCTTCTGATCAAACTGTGGCTGGTCATTTTTGCCATCTGCGTCAGCAACAACAATTACATCCATACCGCCAGCAACTTGGTGTTGTGGGTTTTCGTCCACGAGGCGGATGTTTGGAACGAGGCCGGGGGTCATAGCCATTAGGTATCCCTCAATTCAGATTTCTCACACTATAAGCGAAAGATCATCTGAAATCAAAGGCTATCGGTCCAGTCCCCTGAACCACCTCTTTACATCCCCGCGAAAATTCTTGCACGAGCGGGCGCAAGACGGCGAGTTTGCCATGTAGAATATGGCCCTGCGGTCATTGTGGCGGCATTTTATGCGAATGTGACCCGCTCTTGGCCTGTCCATCCCCTCAATTTCAATGCCAAGCGTATCAAATATGGCTAGAAATTCATGATACCGCTTTAAAATGATCATAAATCACTCCTTGTCAGGCAAAATCACAAATTTCTTAGCGATTTCCTGATAACCAGCCGCTGTTGGGTGTATTTTGTCCCACTCCAGCTTGTTTGGCGGTCTTTCCAACGCCCCATCGTTGTATTTATCGGCTAGGTCACGCACGATCTGACCCGCAGGCCCGTGTGGAATGATCCAAATGAAGAACCTCCCATTACCGCCAAGGCGAACACGCAACGTCTCAAGCGTCATCATGGTGGTTCTGGCATCGCCGTCATTGCTGCCAAGGCTTATGACCGTCACTTTGGCAGGGTCAATCCTTCGGTAATGGCTGTTAAACTGCTCGCTGGTGATACCAACCTTAGCAATTGAACTGCAATCACGGCGATAGGCGGCTGTGCCTACCGCTATGCTGTCCCCTATTATGAGGCAATCAAGCATTTGGGCGTTCCTCAATTATTTCAACGTCTTCCCAAACGTCAGAACCTTCGCGCCGAAACTCAAAACGATGGCGCATAACTTCTTCCTTCATCACAACATTGCCGTCCTGATCCATGTCAGGCACAACGTCGATAATGTTAACGGCGCGGATGGCAATAATAGGGTTCATTTTAATTACCTTTGCTGGTTTTGCATCTGTGATACCAAGTTTTTTATATACCCGAAAAAGTATAGCCCTCGGCGTGTTCGGGCAAACCTTGAATTTTCGCCCGATAGCTGAGTATGACATGCCTCTTTGGCGCATTTCAAACATGGTTTGCCGCCGCGCTGGCCTGTCTTCGTGGTCTGTTTTAGGTGGAGCCATTGTTATTCTCCGTTTCCCCATAATCGTTCACATAATGCTCCCGCAATCCACCCCGCACAGAATGAAATTAACAGGAACGCGACATACCTAATGTCACCCATTGGCGGTCTCGCTTACGGGTTCTTCGGTAGCTGTTGTTTCTGCTGTTTCATCACCAAGCTGGTCTTTCTTTGCCTCTTTTTTTAGTTTGTCGTTCTCCTTCTTGAGCCGATCATTCTCCCTGCGCGAAGCAACCAACTTCTTCTCAAGCGCGTCAATCTGTTCGTAAAGGACTTCGTTCATCATCACCTTGCCAAGCAGGAAGGCGTTGTTCACTCTTAGCTGTTTGTTGTGGTCTAGTAATTCAGACATCGTTCTCTCCATTGGCGGCTTGCTTAATTGCGTCAGACCACTCTTCCATCTTTAGAGCAATCACTTCAAACTCTGGGTGGTTTTCAACAAAGGTTGGCATAAATGACTTGAGCATGTCAAAGTAAAACGAATATACATGCCACTCACCTCGGTGAAAATCTTGTATGTTGTCTGATCTAGACATCATTATACCATTGTTGCACATGGTGTGTATTATTTGAACAAACTTTGAGTTTGCGCTGTGCTGTCTATCAACTTGTTCTTCCAATGATTTGATGTAGTCTATTTGATCAAGGATTGTGCGTAGGAGGGTGTTCTCGCGTCTTAATTCTTCTTCGTCCATCATTGTTTTGTCCTCTGGTCCATTGGTTTCGTTAAGTGCATACCCCTCACGGATTGGGTAGCGTGTCTGGCATTTCGACCGCCCCCCAACGAGCAGTATCCAGATCAAACGCCGATGTTGGTCGTGATGGACTTATCTGGGATAAGACCCCAACAGAGCGGCTAACTTGTTTACACTAGACGCAAATCAAATCAGCATCAAGCGGTTTCTTCCAATGCTTCACGGGCAACTTTGACATGGTTATCGACGACGAACAGCAGGTTCAGTTCCTCGTCTTCCTCCCAGCCGTCCGGCATGTCGGCAATGTACCGCAAGGCCTCGCGCAGGTCGTATATTGCGCTGTGAGCCTTCTTGAACAGCGGGTCGCCGTTGAAAGCATATGCGTCATTGAGCAGGTCGAGAATGTCCATCAGTCAGTTCCTTTATTTTATTTTGGTATTGTTCTCTTGGCCCGTTAACAGATGCAGGGGGAAGCCACTCAACTGCATCGGTGGCAATCTCAGCTAATCTTTTATTGGTTTCCCGCAACCGTTCAATTTCGTCAGCGGAGTTTTTCAGCAAGTTAGTATCCTTGCCACGATGCCATTCAATTGCATGGCGCAACCGTTCAACAATGTCCATCACTCTTGCTCTCCTAATGCTTTACGGGCTGCGTCAATTTCAGGGGTTATTTTTTCCCATTTGCAAGCTTCATACAAACCCGTCAACGCCTTTAACAATTTTTGATTTTCACCCCGCAACCGTTCAATTTCGTCACGGTCAGCCAGCGTTTGACGCATTATTTCATTAACCGCGTCCGCTATGATTTTTATTTGTTGTTCCATCACTCTCTCCTATGTGTGTTGTGGTGTCAGCTAATTTGGTTTCACGGTTGAACACCTCTTGCGGGGACCGAACCAAACCTTGTTGCTATGCGCTCACCCGTTGCTGACGCGGCTGTGGAGGAAACTACCCCGCAAACTCTTATCTATCATCGCTCTCCAGTGATTGATAAAATCTTTCCGCCGCCCATTGGTCTTCCAACCACTCGTTGTGAACATGGCAGATGTGAGCCAGCAGGTCAGGCTTTGCATCAGATACCGCCAAGACAACCTCCGCAAGGTCATACTTTCCGTAGACCTCCGTGACGATCTTCTTGCCGCTCTCGTCAATGCACCACTGGGATTTAATTAGTTCATCCATTGCAGTTCTCCTTTGGCGGTTGCCAGACATACCGATATGTTACGTTCGGGTGATTTGTCTCACCCTTGATCAGTTCAAACATATAGTGGGCATACTCCCAATCGGGCATGCCAAATAATTGAGCGACCTCCCGCATTTCCTTCGTGATCCGTATTTTCACAGGCGTGTGAACAAACCCATGCTTGGCAAGGACTTCCTTGAAGTTTGTTACGCTCTTACGCCCGCAGTTCGGGTTTCTAAGCAAATCAACCTCAGTCAAATCGACAACATCGCCCAAGGTCTTGTAGTTAAAATGTCTGAGCAAAAGGTTTCTAACCCTACAAGAAAAGCCAGCGTCTCTTATGGGTATGGTGTTAGGGTCTTGCATCATTCACTCCTTATGCAACTCTGACATTATATGCCTTGCGCTGTGACATCACGCCATCTGCGGCGTTCACAAACACAGGCTGGATAAACACATTTTTCAACAACTGGTTGTTCGGCCCATACCGTTGCTCACGCACATGACCACGGCGCAGGTGAGGCCGAACCTTCCAACCGCCAAGATCACCGTCAGTCCGCTCCGCACCGACCACCTTGCCGATGGTCAGCGTGGTCGTGTATTCGTAATCGCGCTTTAAGGCTTTCGACCGTATAACCTGTTTAGCCATAAGGTTTGGTTTGCTCTTCCGTTCGACGTTCTTGGTTGCCAAAGTAACAAGCAACAAATTGATGACAAGGTTAATAGTATTTTCTCGTGCAAGATTTTCCCGTTGCCATGCGGCATGAGTTACTGCGCCTTCAGCCAAACTTTTATTATTTAACCACGATCCTCCAATCCATTGACCAGACTTGCGGTCAACAAACATCAATTCGCCCTTGGAGGTTTTCATCCAATCTTCCATATCGTCAATAACAAGTTCAATCCGGTAATACTGATTTTTATAATGACTGTTAAATTCTTCTTCAGTCAGTTTTCTGGAAGTGTGTTTTTCAAAAAAATGCGGCAATGCTTCTGCCTTGATCAATATTTCAAAATGGTTGCATGGAGGATAGAAAATATCCATCGCTGCCATGTCATCCACGGTTGCCTGAATATCGTCAATATTGCTGTTCTGCCAAACCTCGTCGGCAATAATGAATAGCTGCGGCTTGGACTGGGGTTCGTTGCGTTTCATTGCGTTACTCCTCTGTTGGAGTATTTACATTAAACGCAAACAATACAAACTGTCAACGGGTAACCAGCCACAAAACGCCAACAATCACAATAAATGCAATACCGCCAATCAACACCATTCCAGCAATCGCAGTAACCAGTGCAACCATCTCGTCCTGCTTGCGCCGCCGCTCGGCCTCTGCCAATGCCGCTTGTCGCTTCATCTCCGCAACAGCCCGCTGCACCTGATCCCACGCATCAAGCCCATATGCCGCAACAAACTGCCCACGCACCTGCGCCGCCATGTCGTGCGCCTTGGCCTTCGCAGCATACAGTTCAATCGCCCGCGCCTCGTAACTCTCACGCGATGATCCAATGTTCGTATAACGCGCAGGTTCAGCAGCCATCCGCGTCAGCTTGGCAACGCTGTCCCACAGGCCAGCAAGATCGCCAGCCATTTGCTGGATTTCCTTGCCAACCGCAATGCCAGCCTTAATCGCGTTATAGGAAGCGGTGCATGCCGCTAATACAGTCACTGGGTCCATGATCCACCTTTTGGCGGTATTCTACCACGGACCGTGAAGACTATGAAGGCGAATCACACCGCCTCGGACCCGGAGGCAAGCGACCACACCGAACACAATACTTGCGGTAGTCCTTAGTCTGCTTGATCACGCCACCGCACTTAGGGCAACACTGTGTAGCCATCGCTTGCTCCTGACAACGGGTTTACGCCAAATCTGTTGGCGATGCCCCTGTCTTGTAAACTGCGGCCCACACGCCAGCCATAGCCACCTCAATCATGCCCTGCAACTCAGCAAGGGTCTTTACGAGTTCAGCATGGTGTGCGCGAAGGGCGGCGTTCTCAGATTCCAAGGTCTTCAATTGGGAAACTTCATTGTCAGTCATGTCACTCTCCTGTGTTGATGGCTTACACTGGACGCAAGTCAAACAGGATACAAGGGGGCATCGCCCGTGTTCCCACGGAATGTTTGCTTCTCGCTCAACTCAGCCGTCCGCTCCTCGCCACGCTGGATCATGCCCGTCTGCCTCAACCAGTTCATCGCCATCGTCACCGTGTCGTGCAGATCGTCATGCTTGCCCTTAGGAAATTCTTCACATTGCGTGATCACCATCTGCGCCCACACACGGTCCTCTGGCGCATGCACCAACCCCTCGCTGAACAGATGCTGGATCGCAAACGTCCGACTGACCTTATCAACCCCCAGCGGGTCAACCAGCCTCACGCCCCACTGCTCATGGGCATAGAGCCGCCTGATCTCCTGCGCCACCGAGATGCCGCTGGCCTTGTTCTCAATCAGCAGGGTGTCCACCTTGAACTGCCGACACTCCTTAGCAACCACCGTGACCAGTTCGTGGATCGGCACACGGCCCTGCCACGCATGCATCATGATGACCTTAGGCACGTCAGCCTCCACCCCCGCCTTCTCGATGCGCGTGGTCACCTGACCGAACTGGTGGTCCCTCGTCACGATGCCCGTGGTGTCGCCGCTGTCACGCCACACGCCCCAGATGGTCAGCGCACTGAAGTCGCCCTCGTGCTGTCTCGCCCCATACGCACAGTCAAGGCTAGCCACAACGAACTCAAGTGAGTCAGGGAACTTGTCACGTTCCCACGGTTGCCACCACAGACGCTCGATGATGCCCCCACCGCCAACAACAGGGCTTTGCTGTAGCTGACCCGCCGCCTTGGCTGGACCCATCGTCTTCTCCAGCAGCGTCACCTCGTTGTCGCCAAACCGCTCAGGCCAAAGCAATTCGCCCGGCTCAGTGCGAGGGTCGGCCCACTCGATCGGCAACCCGTCATCTGTCGCCCAGTCGGGAGCCAGCACCGTGGTCGGTGACCGATGCGGCTCGTATCGCATAGGCAGCATTAAGTGCGTCCACTCGTCCTGACTGTTCTCGATCAGATGCTCAGAGATGTCCTTACGGCTTATGCGCTGCTGGATGACCACCCGACAGCCATAGCCCTGCCGCAGGTCGTTCAGGCGGTTGTAGAACGCGCCATCCCACCAATCTCTGGCGGTGGCGGTTACAAGGTCGCTGTGGCTTTGCATGACATTATTAATATCATCAGCCAGCAGGATGGCCCCGCCTTTACCCGTGGTTGCCGATCCAGTCGAGACACATTCGCGCAAGCCGCCCTTGTCATTGCCGAACTTCGCAATGGTGTTCTGATCCGCCAGCAGTGCGAATCGGTCACCCCACCGCTTCTGATACCAGTCTGATTCCACCAGCAGGCGCGTCTTGCGGGCGGCATCAAGGGCGAGGTTCAGGCCGTAGCTGGCGCACAAGAACTTGACCTGCGGACCCTTGAGCGGACCGACATCACGCTGCGCCCAGACCCACCCGCAGAACAGCACCGAACAGATCGTGGTCTTCGACATGCGCGGCGGGATGTTCACAAGCAGGTTCGGGATGTAGCCGTCCACGCAGGACATCAGGTGGTCGCAGACGGCTTGGATGGCCCAGCTATCGATGAAGGTCGCGGGATCGACCACATGCCAAGCCTCGCGGACGAACTCATACAGATCGCGCTCCAGCCTAAGCCGCTCCGCCTCCAGCAGCAGATCGTCGAGGTCTTTGTAGGTGAGGTTCGATGGATCGAGGCCGCTGATGTCAGTCATCCCATCAATACCGCCAAAAGGATAACACCCAGTGCTAGCCCTGCCAACATAAGCATAACCGTAAGGCCACCGACCAAGGTGAAGACCAAGGCACGATAAGCTAAACCGTAGGCATTGGATAAGCGTAACCGTAGTGGCGATAAGCGTAACCGTAGTGCGCCATGGTTTAGCTTATTCACGGCATTGCTTATACTGAACGGCATAGCTTATTTACTCTCGTCACTGGGCTTGGGCAAGGCTCTCAACATGGCCTCGAACTGGGCCAATTGGTCTGGCGGTAATGAGGCCAGATCAACCCTGCGTGTGGCCTCGATCTGCACCGCGCCACCATCTGCGCCAGTGACCGCAACCCTGTCCCCAAACACCCGTGCCGCCAGCTTTCCTGCTTGCCAGCGCAGGGTATCCATGATCAGCCGCCGTTCGCCAGCATCGAGCATTTCTGTTGCGCCATCAGGGGTTTTGCGGAAACACAGCGGGTCCGTTCCTGCGGCAATCCCCATTGCACGGTCAGCCAGAGCAAACTGCTGCTTCTCACGAGCGCGCATGTATTGCTCGCCGAACGCAGCATCTCGCGCAACATGTTTGAATATCATCTGGAATGTCGGCATGCCATCAATGCGGCTGATCTCATACACTGACGAGCCTGTTGCAATGAGTTCGCAGATGTCATCCTTCATGTCCTGTGACAACACATGTGCAGGTCTACCTGTCTTAATCCCCTCAGTCATTGACGGCTTGCTTGCTGTCTTGCGCTTTGGCTTGTCCTGAGCCGCTGTGTCCGCAATACCGCCAGAATATACCCGCTTGTTCTTCGTGCTGCGTTTCTTGTCCAGCTTCATGTCGATCACAGGCCCATCCACTTCAGGCATCGTCTTCATCCCAGCCATCAATCCCATCCATGTCATCCATGTCCTCAAGCACCTGCTCTAGCCGTTCAATCCGATGCAATGCCTCAGCAGGTGTCAGGCCGATCCGCTCCACGATATCAGCGATAAGCGCGGCCTTGCTCTCAGCCGATACGTCATCACAGGTGTCCGACATCGAATCACCTATTGCGCTGATGATCTGTGCTTTCCGAACAGGTGGCAGGTGATTCCATATCTCTCCCCAATGCAGGAAGGCATGGACATCATCGCCATCAGCCTCAATTGATACCGCCAAGATGTGATCAGCCATTTGTTCCCAGCCGTTTTAATCAACCAAATCAATTGCTTGAGAACATCCTACACAATTTTTGAAAAAAAAGCAAAAAACTTTGTGAATGTGGGTTTACATTCGATAAGCTATGCCGTAGTGTCTGGTTATCGAAACAAACACACCCAACGGAGACACCCAATGACCCAGTATCAATTCACCCTGAACACCTACGCTGGTGACGGCCTGTGCCATAACGCAAACAGCGGCTCGTATGGGCATGAGTGTGGCAAGCCAGCCGAATTGATCGGCACGAACAACAATGCCTTCCGCACAGGCTTTTGCGCCCACTGCGCCAAGCACGGCTCCGAATCATTCGCCTATCGGTTCGAACGGATTAAATCCCGCGAGACTGATGCCAAATACGCATACATCATCTGCCACTAATCAACGGGGCTTCGGCCCCGCTCACAGCCCCTTAAAACGCGAGGAAACAGCTATGACGAGAGCAACACAGGTCGAGACCCGTTCGATCAAGATCAGCACCATCATTCGATCAGCCGCCTTTGTGCGCGGATATAAAGAGGCACTGGCTGGCAAGCCGTTTGATTACGGTTATAACCCAGCCGACCCCAGCAACCTCTGGGCATACGAGCGTGGTCGCCAGTTCTCTCTGATCTGGAACGGCCCGCTGAAGCATGGCAACAAGGTCACGGTGTCGGCAATCTACCAGTATCACTGCGCCATGATCGACGGTTTGATGATCTAAAAATAATTGTAAAATAATTTGCAAAGGGGGGGTTGATCCCTTCTTTAAGCTATGCCATAAAGGGTCATCGACAACGACGAATCAAACGGAGCCTGACATGACCACCACCTCCCACATCGCCACTATCGCCGCTTTCCCCAACAAGTTTGATTCGTTTACTGGTGCAGTGTTGAACGAAGAAACCCGCGAGGTTGTGCGTGAGCGTTTCGCCACCCTCGAAGAAGCTAAGTTCTGGGCGAAGAAAACCGCATGGGACACCTTTGGCCCGATCCACTATGCCGCCATCCGCGTTAAAGGCGAATACCGCGCCAATTGCTGGAAAGACAACGCATAACACCAGACGGGGCTTCGGCCCCGCCCACCATTATCTGAATAAGCCCCCCTGTTAATCGGAGAACCACCATGAACGACCGAATCACCCTCGATGACATCTGCGAATCAACCAATGCAATCCTGCGCCACGCCCGCAACAAGGCTATGCTGGATAAGGTGACCCATCCTGATGCCTACATTATTGGGTATTACAGCGGGTTCATCGAAACCTTTCTTCATGCCCAGCCAGATGCCGTTCAACGAGCATATGTT
>Ga0114970_10000256_pt1 | contig 38208 bp, 38 predicted proteins | sample M_140205_XF_Meta_FD_87030 | JGI IMG/M metagenome (GOLD analysis project Ga0114970, IMG submission 87030) | Freshwater microbial communities from Lake Montjoie, Canada to study carbon cycling - M_140205_XF_MetaG | ecosystem: Environmental > Aquatic > Freshwater > Lake | place: Lake Montjoie... | reverse complement strand
CCCTTGTCGATGTCCTCGGTCATCGCATGGGCCAGCTTGGCCCGGCGGACTTCGGTGTAACGCATGGCCGCGGGCGGATCACCGTCGACGCTGCCGAAATTGCCCTGGCCGTCGATCAGGGGCGCGCGCATGGAGAAATCCTGCGCCATGCGCACAAGTGCGTCATAGATCGACTGGTCGCCATGCGGATGATATTTGCCGATCACATCGCCGACCACGCGCGCGGATTTGCGATAGGCCTTGTTCCAGTCATAGCCATTCTCATGCATCGAGAACAGGATGCGGCGATGCACGGGTTTCAAGCCATCGCGGACATCCGGCAGCGCGCGGCTGACGATCACGCTCATGGCGTAATCGAGATAGGATTTCTTCAGCTCGTCTTCGATGGCGACCGGTGCGATGGGCATGCCGGACTGCGGCGGCGCACCTTCGGTCTTGGAATGATCGCTCAAAAAATACCCTCGCAAAACCTGCCCGAAGCAGGCGAAAAAATAGAGCTGATTCCTAGCATTTTCGTCGGTGCCGGGCCAGCGTTTCCGGCGCGCACAAACCATTGATATATATTGTATATTTTGGCCTATCGGGCGGCGTTTTGCAGGCCCTGCAATTCGGCCTGCACGCGGGCCATTTCATAGGCATACATCAGCCTTTTTCCGCCCTCGTCCTTGTAGGCGAACGTGATGCCGACAAGCCGGCCTTGCGCATCTACCACCGGCCCGCCGGAGAAGCCGGGACCGGCATTGGCCTCGTAGATGAACCAGCTGGAGATGTCGTAACCGGGCGGCTTGACGATCTGGCGCACCACGCCGCGCGCCGTACGCAGCTCGGCATCGCGGCCCTGGCCATAGGCGGTCACGGCGCCGCCCACCAATGGCGCCGCAGTGGCGGGCGCGGCGCTGCGCACGACGCGAAAGAACAGCAGGTCAGATTGCGCCGCCTCGCCGATCACTGGCGCGCCGGAAAGGAAGTTGCGGTTATGGGCGTTGGTCACGGCAATGCCCGGCGCGATCACCATCGCCGCACCATCGGCGGCGTCGAGGCCCAGATGGACGCGGCCATGCAGCGGCATGTACGCGGCCGCGATGTCGGGTTCTACGATACGGGAAGCCGGTGCGCCCGAGGACGTGACGCAGCCTGCCAATGCCAGGGCGAAAAGGCCCGCAACAAGACTAGAACGGAATCTCGTCATCCATCTCGTCGCGCTGGAAGCTGGCAGGGCTTTCGCTGGCGCCCACGCGGCCACCACCACCGCCGCCTTCACCCTTGCCGTCCAGCATGGTGAGTTCGCCGCGGAAATTCTGCAGCACGATCTCGGTGGAGTATTTCTCGGCGCCGTCCTTGTCGGTCCACTTGCGGGTCTGGAGCGCGCCTTCGACATAGACCTTGGAACCCTTGCGCAGATACTTTTCCGCGACGTCGGCCAGGTTCTTGTTGAAGATCACGACACGGTGCCACTCGGTCTTTTCCTTGCGCTCGCCGGACGACTTGTCCTTCCAGCTTTCCGAGGTCGCGATCGACAGGTTCACCACCGGCTCGCCACTGGTCATGCGGCGCACCTCCGGGTCCTTGCCCAGATTGCCGACCAAAATCACCTTGTTGACGCTTCCTGCCATGACCTGCTCCGTACCTTTATGGCGCGCACCCTAGGACGGGGGGGCACCTTGCCGCCACCGCCACACGCGCACCGTCCACAGTGCCGTTCCGTAGCATTTGTTCCTGTTTTGTTCAATGGGCAATTCGACCTTGCTTGCCTATAACCGGGCCATGACCGAGCAGAGCCACATTCACCGCGATTGCCCGTCCTGCAGTGCGCCGTCGGCGCGGGCGGCCCCGGTGCGCTACCAGCATCCCGACTGGCCGATGAAACAGTGCGCCTGCGGCCTGGTCTATCTGGAATATGTGCCCGCCTATGACGCGCTCTATGACGACATCGCCTGGCACAAGCAGCATAAGAAGGAAGAGGAGCGCCGCCTCAAGGCGATGCCCATCCTGGCGCGCATCGACATGGCGACGCGCTGGCGGCTGAACATCCTGGGCGACGCCACCGTGGCAGGCGGGCTCAACGCCTGGGCGAAAGCCGGCCCGGTGCTGGATGTGGGCTGCGCCAGCGGCAAGGGCTTTGACGACCTCAAGCCCGGGCTTATTCCCTATGGCATCGAGATCGACGCCAAGATCGCCGAGATCGCCCGCGCCCGGTTCGAACCACGCGGTGGCAAGCTGGTACATGCCGATGGTGTGGGCGGGCTGAAACAACTGCCGGACAATTTCTTCACCGGCGTCACGCTGTGGTCATACCTGGAACATGAAGCCAATCCGCGCGCGGCGCTGGAACAGGTGCGCCGGGTGGTACGCGATGATGCCGTGGTGCTGATCAAGGTTCCCAACTTCGCCTGCTGGAACCGGCATGTGCTGGGCAGGAACTGGTCCGGCTTCCGCCATCCCGACCATGTCCAGTATTTCACCCCCGCGACGCTGGGCGCGATGGCGGAGCGGGCCGGTTTCAGGGCCCACTTCCGGCTCTATGGCCGCATTCCCACCAACGACAACATGTATGCGACCCTGCGCCCGGCCTAACTTGTCGGCGCGGTTCGTTCCCATTATGTTCCGGCCCAGGTTCCGCCTCTTGCGAGTCGGCATCGCCCTTCCCATCTGCGAATTATCTCCCCGACAGAATTGAACAAGGCATGCTGAAGAACATCTCCATTCGCGGCGCGCGCGAACACAATCTCAAGAACATCGATGTCGAAATCCCGCGTGACACGCTGACCGTGCTCACGGGCCTGTCGGGTTCGGGCAAGTCGTCGCTGGCCTTCGACACCATCTATGCCGAAGGTCAGCGCCGCTATGTCGAGTCGCTGTCGGCCTATGCCCGCCAGTTCCTGGAACTGATGCAGAAGCCCGATGTCGATCACATCGAGGGCCTGTCGCCCGCCATTTCCATCGAGCAGAAGACCACCTCCAAGAATCCGCGCTCGACCGTGGGCACCGTCACCGAGATCTACGATTACCTGCGCCTGCTCTTCGCCCGTGTCGGCGTGCCTTATTCCCCTGCCACCGGCCTGCCGATCGAATCCCAGACCGTCAGCCAGATGGCCGACCGCATCCTCGCCTTGCCCGAAGGCACGCGGCTCTATCTCAACGCGCCCATCGTGCGCGGCCGCAAGGGTGAATACAAAAAGGAACTGGCCGAGCTGCAGAAGAAGGGCTTCCAGCGCGCCAAGATCGACGGGAAATACTACGAGCTCTCGGCCACGCCGGTGCTGGACAAGAAGCTCAAGCACGATATCGAGATCGTGGTCGACCGCATCGTGGTCAAGAGCGATCTGGGTAACCGCCTGCCCGATTCCATCGAGACAGCGCTGTCCATCGCCGACGGCCTGCTGATTGCCGAATTCGCCGACGACAAGGAGAAGGATGGCAGCCAGAAGCAGATCATCTTCTCATCCAAGTTCGCCTGCCCGGTTTCCGGCTTCACCATCTCGGAGATCGAGCCCCGCCTGTTCAGCTTCAACAACCCGCATGGCGCCTGCCCGGAATGCGACGGCCTGGGAACGCAGAACTATTTCGACGAAGACCTGGTGGTGCCGGACGAAAGCCTGACCCTGAAAAAGGGCGCCATCGCGCCCTGGTCCAAGAGCGCATCGCCCTATTACCTGCAGACGCTGGAAGCGCTGGCGCGGCACTACAAATTCTCCATGAATGATGCGTGGGAAGACCTGCCCAAGAAGGTGCAGAAGATCATCCTGCACGGTTCGGGCGAGGACGAGATCAAGTTCGTCTATGACGACGGCATGCGGCGCTATGAAACCAAGAAGCCGTTCGAAGGCGTCATCACCAACATGGACCGGCGCCACAAGGAGACCGACAGCGAGTGGGCCCGCGAGGAGCTGGAGAAATACCAGGCCGCTGCGCCCTGCGATGTCTGCAGCGGCTATCGCCTGAAGCCGGAAGCGCTGTCGGTGAAGATCGGCGGCCTGCATGTCGGCCAGGTCTGCGAGCAGTCGATCCGCGACGCCGATTCCTGGTTCCGCGACATCAACAAGAAGCTGAACAAGCAGCAGCAGGAAATCGCCGTCCGCATCCTCAAGGAAATTCGCGAGCGGCTGAAGTTCCTCAACAATGTCGGGCTGGATTATCTTACCCTGGCGCGCGCCTCTGGCACGCTGTCGGGCGGCGAAAGCCAGCGCATCCGTCTGGCCTCGCAGATCGGCTCGGGCCTGACCGGCGTGCTCTATGTGCTGGACGAACCATCCATCGGCCTGCACCAGCGCGACAATTCCAAGCTGCTGGAATCGCTCAAGGGCCTGCGCGACATGGGCAACACCGTGATCGTGGTCGAGCATGACGAGGACGCCATCCGCCAGGCCGATTATGTCATCGACATGGGCCCCGGCGCAGGCGTGCATGGCGGCCACATCATCGCCGAAGGCACCCCGGCACAGGTCATCGCCAACAAGAAAAGCCTGACTGGCCGCTATCTCAGCGGCGCCGAAGGCATTGCCATTCCGGCGAAGCGGCGCAAGGCGACGAACAACCGTTTCCTGAAGGTGGTGGGCGCCAAGGGCAACAACCTCAAGAACGTCACGGCGGAAATCCCGCTGGGGACGCTGACCTGCATCACCGGCGTCTCCGGCGGCGGCAAGTCCACTCTCACCATCGAGACGCTGTTCAAGGCCGCCTCGCGCAAGCTGAGCCAGAGCCGCGAGCATCCTGCGCCGCATGATCGCGTCGAGGGGCTGGAATATCTCGACAAGGTGATCGACATCGACCAAAGCCCCATCGGGCGGACGCCGCGTTCCAACCCGGCCACCTATACCGGCGCCTTCACGCCCATCCGCGACTGGTTCGCCGAGTTGCCGGAAAGCAAGGCACGCGGTTATGCGCCCGGCCGCTTCAGCTTCAACGTCAAGGGCGGCCGCTGCGAAGCCTGCCAGGGCGATGGCGTCATCCAGATCGAGATGCACTTCCTGCCCGACGTCTATGTCCAGTGCGATACCTGCAAGGGCAAGCGCTACAACCGCGAGACGCTGGAAGTGAAGTTCCGCGACCATTCCATCGCCGATGTGCTGGACATGACCATCGAGGCAGGCGCGGACCTGTTCAAGGCGGTGCCGTCCATCGCCGAGAAGCTGGAAACGTTGAAGCGGGTCGGCCTGGGCTATATCGCCATTGGCCAGCAGGCGACGACGCTGTCAGGCGGCGAGGCCCAGCGCGTCAAGCTGTCGAAGGAGTTGTCGCGCCGCGCCACCGGGCGCACGCTCTACATCCTGGACGAACCGACCACCGGGCTGCACTTCCACGACACGAAAAAGCTGCTGGAAGTTCTGCAGGAGCTGGTCGAGACCGGCAACACCGTGGTGGTGATCGAGCACAACCTCGAAGTCATCAAGACCGCCGACTGGATCATCGATCTTGGCCCCGAAGGCGGCGATGGCGGCGGCGAGATCGTCGCCATCGGCACGCCGGAAGATGTGGTGAAGGTGGCGCGGTCCTATACCGGCCATTACCTCAAGCCGCTGCTGAAGGCGCCGGCGAAGAAATTGAAAGCGGCAGAATAAGCGGTTCCAGGAAAAGTGAATTTCGGTTTTCCGTCCGGAACCGCGACAATCAAAAAGTCAGGCGAAGACGTCGACGCTCGGGCCCTTCAGGCCGCGCCAGCAGATGACGCTGGCGCTGGCCGTCAGCCCCAGCACCAGCGGCGCCACGAAGAACTTCAGGCCCGATATCAGCGGCATGTTCGCCTGCTGCAGCGCCGACACTTCGTCCGGCGTCGGCATCGCACCGGGCGTCAGGCCACCGCCGATGATCGCCGCCATGGCGAAGATCACGACCAGATAGACCGGCACGGCCACGCCCACAAAGACGCCCAGCAGGCGCCAGAAATTGCCCGCTGTCAGCGTCCAGGCGCGGACAAGGACCGTTTTTTCCTCGGCTAGCACCACCGGCAGCAACAGCGCGCTAAGCCGTACGGAGAAATAGATCAGCGCCAAGGCCAGCAGCAGCGTGACCAGCAGCGCCACGCCGCCCTGCGCGCTGGCGGCGCCCGCCGCTTCGGCGCGGCCGGTGGACAGCAGCATCAGCAGGTAGCCCGGCAGCAGAAACAGGGCGACGCCGAACAGGTTGCGGAAGACGCGCCATTCCAGCGCCCCGAAGGTGAAATGGATCATCGCGCCGCCCTGGCGCTGGCCCAGCGCCAGCTGCGTCACGGCGGTGAGCATGATGGCATGCAGCGCCAGCGCCGCCAGGAAGAACAGGAACAGCGCCAGCACGGCAGGGCCCGCCGCGTTGGGATTGCCCGCCGCGATGGCCGCCTGCACCTGGTTGCCGTAATTCTGGGTAATGAAAAATTCGCCCACGGTGTAGAGCACCATCGGCAGCCAGATCAGGCCGATGATCGCGCCCAGATTGGCGAAGGTGAAACTGTACGCCTCGCGGATGGTCGCGATGACGGGGATCTGACGCACGCTCAGAATTCGTCGTAGGGACGAAGATCGTCAAACTGCGGCGCGCGCGGCACATCGTTCCAGAGCGATGCGGCCCACAGCGCCACGGCGCCGATCACCGGCCATTCCAGCGCGCCCTTCATGGCGTCACCGGCGGCGGCCCAGCGGCTGCGCGGCACCAGCGCCGCCACGCCAACGGCCGCGACAGCGAGCACGCCGGCGCCGATGGCGAGATGTAAGAGACTGATACCTTTGCGATCCTCGGTCATTTTTTTCTCGTATGTTCGCAATGACTATAAGGGCCAAAACCCAAATGTCATCTCCTGCCCTGTGCTCATTCTGCATCTGTTGCATGAAGAACTCGTAGCACAGGGAATAGGAATTTAGTCAGGTGACGGCTGGCACTTTTCCCTGCTAAACGGCCCGGCATGCGACCCATCCACATCATCGGCGGCGGCCTGGCAGGCTCAGAAGCGGCATTTCAGGCGGCAGAGGCCGGGGCCGAGGTGGTGCTGCATGAAATGCGGCCCATCCGGCCCACCTTCGCGCACCAGACCGAGGCCCTGGCGGAACTGGTCTGCTCCAATTCCTTCCGTTCCGATGACTGGCAGAACAACGCCGTCGGCCTGCTGCACGAGGAAATGCGACGCGCCGATTCGCTGATCATGCGCAGCGCCGATGCCCACAAGCTGCCCGCCGGTGGCGCGCTGGCGGTGGACCGGCATGGCTTTTCCGGCGCGGTGACGGCCACGCTGGAAGCCCATCCGCGCATCAGCATCGCGCGCGAGGAAATTACCGAACTGCCGCCGCCCGAAGACGGGCTCTGCATCGTCGCCACCGGCCCCCTCACCTCCGAAGCGCTGGGACAGTCGATCCTGCGGGCGACGGGCGAGGATGCGCTGGCCTTCTTCGACGCCATCGCCCCCATCGTGCATCGCGACTCGATCAATTTCGATATCGCCTGGATGCAGTCGCGCTACGACAAGGAAGGTCCGGGCGGCGGCACCGCCGATTACATCAACCTGCCGATGGACGAGACGCAGTATCGCGATTTCGTTGCGGCGCTGCTGGCAGGCGAAAAGGGCGACTTCAAGGAATGGGAGAAATCCACGCCCTATTTCGAAGCCTGCCTGCCGGTCGAAGTGATGGCCGAACGCGGCGTCGAAACGCTGAGCTTCGGGCCGATGAAGCCGGTGGGCCTGCGCGATCCGCACCGCGACTCCCAGCCCTATGCGGTGGTGCAGTTGCGCCAGGACAATGCGCTGGGCACGCTGTGGAACATGGTCGGCTTCCAGACCAAGCTTCGCCACGGCGAACAGGTGCGCATCTTCCGCACCATCCCGGGCCTGGAAAATGCGGAATTCGCCCGCCTGGGCGGCATGCACCGCAACACCTTCATCAATTCACCGCGCCTGCTGGATGGCGAGCTGCGGCTGAAGACCCGGCCGCATCTGCGCTTTGCCGGCCAGGTCACGGGCGTGGAAGGCTATGTCGAGAGCGCCGCCATCGGCCTGCTGGCGGGCCGCCTGGCAGCGGCCGAACGGTTGGGGCGCGCCATCACGCCACCGCCGCCCACCACCGCCTTCGGCGCCCTTCTGGGCCATATTACCGGCGGCGCCTCGCCCACGACCTTCCAGCCCATGAATGTGAATTTCGGCCTGTTCCCCGATCTCGCGCCCGCAATAAGCGCGCGCACCTGCAAACGGGTGAAAATCAAGGGCGCCGACCGCAAGCGGGCCATGGCCGAGCGGGCGCTGGAGGCACTGGACACATGGCTCGGAAATAAAGCGCCCGTGGAGTAGACGAAACCGGGTCCGGTTACGTACGTTTCTATATCAGCAACCCGATATGGATGGCCCATGGATATCCCCTCGAGCTCACTTTCCACAATGTCGAACCTTCCGACGCGCTGAAGTCCGCCGTCCAGGCCCATGTCAACAAGCTCGAGAAATTCCACGATCACATCATAGGCTGCCGCGTCTCCATCGAGATGCCGCACAAGAGCCAAAAGGCAATCGGCAATCCGCCGGATGTGCACATCGTGGTCCGCGTCCTGGGCAAGGAAATCGTCGTCAGCCGCGAACTGAAGCATGACGGCCACAAGAAGGCCGCCACCGATGCCTATGCGGTGCTGGAAGATGCCTTCCTGGTGGCGCAACAGCAGCTCAAGGATTATCGCTGCATCAGCCACGGCGATGTGAAGACCCATCGCGCCGTGGCGGCGAACGATCTCTAGGAGCGTCGGCCAGTAAAAGTGCCTGGCGGTTTTGCGTCCGGCAGCGCGACCAAAATCAAAGCCTCTTCTTCATCGCGGCGCTGAGTAGCGCCATCTGTTTGCGATGAATGGAAACGTCTCGCATCCTGCTGAGGCGGTGCAGATAGACCGGCACCAGCGCCGCCGGCAGGATTGCGGCCAGGGCGCCGCGCGGTCTGGGCCCATTGCGCGCCGCCAGAAAATGATCGCGGGCCCGCAGCGCTGTCTGCCGCACGGCGGATGCCACGCGCGGATCATCCTTCAGCAGGAAAAACTCCTCGGGCGTCATATGCAGCGCGGCCAGCAGGTCCAGCGGCAGATAGAGCTTGTGCCGCGCATTGTGGAACGGCAGCGAGCGCAGGATGCCTGCCAGTCCATAGGCCAGCGCCGCTGGGCGGGCAATCTCCGGATCACCGCCCAGGATGGTGGCGGCGGCGCGCATCAGCGCCCCGCCCGTGGCGTCGAGATACGCTTCCAGCGCCATGAAATCCGCGAACTGCTCGGCATTGGCGTCGAAGGCACGGGCCGCGATGATGCCTTCCAGCAGTGCGGGCGCGATCTTGTGCGCGGCGAACAACTCGGCCAGCCCCCGCGCCACATCATGGTTGCGCGGCATGCCGCGCCCCGCCTGCTCCACCGTCTCGCGCCACCATTCCAGCCGGATGGCGCCCAGCATGGGCTCGCGCACCGTCTCGGCGATGCGCGCCACTTCATGGTTGAAGGCATAGAGCGCGAAGAGATGCGGACGCAGGGCGGCCGGCGCAAACAGGGCGGTGAAATAGCGGTCGGGATCGGCGGCGCGGACCGAGGCGGCAAGGCGGCTGGAAAGGCTTGGCTCCATCATGTCCCAAGGAAAAGGCCGCCGGATCGCTCCGGCGGCCTTTCAAGCTATCAAAGCCCAATCAGATATGCATCGCCCCCACCATGCAGAACAGCATGGGGATAGAGAGCATGGTGTTGATGCGGCTGAAGACCATCGCGGTCTTGCCGGCAGCGGCCTTGGCGTCGGCCGCCAGGTCGGGATACTTGCCGCCGATGTTCAGCGCCTTTTGCTGGTTGGGCCAGATCACGAACCAGACATTGAAGCCCATCACCAGGCCCAGCCACATGCCTATGCCGATGATCGAGGCGGTCATGTTCGGCTCGCCCATCAGGCCCAGGGTCAGGGCATCGTGGAAGGAATAGCTGGGGCTCTGCGACGCCAGGCCGATGCCCAGCACGATGGTGGCCAGCGCGCCATAGCGGAACCACCACAGCGCCTGCGGCGCGATATAGCCGGTGACGCCGCCCTTCAGTTCGGCGGGCACCTTGGGCATGGTCGGGATCTGCACGAAGTTGAAATAGTAGAGCAGGCCGATCCACATCACGCCGGCGATGACATGCAGCCAGCGGGTGACGAAGGACCAGAAATTGGCGTCAAGGCTGCCTTGCAGGCAGCCGACATAGATCGCCGTTACGCCAAGTGCGAGCACGAAGCCCGCGATGACGACATTGCGCAGATTGCCGAAGAAAGCGGCCATTGGGTTTCCCCTCCCCAGATTCGTGGGGGGAACTCTAGACCAAAGCTTCCGCCTTGTCGCTAGATCTTCAGCGCCCGGGGCCGCCAGATGTTCAGCCAGGTCACCACGATCAGCCGCGTCACCGAGACCGAGGTGAAGAAGGATGTGGCGATGCCGAAGCCCAGCGCCACGGCGAAGCCGCGCACCGGGCCCGAACCCAGTTCGAACAGAATCAGCGCCGCAATCAGATGGGTCATGTTGGCGTCGATGATGGTGTCGCGGGCGCGGCGGAAGCCCTGGTCGATCGCGGCCAGCATGCCACGGCCATTGCGCTGCTCTTCGCGTATGCGCTCGAAGATCAGCACGTTGGCATCGACCGCCATGCCCAGCGTCAGCACGATGCCGGCAATGCCCGGCAGGGTGAGCGTGGCCAGCGGCGTCAGCGCCGCCAGCAACAGGATCAGGTTCAGCGCCAGCGCCACGTTGGCGAACATGCCGAACAGGCCGTAGCGCAGCACCATGAACAGCGCCACCAGGCCAAGGCCAGCAATGGCCGACAGGCGGCCGGTGCTGATGGAATCGGCGCCCAGCTCGGCGCCGACGGTGCGTTCCTCGATCACATGCAGCGGCGCGGGCAGCGCGCCCGCCCGCAGCAGGATGGAAAGCTGGTTGGCGGCCTGGGTGGTGAAGCTGCCGCTGATCTGGCCGGTGCCGCCCATGATCGGTTCGTTGATGCGCGGATCGGACAGCACCTGCCCGTCCAGCACGATGGCGAAGCGGTGATTGACGTTGTCGCGGGTCATCTCGCCGAACTGGCGGGCGCCGACATTGTCGAAGCGGGTGGTGACGGCGGGCTGGCCGCTGCGCTGGTCGAAGCCGACGCCGGCATCGACCAGCCGCTCGCCGGCCACCAGCACGCGGCGGCGGATCACGGTCCTGCGGGCCTCGCCCATGATCGGCAGGATTTCCGAGCCGATGGGGGCGCGCATGTTGGGGTTGGTCATCAACTCGGCCTCGGCGCCCTCATCCACCAGGTGGATGGTCATCTTGGCGGTCTTGCCCAGGATTTCCTTCAGCTCGGCCGGGTTCTGCAGGCCGGGCACCTCGACCACGATGCGGTCGGGTAATTGCGGCGCGATGGACGGCTCACGCGTGCCCATCTCGTTGATGCGGCGGTTCACCACGCTCACGGACTGCTGCAGGATCTGCTGCCGCGTCTGGTCGGCATAGGATTTGGTCTGGGTCAGGACGATGCGGCCATTGCCCGGCTCGGTCATGTCATACTGGCGCGCGCCCGGCACCAGCGATGTCGCCATGGTCGGGTTGAGGTCAGTGATCAGGCGCTTTGCCTCGGCATAGCGCGCCGTGTCGTTGACCGTGACGCGCACGGAATCGGCGCCGAATTCCAGGCCGCTGATGCCGATGCCCGCCTTGCGCAGGGCCGCGCCGACATCGCCCATCAGCGATTCCGCACGCTCGCGCTGCACGGCGGGCAGATCCACTTCCAGCAGCAGATAGGAACCGCCCTGCAGGTCCAGGCCCAGATTGACTGCCTGGTTCGGCAGCCAGGACGGCAGGCGGGCGCGCAGATGCTCGGGCAGCGCATTGGGCAGCGCCACGATCAGGCCAGCCGCCACCAGCGACAGGGTGAACCAGCGGAGCCAGGCGGGGACTTGCAGCACGGATCAGGCCTTGGCTGCGGCGTCCGCCTTGGTGCGGACGTCGGTGATGGCGGACTTCAGGACGCGGACTTCGACGTTATCGGCGATCTCGACCTGGATTTCAGTGTCGGCGTCGCCGGCGGTCTTGGCGACCTTGCCCAGCAGGCCACCGGCCGTGATGACGGTGTCGCCGCGCTTCAGATTGTTTATCATCTGCTTGAGCTGCTTGGCCCGCTGGCTTTGCGGCCGCCAGACTAGGAAGTAGAAGATCGCGAACATCGCGACCAGCGGCAGGAACATCTGCAAGGTGGGGTCGTTCATGGCTGTTATTCTTTCGGCGCGGCTGGCGCGGTGCAGGATTGGCGGCGACTATAGCGACGGTATTTCGGTTTGCAACCACGTGAAATCAAGGGGTTAGGATGAAATCGGGCAACAATTCGGGGCTGGGTGATGACGCCCCGGCGCTTCTGGCCCGCATCGCTGCGGCGCTGGAGCGGCTCTCCCCACCGCCGGTTGCAGGCCTGCCCGTGGTGGCGGCAGGCGACGCCTTCGTCTGGGAGCCTGTCGCGGGCGGCCTGATCGCGGTGCCCAGCGTGGCGCGGGTGCCCCTGTCGCTGCTCAAGGGCATCGAACCGCAGCGCGACACGCTGCTGGCCAACACCACCCGCTTCGCTGATGGCCTGCCCGCCAACAACGCCCTGCTGTGGGGTGCGCGCGGCATGGGCAAAAGCTCGCTGATCAAGGCCGTGCAGGCGGAGGTCAACCACACCCGCAGCGACAAGCTGGTGCTGGTGGAAGTGCATCGCGAGGACATCTCCACCCTGCCCCAGCTGCTGCGGCTGCTGCGCGCCAGCGAACGCCGCTTCCTGCTCTATTGCGATGACCTGAGCTTCGACAAGGACGATACCAGCTACAAGTCGCTCAAGGCGGCGCTGGAAGGCGGGCTCGAGGGCCGGCCGGAAAATGTGATGTTCTACGCCTCGTCCAACCGCCGCCACCTGATGCCGCGCGACCTGATCGACAATGAAAAGGGCAGCGCCATCAATCCCGGCGAGGCGGTGGAGGAGAAAGTCTCGCTCTCAGACCGCTTCGGCCTTTGGCTGGGCTTCCACAATTGCAGCCAGGACGATTATCTGGCGATGGTGAATGGCTATGCCGCGCATTACGGCCTGACCATAGCGCCGGAGCAGTTGCGGGCGCGGGCGCTGACCTGGGCGATCACCCGTGGTTCACGCTCGGGCCGCGTCGCCTGGCAGTTCATTCAGGATATTGCCGGCGAACTCGGCAAAAAACTGGACTGATTAATGGTCGCGCGGCCTAACGCCTTCGCTGCGCTCCGGCTGGGCCGGCGCTCCTAGGCACCCGCCCGCGCAACCAGCAGGCGTTCCGGATTCACCGGCGTCGTGCCGTTGCGGATCTCGAAATGCACCTGCGGCGAAGACACGTCGCCGGTCTGCCCGGCATAGCCGATCACCTGGCCCTTGGCGACGAAATCGCCCTGCCCGACCAGCATGCGGTCGGCATGGGCATAGGCAGTGACATAGCCGTTGGAGTGCTTGATCAGCACCAGGTTGCCATAACCGTTGAGCGTGCCGGAATAGCTGACCGTGCCGCTGGCCGAAGCGCGGATCGGCGCATTCATGCTGGCGGCGATATTGATGCCGTCATTGCGCTCGCCATTGCGGGTGACGCCAAAGCCGGCGATCACGCGGCCATTCACCGGCCAGGCGAAGGCGACATTGCCGGCGACGACGGTAGGGCGGCTGTCGGCGGGTTCGCGATATTCATAGACCGGCGTACCGCGCTGGGCGACGGCGGTGCGATAGGCGGGGCGGGGCGTCGGCACCGGCGGCTCGGCGATGGCTTCGCCCGCATCCTGATAGACATAGACGCGCGGCGCGCCGTTGGTGGCCGCAGCGGCGGTACGCACCGGGGCGCGCTTGCCCAGGCGATCATTGACGCCCCAGGAGAGCTGCGTTTCCGGCGTGTCGGACGCACAGGCGCTCAGCAGCGGCAACAGGCTCAGCGCCAGCAGCGCGATCATCTTGGAAGTACGACGGTCCATTTTTCATGCCTTCTGCACGAATGTCTCGAAACGGATCATCGCGGGGAAAGATGAAGGGCGGCTTAACCAAGAACGGGCGCGCGAAAATTCCTGCGCGGCCCGCGTTAAGACTTCAGTGAGATTTGACCCAGCTTTTCCCGCATCTTTTTCAGCACCGCATGTTCGGTGAGATTGAGATGCAGCGGGGTTACCGAAATCCTGCCGGCTGTGACTGCGCCAAGGTCGCTGTCTTCGGGCGGCACGGTCTCGTGGCGGCGCAGGCCGATCCAGTAATAGGCCCGCTCGCGCACATCCATGCGCTGGTGGATCTCGGTGGATTGCAGGTCGTAATGGCCCTGCGGCACCAGCGCCACGCTGGTGACATCGGCGGCGGCGACACCGGGGAAATTGATGTTCATCAACACACCCTGCGGCCAGCCCGCATCCAGCAGGCGGCGGATCACGGCGGCGCCATGCGTTTCGCCCACGCTCCAGTCCAGCCCGACACGGCCACCATCGCCATATTCCTGGCTCATGGCGATGGCGGGAATCCCCAGGGCGCAACCTTCCATCGCGCCCGCGACGGTGCCGGAATAGGTGACGTCATCGGCGAGGTTGGAACCGGAATTGACGCCCGACAGCACAAGCGTGGGCGGCTCATGCTCCAGGATCGACAACGCCGCCATCATGACGCAATCGGTCGGCGTACCCGTGACGGCAAAGTGGCGCTCACCTATCTTGCGCAGGCGTAAGGGCGAGGCCAGGGTCAGCGAATGCGATGCGCCCGACTGTTCGTTTTCCGGCGCCACCACCCAGACATCGTCGGACAGTTCGCGGGCGATCTTCTCGGCCACCACCAACCCGGGGGCATGGATGCCGTCATCGTTGGTGACCAGGATGCGCAGGGGCTTGGACATGGTCTGGAAGTACCGCAGGGGGCGGTTTTTCACAATGCGGCGCATCGCCTATAAGACAGGCACATGAAACTGCTGTTCCTCATCCCGGGCGATGTGCGCTTCACGGCGGCAACGCCGGACCATGCGCCATTGGGCGGCACCGAAAGCTGCGCCGCCTGGCTGGCGCGTCATCTGGCGGCCCTGGGCCATGACGTCACGCTGATGACGGCGCTGCCGCCGGGTACGCCGCGCCTGGTGGCGGGCGTGCGCCATGTTTCCAACGAAGACGGCACCGGCGCCTTCTTCGCAGCCGAGGATTTCGAGGCGGTGATCGCCCTGACCTCGCCGCACAATGCGCAGGCGCTGAAACAGGCTGCACCCCGCGCCTTGCATGTCGCCTGGCTGCACCTGCTGGGGCACCAGCCCGACATGGCGATGCTGCATCCCGCCACGCCCTTCATCGACGCCGCCGTGATGGTGAGCGCCTACCAGCGCGATGCGTTGGGTTTTGCGGGGCCAGCGCAGGTGATCGGCAACGGCATCGCCCCGGCTTTCGAGAACCTGTTTGCCTCGGCGGACAAATTGCGCGCCGCCAAGCAGAACCGCGCCGTCTATGCCTCCATTCCCGATCGTGGGCTGGAATGGCTGATCGCCGCCTTCCGCGAGGCGCAGGTCGACACCAGGCTCGATATCTATTCCGGCATGCGCATCTACCAGCGTTCCGACGAACCGCTGGCCGCGCTCTATGCCGCCATCGCCGCCACGCCGCGCGCCCGGCGCTTTGATCCGGTGGGACAGACCGAACTGGCGGCGGCGATGAAGAGCGCCGCCTTCCTCACCTATCCCGCCAACCAGCCGGAGACCTATTGCATCGTGGCGCAGGAGGCGATGGCGGCGGGGCTGAAAGTGATCGCGACGCCGATGGGCGCACTGCGCGAAACCACGCGTGGCCATGCCGACCTGATGCCGCTGGATGGCATCACCGGCGCACAACTGCCCAGCCTGTTCGCGCGGCGGATCGAAGCGAATGTGCAGGACTTCCTGGCGCGGCCAGACGCGTGGGCGGAAGAACGCTTCGCCCAGGCCCAGGAGGCCAGCCGCGTCGGCAACTGGCGCGTGCGGGCGAAGGAATGGGAAGCGTTTCTCGGGCCCGCGATAAGCTGGAAACGTGGCGCTTAGCCGATCTTGGTCTTGCCGCCCATGTAAGGCTGCAAGACATCGGGAATGGCGACGCTGCCATCGTCCTGCTGATAATTTTCCAGGATGGCGACCAGAGTGCGGCCCACCGCCAGGCCGGAGCCGTTCAGCGTATGCACCGGCCCCTTCACCTTGCCGTCGGCGCCACGCACGCGCGTGTTCATGCGCCGGGCCTGGAAATCACCGCAGTTGGAGCAGGACGAGATTTCGCGGAAGGCGTTCTGGCCGGGCAGCCAGACCTCGATGTCATAGGTCTTGGTGGCGCCAAAGCCCATATCGCCGGTGCACAGCGTCACGACGCGGTGGGCGAGATCGAGCTTTTTCAGGATTTCCTGCGCCGCGTCGGTCATGCGCTCATGCTCGGCATTGGACTGGCCGGGCGTGGTGATCGAGACCAGCTCCACCTTGCTGAACTGGTGCATGCGGATCATGCCGCGCGTATCGCGCCCCGCTGCACCCGCTTCGGCGCGGAAACAGGGCGTGTAGGCGGTGAAGCGGATCGGCAGTTCGGCTTCGGCCAGAATTTCTTCCGATACGTAATTGGTCAGAGGCACTTCGGCGGTTGGAATGAGATAAAATTTGTTTTCAAAAGGCACTTCCGCAGGATCAATGCTCAAAATGGTAGCATTTGGATTTTTCACCTTCGCCCGGCTAAACCATTCGTCAAATTCAAACGGACTGTTGGCTGCGAATAAATCTTCTTTGAATTTCGGCAGTTGCCCCGTTCCAAACAGCGCCTGATCGCGCACCAGCACCGGCGGGCTGACTTCGGTGTAGCCGAACTTCTCGGTATGCGTGTCCAGCATGAAGGCGCCGATGGCACGCTCCAGCTTGGCGAGATCACCCTTGAGATAGACGAAGCGCGCGCCACTCACCTTGGCGGCGCGTTCGAAATCCATCAGGCCCAGCGCTTCGCCGATCTCGAAATGCTGCCTGGCGTTGTTGATGCCGCGCGGGCTGCCGAAGGCGCGCGCCGGCATGGCGACATTGTCGCTCTCATCAGTACCGTCAGGCGCATCGGCGGCGGGAAGATTGGGGAGCACCGCCAGCAGGTCGCGCAATTCGCTTTCCAGCACGCGCTGGTCGGCCTCGCCTTTCTGGATCGCGTCTTTCAGCCCCGCGACTTCGGCCATCAGCGCAGCGGCGCCCGCGTCATCCTTCTTCGCCTTCGCCTGCCCGATCAGCTTGGACGCATCGTTGCGGCGCGCCTGGTCGGTCTGCAGCCGCACCAGCAGTTCGCGCAATTCCTTGTCCTTGGCCAGCAGCCTGTCGGTCTCGGCCCCGGCGCTGTCGCGATAGGCGGGACGGCGCGCCAGCGCCGCCGCGAACGAGTCGCGATTATCGCGAACAGCCTTGATGTCGTGCATTGATTCACCCGCGCTTTGTCGCCTTATGCCACGGGCCGTCCGCCCGTCAAAACCGGGCTTTTTCGCTGGCTTGCGGGCCGGGCAGCCTTAACAACCACCTAACAGGGCCGCTTGCATTTCAGACAAGTCCGAAACCGGACTGCAATGGGAACCTGCCTAGACTTCTTCCCGCTGAGACAGGGGAAACGCCGTGCTGGGGCGTCTGAGACCAAGGGTTATGCTGGATACGCTGGACGGGCAATTGTCCCGCCTGGGCGCGCTTGGCTCCGCCCTCGTCCTCACCGCCATCGCCGTTACCACCGTCGTCACCACCCACTTCCTGATCCGCAACCTGTCGGGCATGCCCGTCAAGCCGATGTCGGTGGTCGTGCTGGTGGCCGAGATGACCGCCGTGCTGCTGCCGATGATGTTCTTCGGCCGCCGCGTCATCGGCGAACTGAAGAAATCCAAGGCCGAAGCCGCCGAGATGTCCCGCCGGCTGGAAATCGCCGCTGAACAGGCGCACCAGGCCAATCGTGCCAAGTCGCAATTCCTCGCCAACATGAGCCATGAGCTGCGCACGCCGCTGAACGCCATCATGGGCTTTTCGGAAGTGATGAAGGACCAGCATATGGGTCCGGTGAACAACCCGCGCTATCTCGCCTATGCCAAGGATATCCATACTTCGGGCCACTATTTGCTGGGCATCATCAACGACATTCTCGACCTCTCCAAGATCGAGGCCGGCAAGATGTCGCTGGAAAGTGCCGAGGAGTTCGAGTTCGCCCCCACCGTCACCGCCTCGCTGGGCATGATCGAAAACCTTGGCAACAAGTTCGACGTCGAAGTGATCGACAATCTGCCGCGCGACGGGGTGCGACTGGTGGCGGTGGAGCGCATGATGCGCCAGATCCTGATCAACCTGGTGGGCAACGCCATCAAGTTCACTCCCGCCGGCGGCACGGTATGCATCGGCGGCCGCATGCTGGAAGATGGCGGCTACAAGCTGGTGGTCAGCGACAGCGGCGTCGGCATGAGTGACGAGGAAATCAAGGTGGCGCTGACGCCGTTCGGCCAGATCGCCAACCTGATGGGGGCCAAGCATACCGGCACCGGGCTGGGCCTGCCGCTGGCCAAGGCGATGATGGAGCTGCATGGCGGCAGCCTGACCATCACCAGCATGCCCCAGCGCGGCACCAATGTGGTTCTGACCTTCCCGGCAGCGCGGGTACTGCCCGGCCGCGACCTGCGGGTGCAGGTCGCCTAGCTGTTTTCGCTGCCGGCAGCTGCTTCCGCTGCTTCCTTCGCCAGCCGCGCGGCTTCGTCCCGGGCGCGGCCACGCTCGATCCAGCGTACCAGCAGCACCGAAATCTCGTAGAGCCCCACCAGCGGCACCGCCAGCGCCAGCATCGAGACCGGATCGGGGGGCGTGACCACCGCCGCCACCGCGAACAGACCGACAATGGCGAAGCGGCGCATGTCGCGCAGCTGGCGCGAGGTGATGATCCCCACCTTGCCCAGCAGCGACAGCAGCACCGGCAACTGGAAGGTCAGGCCGAAGGCGAAGAGCAGCTTCATCACCAGGTCGAGATATTCGCTGACCTTAGCCTGCAGCTGGATGCCCAGCGCCCCACCCATCACGCCTGGCGTCTCGAAGCCGACAAAGAAGTGGATGGCGTAAGGCAGCAGCACGTAATAGGCGAAGGCCGCGCCCGCGATGAAGCAGAAGGGCGTGGCCAACAGGAAGGGCAGGAAGGCGTTGCGCTCATGCTTGTAGAGGCCGGGCGCGATGAACATCCAGAGCTGGGCGGCAACAAACGGAAAGGCCAGGCAGAGGCCGCCGAACATGCCGATCTTCACATAGGCGAAGAACACCTCGCCCAGCGCGGTGAAGATCAGGTGCGCATCGGCCTTGCCGGCCAGGGCATGCGCCAGCGGAATGGTCAGGAAGGCATAGATGTATTTGGCGAAGCCGAAGCTGATGCCGAAGGCGACCGCGAAGGACGCCACCGACCAGACCAGCCGTTTGCGCAGCTCGATCAGGTGCTCCATCAGGGGCGCCTTGGTGGCGTCGAGCGCCGCCTCGTCTTCCGGGGTTGGCGAGATCACGACGCGGCGCGCTCGCTGCTGGCAGCGGGTTCGCTATCCGCGACAGGCGCGGGCGGAACCGGCGTGTCGGTGACCATGAACTCGCCGGCGCGCGGCGTCGACTCGTCGGCCGACGCCGTGGACGTCTCGGGATAGACGGAGGATTCGTTCAGCGACTTCTCGAGATCGGCCAGCGGATTCTTGGCCCGCAACGCTTCGACTTCCTTGCGCAGTTCGTCCAGCTCGCTCTGGCGCGCCATCTCGTCGAAGCTGCGCTTGAAGTCGTTGGCCATGGCGCGCGCCTTGCCAGCCCAGCGCCCCATCATGTGCATGAATTTGGGCAGGTCCTTGGGGCCCACCACCACCAGCGCGACGCCGAGCAGGATCAGGAGCTTCCAGCTGAAGAAATCAAACATAAGGGCGCGCCCGGCAGGACCGTCAGGCGGCGGTCTTGTCCTTGTTCACCGGGTCGGCCGCGCGGGCTTCGCCGTTGATGACCTTGGGATCTTCCTTGGCACCTTCGCCCAGCCCCTTCTTGAAGCTGTTCACGCCCTTGCCGAAATCGCCCATCAGGTCGGAAATCTTGCCCTTGCCGCCGAACATGACCAGAACGACCACAGCCAGGATAACCCAGTGCCAGATGCCGAAACCACCCATGACGCTCTCCTTAACTACTTGTAAAACCACGCGATTTGCGGGGCGGGCCCAACCAGGGCCGGGCTCATGCTCCTGTTAAAGCGCGCGCGCGCGCCCGGCGCAAGTCCGACCTGAAAATTGGGTTTCCGGCGCACGATGCAACCCGCCGCCCATGCGAAGCTGCTGGCGGGTCCAATGGCGCATGCGAACGGACAGCGCAGCCCCTCAGGACGGCGCCATTCCGTCCGTCATGGCCAGCCTTGCGGCGTCAGGATCGGGCCCTAGGCCCACATCCCCGAGCCGCAAACGACATAGCCACAGATCGCCGCAATCGCTGCGGCGATGACCAGGGCGGCGATGACTTTGCTGAAAACACCGGCGCGATCGACGTCTTCCGGCAGATGCACATCATGGTCCATGCAAGATCTCCTGCGATACGACATGAGGACGATGCCATCATACGCCTTTGCCCGGGGCTTGTTGAGATGGCAAAGCGATTCGCGCTGCAAAATCGGCGTCGAAATACTTTCCCCACGGGGAAAGGCCGCCCGCCCCTGAGCAGGCCGGGTTCGACATGAAATCCATGTACGGATTATATCCCAGCCCCGTTCCGGCCCGTCCCGGTTTTGCCGCTTGCAGGCGCCGGAAGCCCCCTTCATGCTCCGCCCACGTAAAACATAATTCCGGGGAACGATCATGAAGACTCCGTCGCGGCGCGACATGCTCGCCAATGGCATCTCGCTGGCAGCCCTTGCCGCCTTCGCGCCCGCCGCTCGCGCCCAGCAGGCCCCCGCCGGGCGCGGTGCCGCGCCAGGCGGCCCGCCGCCGCCGCCCGTGATCGAGCGCTTCGATCCGGCCTTCGACGCGCTGGTCGATTCCACCGCCAGGATCGAGCGCATCGTCGATACCGGCTTTGAGTGGTGCGAAGGCCCGGTCTGGATCGGTGGCGCCGACGGCTATCTCCTCGCCTCCGACCCGCGCGCGAATGCCATCCTGCAATGGTCTCCCAAGGGTGGGCTGCAAACCTGGCTCAAGCCGTCCGGTCTGCAGACGCCGACCAATCCAGCCGTCCATCGCGAGGCCGGAATCAACGGCATGACCCTGGGCCGCGGCGGCATCCTGGCGGCCGACAGCGGCACGCCCGGCATTGTCCGCATCGACATCGCCACCAAGCAGCGCACCGTGCTGGCCAGCCGTTTCGAGGGCAAGCGTTTCAACAGCCCCAACGATCTGTGCGTTTCACCCACCACCGGTGCGATCTACTTCACCGATCCGCCTTATGGCCTGGTCAACCAGGCCACGCCAGAACAGCGCGGCGAGTATATCTCGCCCTTGCGCGAGATGCCGTATATGGGCGTCTTCAAGCTTGCCCCGGACAACAGCGTGACGCTGATCGGACGCTACCTGATGCCCAACGGCGTCGGCGTTTCGCCCGACGGCCGCGTGCTCTATCACACCGACGGCAATTTCGGCTGGGTGCGGCACGACCTGGACGAGCAGGGCAATTCGGTGTCGCAGCGCTCCCTGTTCGACCGCGTGGCGCAGAAATTCGCCAATCCCCGCGCCGCCGGCGACGGCATGAAGATCGATGCGGCGGGCAATATCTGGACCTCGGGCGATAGCGGCATCGGCGTCTTCAACCCACAGGGCCAGCGCCTGGGCCGCTTCCGCATCGCCGGCTCTGCCCCGAACTGCGAGTTCGGCGCCGACGGCAATCTCTATATCGCGGGCGGTACTGGCCTTTATCGCGTGCCGGTCAAGGCGAAGAAGCTAATGACGAAGTTCTAGCCCACCAGGATTTCGCCGCGACGGCCCATCGCATCGGCGAGCTCACCCAGACGCTTCTGGACGGGCTCGCTGGCGATGGCCTCGCGCTTCTTGGGCACTTCCAGGATGACCTTGGCGGGCGTGACACGCAGCTTGTAATTGGCGAACTCGCCCGCCGCGCTGGCCGACAGCGAGAAGCCGAAACGCCAGGTCAGGCCCAGCAGGCGCGCGCGCTTTTCATCATCCTTGTCCAGCAGCGCCGCCAGCGCCAGGTCGCGGGGGAAATCCTCGTCGCCGGAATAGCGGTGGAAAAGCGAAGCGGCGATCAGGGCGCGGGCACGATGGTCGGCCCCGGCAAAGGGCGCGGTCAGCACCTGGCCGAAGGCACCGATGGCACGGTCGTCGGGATGACGCCGCCAGCCAATGTCGGAGAACAGGGCCGAAGCCTCGCGGATGCGTGTCATCTCGGCGCTTTCGCCTTCAAACAGCACTCGCGTCCAGTCGAACATTTCCTGGGCATGCAGCGGCACGCGCGCCATGCGGGCATTGCTGGCATAGGCGAAATCCACCAGCGGATCCTTGGCGCGCTCGGCGGGCGGCAGCAGCGCATAGTGCAGTCCTTCGCGCAGGCCATAGGCGGAGATCACCACATCCTTCATGCCACCGGCCTCGATCAGCCGCTCCAGCACCACCGCGCCATAGGGCAACGAGTCGGCGCGGCGCTTGGAGACAACCTTGATCTTGCGGATGGAGTCGCGGGAAAGGCCGGCCAGCAGCTTGCACAGGCGCAAGGCGCGGCCGCGCGGGATGACGTATTGCTGCAGCACATGGAGCGGATAGTTCTGCTCCTCCATGTCGACACGGGCGAAGCTGCGCCAGATGCCGCCCACCGCATACAGCGCGCCCGCATCGAGATCGGAAAGGCTTTTGAGACCCTTGTCTACTATGTCGCGCGCCTTGTCGGGGTCGCCTTTGGACTGGTCCATCAGCCGCAGCGGTCCGAAAGGCAGCGAATAGGCATCGCCCGTCTTGCCGCCCTTGACCGACACCATGTCCAGGCTGCCGCCACCCAGATCGGCGGCTATGCCGTCGGCCTCGGGAATGCCCGCGATCACACCCTCGGCGGCGATGCGCGCTTCGTCCTCACCCGCCAGCACGCGGATGGGCGAGCCCCAGGCCTTTTCGGCGCGGGCGATGAATTCGGCGCCATTGGAAGCGTCGCGCGCCGCCGCCGTCGCCACCGCCTCGCGGGTGGGCACACCCAGGCCATCGGCGATCAGGCGAAAGCGGGCCAGCGCCTCCAGCGCCTCGGTGCAGCCTTCGGCATGCAGGCGGCCGGTGGAAACCATGTCGCGTCCGATGCCGCAGATGGATTTCTCGTTCTGGAGGGTGGCGGCAGTGCGGCTTTCGCCTTCATAGACCAACAGGCGGACGGAATTGGAGCCGATGTCTACGATAGCGACAGGCATGCCCGCGCAGTCCAGCGCGGGCGTCAGTGCCCTGCGAAGATCGCTGACCGATGACAAGTCAGGTCCGCGGCTTCTGCATCTTGAGGGCGCGTCCGCGCCCCGAAAGCGAAGGGTTGGTCATGAAATAAGTATGCGCCGAAAAAGCGTCCGCGTCTTCAGAATGAGAATCGCGGACATAGGTTCCATCGGGCTGCATATACCAGCTTTGGGCCTGGTCTTTCAGCTGCGCCACCATGATCTGGTCAAGGACCTGTTGATGGACAGTGGGATTGTCAATCGGAACAAGGGTCTCCACCCGGCGATCCAGGTTCCGGGGCATCCAGTCGGCGGAGGAAATGAAGACCTTGGCATCCTTGTGGGGCAGGCCATGACCGTTGCCGAAGGCGATGATGCGGCCATGTTCCAGGAAGCGGCCGACGATGGACTTGACCCGGATATGCTCGGACAGGCCGGGCACGCCGGGGCGCAGGCAGCAGATGCCGCGCACGATCAGGTCGATCTTCACCCCGGCCTGGCTGGCCCGGTAGAGCGCATCGATCATGTGCGGGTCGACCAGGCTGTTGAGCTTGACCCAGATGGCGGCGGGCTTGCCCGCCTTGGCATGCATCATCTCCTGCTGGATGGCTTCCACCAGGCGGCCGCGCAGCGAGGTCGGCGACATCGCCATCTTCTCCATCGCCTTGGGCTCGGCATAGCCGGTGATGAAGTTGAAGAGCTGGGCGGCGTCGCGCCCCAGCGCCGGATCGGCGGTGAAAAGCGACAGGTCGGTATAGATGCGCGCCGTGTTGGGGTGATAGTTGCCGGTGCCGAAATGGGCATAGGTGCGCAACTGGCCGGCCTCGCGCCGCACCACCAGGCTGACCTTGGCGTGGGTCTTCAGGGCGACGAAGCCATAGACCACCTGCACGCCCGCCCGCTCCAGGTCCCGGGCCCACTTGATGTTGTTGGCCTCGTCGAAGCGGGCCTTCAGCTCCACCAGCGCCGTGACGGACTTGCCCGCTTCCGCCGCCTCGATCAGCGCCGCCACGATCGGGCTGTCGGAGCTGGTGCGGTAGAGCGTCTGCTTGATCGCCACCACGTCGGGATCGGCGGCGGCCTGGCGCAGGAACTGCACCACCGTGTCGAAGCTCTCGAACGGGTGATGGACGACCAGATCCTTTTCGCGGATGGCGGCGAAACAGTCGCCGCCATGATCGCGGATGCGCTCGGGCGAGCGCGGGATATAGGGCTTGAACTGCAGCTCAGGCCGCTCCGACAGGATCAGCTTGGACAGGTCCGACAGGCCCATCAGGTTTTCGACGATGACAATCTCGCTCTCGTCCAGGTCAAGATGACCGGCGATGAAGCGGCGCAGGCCATCGGACATCGACTTGCTGCACTTCATGTGGATGACGCTGCCGCGACGGCGGCGCTTGAGCAAAGTCTCGAACAGCAGCACCAGGTCTTCGGCCTCTTCCTCGACCTCGACATCGCTGTCGCGCAGGATGCGGAACAGGCCCCAGCCCGAAACCGTCTTGCCGGCGAAGAGACGGTCGAAGTTGAGCGCGATCACATCCTCCAGCGGCAGGAAGCGCACGCGCCTCTCGGTATCGGGCAGGCGGATGAAGCGGCGCAGCTGCGGCGGCACCGGAATCAGGGCGGTGAAGGTCTTGCCGTGGCCTTCCAGCTCCAGCGCGATGGTGAAGCCCAGGTTCGGAATAAAGGGAAAGGGATGCGCCGGGTCGATCGCCAGCGGCGTCAGTACCGGGAAGATCTGCTGCTGGAACTGTTCCACCAGGAAGCTGCGGTCGTTGTCGGAGAGTTCGTCGGGCCGCGCCACGATCACCTGTTCGGCGCGCAATTCGGCGTTGATGCCGGCCCAGACCTTCTGCTGGTCGGCGATCAGGGCGCGCGCCGCCTTGTCCACGGCGTCGAGCTGCTGCGCCGGCGTCAGGCCATCGGCAGACGGCGTGATGACATCCTCGCGCACCATGCCCATCAGGCCCGCCACGCGCACCATGTAGAACTCGTCCAGGTTGGTGGCCGAGATGGAGAGGAAGCGCAGGCGCTCGAACAGCGGGTGACGGCGGTTGGTGGATTCCTCGATCACCCGGCGGTTGAAGGCCAGCCAGGACAGTTCGCGGTTGACGAAGCGGCTGGGGGACGCGGGATCAAGCGAAACGGCGTTGCCGCCACTGAAGGCGACAACATCTTCAGTCAGGGACGCTTCGGCCGCGTCGTTGGCCGGGAGAGGTTCGGGGTGCGAGGACATGCCGGAACTCTGACAGGAAAATATGAACGTGTCATGGCAAGGGCGGGGCCAGCAGTTCCCGGATAAGTGCCAGATTTACCGGCCTTTTCTCTGAAAGCGCCTGGGCATCGGCCTGGGCCACGAAGTCCCTTATTGCGGCCGGATCGCGGTCCAGCCGGGCAATCATGGTGCGGATCACCGCCTCCGGCACGGCCAATTGCCGGTCAGCGAACAGCTTGGCCGCCAGCCCGGCCAGCAGGGCGTCGTCGGGCGCCCCCAGGTCGAAGGCCAGCAGCGCCGCATGGCGGGAGGCCAGGTCGGGCAGCGCCACGCGCCACAGCGCGGGGTGCGTGCGCCCGGTCAGCAGCAGCGGCGTGCCGCGCTCGAACAGGTCAAACAGGGCCCGCTCATGCGTATCGCCGGGTGCCGCATCGATATCCTCCACCGCCACGGCACCCAGCGGAGCTTCGGTGAGTTCGGCGGCGCGCACCACGGTTGCCTTCGCGGCCCGCGCCCAGATCTGCACCAGGTGCGACTTGCCGGAGGCCGAGGGACCATGCAGCGCGGCCGCAGGCGCGGGCCAGTGCGGGAAAGACTCCAGGAACGTCAACGCGCGTTGATTGCCCGGCGCGGCGATGAAATCGGCCCGGGTGAGATTATCGCGCGGCGGAATGGGAAGGATGAACTGCATCAGGCGGTGCGCCGCCCTGCCAGCAGCGCCCGCACCAGCGCCGCGCCATAGCCAACCCAGGAAACAAACGTGAAGACCGCCGCCGTGAAGGCGGCGGCGAACAGCAGGCGCGGCGCTTCCAGATCAAACGCCAGCAGCAGCAGGCAGCCGCCGACATAAATGATCTGCACCACGGTCGAAATCTTGCCCAGCGACGACGCCGCCATCTGCAGCGGCCAGCCGGACAGACGCGCCAGGCCCAGGCCCAGCACGATGCAGACATCCCGCAGGATCATCAGCGCCAGCAGCCACCACGGCGCCACATCGATCTGCCACAGCGCCAGCAGGCAGAGCAGCATCAGGAGCTTGTCGGCGGCAGGATCGAGCCAGGCGCCAGAGCGCGACGTGACCTGCCAGTGCCGGGCGATGAAGCCGTCCAGGCCATCGCTGAGCCCCGCCGCCGCGAAGAGCAGGAAGGCGGCGGTATCGTGGCCTTCCAGGATCAGCCAGGCGGTGAGTGGCGCGGCCGCCAGCCGGGCCAAGGAAAGGATGTTGGGCAGGTGCTTCAGCACCGGGGCCTCAGGACGCGGGCGCGAGCAGCCACAGGCCGCCGCGATTGACGAGGGAAAGCTTCGCCGTGCCCAGCGCCTCGCGCAACTGGTCCGCCGTGCCCATATAGGCGATCTGCATGCGGGCATAGCCGGTATCCATTGCCATCACGGTCACGCCCGTCACCACCGACACCGAGGCGAGCGCGGTCTGCACTTCATTCCATTGCGCCAGGCTGGCGATGCGCATGTCGGCGGTGATGCGGTTGCGCAGGTTGGGGTCGATGGTGGTGCGCGACTTCCACAGATCGTCGATGGTGGTGGACGCGGCGATTGCCGCCGCCGGATAGGCGGTGCCCAGCGTCGGCGCCGGGACATCGACGCTGCTCTTGGCGGAACCCTGGTTCGCACCCAGGCGGCGGACATTCACCGTCACCTTGCCGCCGGCATAGAGGGCCTGCACCAGCGCGACTTCCGTGGCGCGGACGCGGCCTGCCGCCGCGGCGACATCGGCCCAGGTCGCGGCATCCAGATTGAGGTTCGCCAGGCTGCGCAGGTCTTCCACCGATGGCAGGGTGAAGGGTACCAGCGCGTTCTGCTGCACATTGGGCGCGCCCAGCGCCTGTGCCCAGGCGCCGCCGGAAACATTGGGCGCCATCGGCACCACCAAGATGCGTGAAGCCCCGCCCTGGGTAAAAGCGATGTTGGCGGCACGCAGCAGGCGGTTCACCGCGTCAGGATTGAAGATGTAGCTGACATCGGCGACGTAGCGCGTGGTGGAGCGCCGCTCATTGGCCGGATTGTAGCCGCGGCTGATGCGCAGCAGCCCGGCCTGGTCGAGGATGGGCTGGCGGCCCCAGTCCCGCTGCTGCGTCAGGCGGCGAAAGAGAATCTGGAAGGCGCGCGGGCGGCCTTCCGCGATGGCGTTGGTGAAGGCCTCGGTGTTGGATTTGCCAGTGACGTCCACATGAATGTCGGAGACGGTGTAGAGATCGGGACGGCCCTGCGCCCAGGCCGGCGCGGCGGCAACCAGCGCCACCGCGGCAAGAGCCGGAAGAATAAAGGGAAAACGCATATCACCGCCTGGGTCGGAAACCGGACTATATCACCCTGCTCCTATGGCGAAAGCGAGGCTGGGGCAATGCGAATCAGCAACAGCGGGCGGGCCTGTGCGTATCGCCGGGCGCTGCATTGCCTGCCCACGGGCAGGCCTATAAACGAAACGGCTTGATCTGCCGCAAGCGGGAACCATGTCGGGCAACGGCCTCACCTATAAAGACTCCGGCGTCGACATCGATGCGGGCGAAGCGCTGGTCGAACGCATCGGCCCCGCCGCCAAGGCCACCCGCCGCCCCGGCGCCGATGCCGACCTGGGCGGCTTTGGCGGCCTGTTCGACCTCAAGGCCGCCGGATTCAAGGACCCCATCCTGGTGTCAGGCACCGACGGCGTCGGCACCAAGCTGAAGATCGCCATCGACACCGGCCGCTATGACGGCCTGGGCCAGGACCTGGTGGCGATGTGCGTCAACGACATCGTGGTGCAGGGCGCGGAGCCGCTTTTCTTCCTCGACTATTACGCCACCGGCAAGCTCGACGTCGCCAGCGCCGCCATCGTGATCGAAGGCATCGCGCGGGCCTGCAAGGACAGCGGCTGCGCCCTGATCGGCGGCGAGACGGCGGAAATGCCCGGCCTTTACGGCAAGGGCGATTTCGATCTGGCCGGGTTCACCGTGGGCGCGGTGGAGCGCGACGGCATCCTGCCCAGGCTGGACAGCATGAAGCCGGGCGATGTCGTGATCGGCGTGCCCAGCAGCGGCGTGCATTCCAACGGCTTCTCGCTGGTGCGCAAGATCGCGCAGCAGGCGGGCCTGACATGGGAGAGCGATGCCCCCTTCGCGCCGGGCAAGACACTGGGCGAAGCGCTGCTGACGCCGACGCGGCTCTATGTGAAGGATGCACTGGCCGCCATTCGCACCGGCGGCGTCAAAGGCCTGGCACACATCACCGGCGGCGGCATCACCGACAACCTGCCGCGCTGCCTGCCCGACGGGCTGGACGCGGAAGTGGACCTGGCCTGCATTACCGCCCTGCCCGTCTTCCAGTGGCTGGCCAGGACCGGCGGCGTCGCGCAAGCCGAGATGCTGCGTGCTTTCAATTGCGGCATCGGCATGGTCGCAGTGACCGACGAAGCCCATGCGGATGCGGTGGCGGCGGCCTTTGGCGGCGGCACGCGCATCGGCACGCTGGTCGCGGGCTTTTCTGATGGCGCCTCTACGGCAAGCCGCGACGGCGCTGGCGAAGCCAAGGTCCGCTACAAGAACGCGCTGAAGCTGTGACCCCTGCGAATAAGATTCCCGTCGGCGTGCTGATCTCCGGCCGGGGTAGCAATCTGCAGACGTTGCTGGACGCTTCCCGGGCGGAAAGCTTTCCTGCCCATATCGTGCTGGTGATTGCCAATGTCGAGAATGCGGGCGGCCTGGCGCGGGCCAGCGCGGCGGGCGTTCCGGTGCATGTCATCACCCACAAGGGCAAGACGCGCGAGACTTTCGACGCCCAGCTCGACGCCGCGCTGCGCGAGGCCGGGGTGGAATTGGTCTGCCTGGCCGGCTTCATGCGCATCCTGTCCGACGGCTTCACCCGCGCCTGGGAAGGCAAGCTGCTGAACATCCACCCGTCGCTGCTGCCAGCCTACAAGGGCACGCGCGTGCATGAGCGGGTGCTGGAAGCGGGCGAGAAACAGTCCGGCGCCAGCGTGCATTTCGTGGTGCCGGAACTGGATGCCGGCCCGGTGATCGCCCAGGCCGCCGTGCCGGTGCTGGCCACCGATACGCCGGAAACGCTGGCGGCGCGGGTGCTGGAAGCCGAGCACCGGCTTTATCCCACCGCGCTGCGGCTGGTCTGCGAAGGCCGGGTGACGCTGCAGAATGGCGCAGCGGTGACGGCTTAAACCTTGGCTGCAACCTCTTCCGAGATCTGCCACAGCCGCTCGCCATCCGCATCGTTCAGCGCATGCACCGTCGGGGTGTACGGCTTGCACGCATAGAAATAGCCACCATTTTGCTTTGCCGCCTCGGGCGACGACGCCAGCCAGATGATGGTCTGTGCGCCCTCTTCCGGCGCGATTGCGCCCACCGGCTTCACCACTTTCAGCAGCGGCGCCATCAGGCCGCCGGACTGGTCGCCAAAGCGGGTGGCGACGAAACCCGGGTGCAGCGCATTGGCGGTGATGCCACGTTTCAGGCGGCGCGCCAGGGCGCGGGTGAAAAGAATGTTCATCAGCTTGCTGCGGGAATAGACCGAAAAGCCGCTATAGCCGTGCGCTGATTGCAGGTCGCCGAAATCCAGTATCGCGCCGCGATGAGCGTTCGACGCCGTCACCACGATGCGGCCGCCGTCTGCCATGTTGGGCAGTAGGGCGAGCGTGGGAATGAAATAGCCCATGTGATTGAGGGCGAAGGTCTTCTCCAGCCCGTCGGCCGTGACGCTGCGGCGATTGAACAGCGCCCCGGCATTGGGGATCAGCACGTCGATCCTGGGCTCGGCGGCTGCGATGTCCCGCGCCACCCGCTTCATCTCCGCCAGTTGCGACAGGTCGGCAATTTGCGCCACATGGATGACGCCGGCATTGGCCTTGTGCAACTGGTTCTGCAGCGCGGCAGCGCGGGCCGGATCGCGGGCGACATGGACGATGCGGGCGCCCTGCTCCGCCAGCCTTATGGCGGCGACTTCGCCGATGCCGGAGGTGGCGCCGGTGATGACGACGGTCTTGCCATGCATGCTGACCATGAAAAAGGCTCCGGTTTGCGCCGGAGCCTTTCTAGCACTTTATGCGGCGGAACTCAGCCGACGATATCGCCATCGTTGAAGAACTGCGCGATTTCGATCTCGGCGTTTTCCGGGCTGTCGGAGCCATGAACCGAATTCTCGCCGATCGACAGCGCAAACAGCTTGCGGATCGTGCCTTCGGCGGCGTCCTTGGGGTTGGTGGAACCCATCACTTCGCGATAGCGGGCGACGGCGTTTTCGCCTTCCAGCACCTGCACCACCACCGGCTCGGCGGTCATCTGGCTGACCAGTTCGCCATAGAAAGGACGGTCCTTGTGCACTTCATAGAATTTCTTGGCCTGGGCGTCGCTCAGGCGGACGCGCTTCTGCGCCACAATGCGCAGGCCGGCTTCCTCGATCACGGCATTGACCTTGCCGGTCAGGTTGCGGCGCGTGGCGTCCGGCTTGATGATCGAAAAGGTGCGCGAAACAGCCATATCAGTCTCCGAAAGGGGGAATTTCGCGCGCCTTATGCATCGGGCCTTCCGGAATCGCAATGGCCCACACGCGCTGCGGCCCTAAAGGGCCTTGCTGGTAGGCCATGACACGCTATAAGGCCCGCAAATGCTGGCAATTGATAACATCGTCGTCCGGATCGCGGGCCGGGAAATCCTTTCCGGGGCCACCGCCAACCTGCCCGCCGGGCGGCGCATCGGCCTGGTGGGGCGCAACGGCGCGGGCAAATCCACCCTGTTCAACGTCATCCTGGGCCGCCTGCATCCCGATGACGGCGATGTGAGCTGGCCGTCGGCCTGGAAGGTCGGCGCCGTGGCGCAGGAAGCGCCGGGCACCGACACCAGCCTGCTGGACACGGTGCTGGAAGCGGACACCGAGCGCACCACCCTGCTGGCGGAGGCCGAACACGAAACCGACGGCCACAAGCTGGGCGACATCTATCACCGCCTTGAAGCCATCGACGCCTATACCGCGCCCTCGCGCGCTGCCGAAATCCTGGCGGGCCTCGGCTTCTCGGCCGAAGACCAGTTGCGGCCCTGCAAGGAATTTTCCGGCGGCTGGCGCATGCGCGTGGCGCTGGCGGCGATCCTGTTCACCGCCCCCGACCTGCTGCTGCTGGACGAACCGACCAACTATCTCGACCTGGAAGGCGTGCTGTGGCTGGAGAACTTCATCCAGAAATATCGCGGCACCATCCTGATCGTCAGCCATGATCGCGACCTGCTCAACACCGGCTGCGAATTCATCCTGCATCTCGAACGCGGCAAGCTGAAGCTCTACACAGGCGGCTACGACACCTTTGTCGCCACCCGCGCTGCGGCGCGCGCCAACGACATGGCCTTCGCCAAGAAGCAGGAAGCCGCCCGCGCCCACATGCAGAAATTCGTCGACCGCTTCAAGGCGTCGGCGGCCAAGGCCGCGCAAGCGCAAAGCCGCATGAAGATGCTGGCCAAGATGGCGTCGGTGGAAGTGCCGCCGGACGAGTTCGTCGCCCCCATCCGCATTCCCACCGCGACCGAAGCGTCGCCGCCGCTCATCACCATGGACCGCGCCTCGGTCGGGTATGAAGCGGGCAAGCCGATCCTCACGGGGCTTTCCTTTCGCTTCGATCCGCAGGACCGCATTGCGCTGCTGGGCAAGAACGGCAACGGCAAGTCCACCATGGCCAAGCTGCTGGCGGGCAAGCTTTCGGTGATGGGCGGCGAATACACGCCCGCGCGCAAGCTGGTGGTGGGCTATTTCGCCCAGCACCAGGCCGAGGAACTCGACACGCGCATCACGCCCATCCAGACGCTGCAGTATTTCCGTCCCAAGTTGACGGTAGAACAGGTCCGCACCCAGTTGGGCGGCTTCGGCTTTGGTGCCGACAAATCCCAGACCTCGGTAGGCAAATTGTCGGGCGGAGAGCGGGCGCGCCTGATGCTGGCGCTGACCACGCTGGACAAGCCCAACCTGCTCATCCTGGACGAACCGACCAACCATCTCGACATCGATGCCCGCAACGAATTGCTGACGGCGCTGAACGATTTCGACGGCGCCGTCATCCTGGTCAGCCATGACCGCCGCCTGGTCGAAGCGACGGCCGACACGCTGCTGCTGGTCTCGGACGGCCATGTGAAGCCGTTTGATGGCGATCTCGACGATTACCGCAAGTTCCTGCTCACCGGCGACAACCGGCCGACGCGCAAGGTGGAAGCGGCCTCGCCTGCGCCGAAGAAGGACGAACAACGCAAGGCCAATGCCGGCAAGCGGCACAATCTCAAGCGGCTGAAGGACAAGGTGGACGCGGCGGAATCGCAGATCGCCAGCCTCAACATCGACATCGCCAAGCTGGACAAGGCGCTGTCCGATCCGCTGCTATTCACGCGCGATCCCGCCAAGGGCAGCGCGGTGTCGAAGAAGCGCGCCGATGCCCAGCGCAAGCTGGAAGCCGCCGAGAAATTGTGGGTGGCCGCGCAGGAAGAATACGACGCGGCGATGAGCGACGCCTAGCGCAGATTCTGCTTTGCAATCTTGACCCACTCCGTCTGCCGTGAGCGGTAATAACTGGGCGCATCCTGCACAGCGTCTATAGCCTCGCGGAACAAGGCCTGGGCGCGGTCGATTTTCCCGGTCTTCTGCAGCAGCAGCGCGAAACGCACCCGCGCCTCCTCGCCGGAATAGCGCGGCGTAACCCTTTCATACTGCACCACCGCCTCATCTGTGCGGCCCTGTTCTTCCAGCGCGCGGGCATAGTCCAGCTCACTATCGGTATCGAACGCCTTGGGATCCAGTTCCTTGAGCTTGAGGAACCATTGCTCCGACGCCACCGGATCGCCCGCCAGCAGCTTGGCGCGCGCCATGCCCTTCAGCAGCGTGGGATCGCCTTCGCCCAGCGGGCCTGACATGGCACTCTCGTACAGCGCCACGGCATCGGCATACAGGCCGCGCTTCAGCGATTCTTCCGCCAGCAGGCGCTTGGAATCGGCAGAGCCAACCCGCTCGGCATCGCGCTTGGCCTCGCGATAGGCGCGGCCGGGATCAGCAACCTCCTTGAGGCCGGCGCGGAACTTGCGCGCACCATGACTGTTGAAGAAATCGGGGATGACGGCGAAGACCAGATAGGCGATCCAGACGAAAGGGCCGTAGCCGGTGAACGACGCCAGCGCCAGGCCCAGCAGCCAGAGCTGCGAGCGGCCATTGCGGATGATGTGCCAGGCCATGGCCAGGCTGATGAGAAAACTGCCGATCATCCAACCGCTAAACAAACCCAAACGCTCCTCAGTTCTGTTTTTCGAATTTCCCGGAAGGCGTTTCCTTCCAGTAGGTGACGTCGTGCCCTGCGCCCTTGGCCTCTTTCCAAGCCGCACGCGCCATGTCCAGCGCCGCGCCATCGCGGCCATCGAACAAAAGCACGATACGGGCCAGCCCCCCCATACCGCTCCAGTCCGCAGGGGCAGCGCCGCCGACATAGAAGGCAATTTCGGCGGAATTGGGATTGCCGTCTTCCACCGTGATGAGCACCGGCTGTCCAGCCGCCTCGCCATCGCCCCCCTGCGCATGGGCCAGGAAGGACTGGTCATCATAGGTCCACAGCAAGCTATCGATGGCGTCGGCACGGTCGGCGGTGTCGGCACGGATCAGCGCCTTCCAGCCGCGTGCGCGCGACTTCTCGACCAGGCCGGGGAGGATTTCTTCCAGCGATCGCTTTTCGAGATGGTAGAAGAGTGTTTCCGTCATCCCTCGTAATGCTCGATGATCAGCTGGTTGAGCAGGCGCACGCCCCAGCCGGTGCCCCAGCTCGGGATCATCGGCTTCTGCTCGCCGTCCTGCCAGGCGACACCCGCGATATCCAGATGCGCCCAGTCGGTGCCCTTGTCGATGAAGCGCAGCAGGAACTGCGCCGCCGTGATGGCGCCGGAATTGCCGCCGCCGATATTCTTCATGTCGGCGATCTTGGACTTGATCATCTTGTCATAGAAGGGATCGAGCGGCAGTTGCCAGACGCGCTCGCCGGTATGGCGGCCCGCCGCCTGCAGCCGCTGCACCAGCGCATCGGTGTTGGAAAAGACGCCGGCATGCTCATAGCCCAGGGTCTGCACGATGGCGCCGGTGAGCGTGGCGAGGTCGATGATGAATTTCGGCGCGAAGCGGCGCTGGGTATAGGTCAGCGCATCGGCCAGCACCAGGCGGCCTTCGGCATCGGTGTTCAGAACCTCGATGGTCTGGCCGGACAGCGACTTGATGACATCGTCGGGACGTAGCGCGTCGGGGCCGGGCATATTCTCCACCAGGCCGACCACGCCGACGGCGTTCACTTTTGCTTTTCGGGTGGCCAGCGCCAGCATCAGGCCGGTGACGGCGGCCGCGCCGCCCATGTCGCCCTTCATGCCCATCATGCCCGCACCGGGCTTGAGCGACAGGCCGCCGGAATCAAAGCAGACGCCCTTGCCGACGAACGCCACCGGCTTGCCTGCCTTCTTGGCGCCATCCCAGCGCATCACCACGAGCTGGCTTTCGCGCGCCGAACCCTGGCCCACGCCCAGCAGCGCCCCGAAGCCCTGCTTCTTCATCTCGGCTTCGCCCAGCACCTCGACCTTCACGCCCAGCTTGCCGAGACGGGCCTTGATGCGGCGGGCAAATTCCTCCGGGTACAGAATATTCGGCGGCTCGTTGACCAGGTCGCGCGCCAGGAAGATGCCATCTGCCACCGCGCCCAGCCCGGCATAGGCCAGCTTTGCCGCCACCGCGTCTGGCGTCTGCACGGTGAGCGCTGTCAGCTTGCGCTCATACTCGTCCAGATTCTTGGTGCGGTACTGGTTGAAGGCATAGGCGCGCAGCCGCGCGCCAAAGGCCAGATGCGCCGCCAGTTCGCCCTTTTTGACCTTGCAGCCCTTGGGCACATCGATCTGCAGCGTGGCCGTGCTTTCGCCCGCGCCCAGCAGGCGGGCAGCGATCTGCGCCCCGATGGTTTCCAGGCCTTTCTCGTCCAGTGCTTCCGGCTTGCCCAGCCCCACCAGCAGCAGGCGCGAAGCGGCAACGCCGGCTGGCGCCAGCACTTCCACCATCTGGCCGGGTGCGCCCTTGAAACGCGCGAATTTCAGGGCGCGTGTCAGCGCGCCGCCGCTCGCCTTGTCGGCGCTGAGCGCCGCAGGTAGAAGAACGCCGCCTTCCACCGCCCCGATCACCCAGCTGCCCGCCTTGATGGAAGCGGGAACGGCGAAGTTGATATTCATGGCAAGGCTCCTGAAGCGACTTTGGGGGGCGGTTGGCGGGCAGGCGAAAACAAGTGCTAGTTTAGGGCGATTTGGGAGACGGACGAAAGATGGCGACCCCGGGCGTAGATGTTGACGCCTTTGCCCATGCGCCGCCCGCACAGCCTCGTCCCAAAGGACGCGGAATCCGGCCGCTGCGCCTGTCTTTCTATGTCCTGGGCCAGATGCTGGGCCCAGTGGCGATGCTCGCCTTCCTGCTGACCAGCGTGGTGTGGCTGGTGCAGATCCTGCCGCTGCTCGATCTTGTCATCAATCGCGGCCAGTCGGCCTTCACCTTCGCCTATCTCGTGCTGCTGCTGCTGCCGACCTTGCTGACCATCATCCTGCCGGTCTCTTTCTTCTTCGGCGCGCTGGCGTCGCTGCAGCGCCTGTCGGGCGACAGCGAACTGGTGGTGATGGCCTCGGCCGGGTTCAGCCTGCGCCAGCTTGCTACCCCGGTGCTCGGCGCCGCCGCGCTGGTGATGGCGCTGACCTATCTCTGCAACCTTTACCTCGGCCCGGCCGGCCAGCGGACCCTGAACGCCAAGAAGGTGGACATCAACGCTGATGTCGGCGCGGCGCTCCTCAACGAGGGCCAGTTCAACTCCGTCGCACGGGGCATCACCGTCTTCATCAAGCAGATCAACGCCGATGGCAGCTTCAAGGACATACTGGTGCATGACGGCCGCGAAGCGGCGCGGCCTGCAACCTATATCGCCGCCAGCGGCCAGATCGCGCAGACGGCGGCGGGCGCGCGCCTGCTGATGTTCGACGGCACGCTGCAGAACGGCCGTGGCCGCCAGCTCTCCACCCTCAAATTCGAGCGCTACGTAGTGGGGCTCGACCAGTTTGCCAGCCAGGTGCGCGATTCCATCCGCGCCAGCGACCGCTTCCTGCCAGAACTGCTCTGGCCGCAGGAGACGGGCCTCACGGATCGTCAGCGCGGCGGCTTCCTGGTGGAGGCCCATAATCGCCTGTCGCAACCCCTGTACTGCCTGGCCTTCGGCCTGATCGCACTGGCCGCCGTGGTGCGCGGCCGCCGCCAGCGTGGTCCGCTGGCGATGCGCCTGATCATCGCGTCGCTCTGCGCCATCGGCCTGCGCATTGCCGGTTATGGCGTCTCGGGCGCGGCGCAAGGCCAGCCCCTGCTGCTGCCGCTCTTCTACATCCTGCCGCTGGCGGGCGCCGCGCTGGCGGCGCTGGTGCTGGCCGGCTACAGCCCTGCCGCCATCCTGGCGCGGCGGCGCATGGGGACCACATGAGCTGGTCCTGGACGCTTTATCGCTATCTGGCAGCGCAGTTCATCGCGGGCGTCGCCACGGTCTATGGCATCTTCCTGGTGCTGGCCTTCTCCGCTGACATCGTCGACCTGCTCAACCGCACCGCCGGACGCGGCATCAACACCGCCACCGTGATCGGCATGGCGGTGCTGCAACTGCCCGACCTTGGCCTGAAGATGCTGCCCTTCGCCATCCTGGGAGGCGGCGTCTTCTGTTTCATTCGCCTGGCGCGCAGCCAGGAACTGGTGGCGTCGCGCGCCGCCGGCATCTCGGCCTGGGATTTCCTGACGCCCGCCATTGCCACGGCGGTGCTGATCGGCGTGCTGACGGTGACGGTGGCGACGCCAGTGGCCTCGCGCATGTTCGCGGAATTCGCCGGCCTGGAAGCGCGCCACATCAAGGGCCAGGCTTCGCAGCTTGCCGTGTCAGAGAACGGCGTCTGGCTGCGCCAGGGCGACCAGAGCGAACAATCGGTGATCCACGCCATCAGCGCCGCCGACCAGGGCGAAAGGCTGGAGGATATCGTGGTCTTCCGCTATCGCGGCGACGCCTATATCGGCCGCATCGACGCCAGCTCGGCGCAACTGCGCGAGCATTACTGGGATATCAACGACGCCTGGGTTTCCGGCGCGGACGGCATTGCGCGCCGGCAGGCCAATGTGCGGCTGCCCACCACCCTGACGCCCAGCCAGATCCAGGAAAGCTTCATCGCGCCCACGGCGCTGTCCTTCTGGGAATTGCCCGGCTTCATCCGCGCCGCCCAGTCCGCCGGTTTTTCCGCCGTGCGCTACCGGCTCTATTTCTACACGCTCTGCACCCTGCCCGCCCTGTTCGCGGCGATGGTGTTCATGGCGGCCAGTTTCAGCCTGCGGCCCGCGCGCGAAGGCGGCATGGCCAAGGCCATCCTGCTGAGCGTCGCGGCAGGCTTCGCAGTCTATTTCTTCGAACGCCTGACCGAGACGCTGGGCCGCTCCGGCGCGGTGCCGGTGCTGCTGGCGGCCACCGCACCCGCCATCGCGTCCATCCTGATCGGCATGACGCTGGTCTTCAGCCGGGAGGACGGATGAAGACCAGCGATTCTTTCAATGCGCGTCTGCGAACGCATCCGCGCGATGTCTTCAGCCGGGAGGACGGATGAAGACCAGCGATTCTTTCAATGCGCGTCT